>Ga0208414_1000512_pt1 | contig 36925 bp, 28 predicted proteins | sample AntAceMetag02UKE_FD_184770 | JGI IMG/M metagenome (GOLD analysis project Ga0208414, IMG submission 184770) | Saline lake microbial communities from Ace Lake, Antarctica - Antarctic Ace Lake Metagenome 02UKE (SPAdes) (version 2) | ecosystem: Environmental > Aquatic > Non-marine Saline and... | reverse complement strand
ATACGGGCGCTTTTCAGGAATAAAAAAAAGGGCGGGGGAGGACGAGGAGGGAGAGACCACAAAACATCAAGAATTAAAAATATAGCTTTAACGGTGTCTAAGCGACGCTTATTAACATCGCTTTAAAGAGCCGTATCTTAGCTGATCTAAACGCACCGGCTTGAACAAATAGTCATTCATCCCTGATTCTAGTATTTCTGACTCAGCCCCTGAATTCGCTAGCAAGAATACTCATGCTCTTTTTAAGTCAGCTTTGCGATTTAATTTGCGAAGTGCGGTAGGAGTAACCGAAAAAGCAAGCTAGAACTATAATCAAGGAACCGCAGATAGCAACCGTAATCGCATGTTCAGCGGCATCAATGTTATAACCAACTAATCCTCTTATGGTTAGCACCCAAACCAAAACAATTACGCTAACAAACGTAAAAGCGATAGATGTTTTTCTCGACAAGATAAAGTTTGCCAGCAAAATTACCGGCAGCAACCATGCCCAGTTGCGGCTACTAAAGCCTCCTTCGATCATCAAACTAACCGGAGCAATCCAACGCGCCCCCGATAATGCTAAACGAAGCTGCTCGTGGCCAGTTTTTATAAGCCTGCATGTAGAAACTAAAAAGGCCCACCAGCATGGTGCCCATAATAATTGCCACTCGGTGATTATTAGTATTTAAAAAAATGAAGTACGTTATAACCAGGAGCATCGAACTAGGCAAGAGAGTGAAGGCAACGACAGCGACGGTTCTTCGTTTAGCTAACTCTGAGGGGCTGCAAAAGCTGCATTGAGGCCTCCATTCCAGAGACGCTTGAATATCTTAATAGCCTTCATTAAATCTAACTCGATCCAATTTCTTGTTACATCAAAACAGTTACGCGGGGGCAGTTATTTTTCGAAAATAGAGAGCGTTTCAAAAAGAAATCTACCTAGCAAGCGTAGATGTCTCTGTGCAAATAACCACAAGTATTCATTAATACCGCGCGTTGGCAGCACTAACGAGCTAAATGATGCCTTACCGCCAAAATAGATGTGCGAGTAATTGAAGCAAAAGGGAGAAATGTAAGAATTTCTCTCACACCGGTCTAAGCAATGCGAAATGCCTTCGTTAGACTAACCTGTAGTTTCAGACTTATGCTTAGCCATATGATGATTATAAAAAAATGTTAAGAAAGCCTGCTGAAAAGCCCCCTCCCTCTTAATGCCTTGCGCGGTTTAAGTCAGACGTTGAAAATAGCTTTGTTAAAAATAGAGGCTGGAGTTAAGCGCTCAAATTATTCTTCATAAACTCTAAAGATGCCTTTCTTACCCCATGCTTATTTTTAGCGTAAAACTCACCCGGCAAAAGGCTAAGTTTCTCAGCTGTCTCAAAGGCCTTACTCAGCAGATCAGCAGCGTCGACTACTTCATCCAAAAATCCTGCATCAACGGCTAATGCTGGAAGGTAATTTTCTGATTGCACAGCCGCTCTAATAATATGCCTTTTGGATATCCGAGACGTTACCACTTCAATCAACAAAGGTGATAGCTGCATACTAATAGCCGTTTCTGGAAGGCTAATTTTCGAGTCTCCGGTCACACCTATTCGCATGTCTGAGGCGAGCAAAATAAAGGCTCCAAGACCAATGCCATGGCCAGTGCAGGCAGAGACCACTGGCAATGGAAAGCCATATAGTCTGTACAGAAGCTCATGGCCTCTAGAGACCAGGGCTCTACTTTCAGTTGGTCCTTTTTTCAGTTCTTTTAGATCGAAACCAGCTGAAAATATACCGGCTCGACCAACAATCAAAATAGCCTTGGCTTCGGTTTCAGCCCGATCTAAAGCGGGAAAGAGCTCGTTTAACAAAGCGTGTCCAACCACATTAGCTTTACCATCATCCAATGTGATTATCATAACGTCGTTTTTTAATTCTGTTTTCATTTCGAATTCTCTAATAAAGACTACTAGCCTAAATCGTTTCTGAATCAATCGAAGCGTTAATCTTTTACGTTAGTTTTCTGTGTCGTTGCCTTGCTGTGTTCTTGTATAAAGCTGTATGACTAAGCGGCATAGATAAGTTTAGCGTATGTTGCTGAAATAAGGCATCTAAGCAGCTGTCTACGTTTTTGCCTTAAGTATTTCCTTAAGTATTGCCTTAGCCTTCACCTAAACTATTAACCTTGTCTACTTACCTGGCTAAACCATTCTCCCAAACCAACTGCACCGGCAAGGTTCAATGGCTCAGTCTATCATAGAGCTTTTCAATGAACACGGCGCCCTGACAATGCCGGCGCCGATAGCAAGGATTTACCGAAGAGCCCTTTATCAAGGGGCGCAGGATGAGTTAACCTAAATTCATTCGCTGATTAGTACTCTAAAACCTTATCCAACAACCATTCGGTGCACGTTAATGAACATTGAATCGCTCAGAATAAACAGCAACCTTATTCACCCTAAAATATTTCTTATTCTTTGGGGGGCTATTGGTTTCCCATTAACCGGCGCAAGCAATGCCCAAAATTTGTCAGCACTCGATGTTAGTTCGGCAATTACCGAATACCGTGAAGCCAATGAAGCTTTAATACTAAAAGATTTTATTGAGCTGTTGTCCTTTCCAAACGTAGCATCAAACTTGGATGATATGGCGGTAAATGCAGATCATATTGAAGGGCTGCTTGAAGCTCGGGGATTTACCACAAAACAACTTCAAGCAGGAGGCGCTCCGTACGTCTACGCCGAACTATTAAGCCCTAGCGCTACTGAAACCCTATTGCTCTATGCTCATTTTGATGGCCAGCCAGTAGACATTGAAAATTGGGCGTACCCCCCTTTTACCCCCACGCTGCTAGATGCTCCTTTGAGTGCCGGTGGCAAGCCTGTCGATATTGAGAACAGTGATGGTAATTTTAATCCCGAATCTAGGCTTTATGCCAGATCAGCCGGTGATGACAAAATGCCAGTGATCGCGATCGTCCACGTGATTGATGCGTTAAGGCAAAATGGTATCGAGCTGTCGGTAAATCTAAAACTTATCTTTGATGGCGAAGAAGAACGAGGGTCCCCGACGTTGGGACAAATCATCGACAAAAATCCGGGCCTGTTGGATGCCGACTTACTATTATTTTGCGATGCGCCCATGCATCAGTCCCGACGAGCTCAGCTGGTTTTCGGCGTTCGAGGCGGCCGCACATTAGACATGACGACCTATGGTGCGAACCGGCCGCTGCATTCCGGCCACTATGGCAATTGGGCTCCAAATCCAATTATGCGAATGGCTTACCTGCTAACCAGCATGAGAGACGAGTCCGGACGTATTCTTATAGAAGGCTATTACGATGATGTGGCAAGCCTAACAGAAGCAGAGCGCTCAGCAATCGATGCCATGCCAGACGTAACTGAACTGTTAAAGGATGAGCTTTCGGTTCATACCCCGGAGGGGGGCGTCACACGATTGGAGGAGCTTATAACGTTGCCTGCATTTAATGTGCGTGGATTAAGCGCTGGCGGAGTTGGGAGCCAAGGTAGAAATATAATCCTATCTACTGCTACCGCATCTCTTAACCTGCGCTTGGTACCGAACCAAGATCCTGAGACCATTCGTAAATTAATCGAGGCTCATATAACGCTGCAAGGATTCCATATCGTTTATGACGCCCCTAGTAACGAAACCTTAAGAGAAAATGAAAAAGTGATCAAATTGGACTGGCGTGGAACCGGTGGTTCTGGTCTGAGAACCTCTATGGATGGCGAAATGTCTCAGCGACTTATCAAGCTCATGCGGCAAATTACTCCCGACCTCATTTTGACACCCTCAATGGGCGGCGGGCTGCCTTTGAATGCATTCAGATCTAGGATGCAGACCCCTATTATCGTATTGCCTTTAGCTAACCATGACAATAATCAGCATGCCGAAAATGAAAACCTTCGTCTACAAAACCTTTGGGATGCGATGACAGTTTATGGAGCCGTGCTTGCTAAATTTGGTGATGGAGCATCCATTGATGATTGATTCCTCCATTCAAAATCTCAATGCCAATAGCGATGCAGTTGCCGCCGAGAGTCGAGTTAAAAAATGGATTACAGAATTTGTTATTGGTTTCAACCTTTGCCCTTTTGCCCGACAAGAGTTTGATCAAGGCAACATTCGATTCAAGGTATCGGCCTCTCATTCCAGCGAAGAATTGCTGGCGGCACTTACGTCAGAATTTGAACTGCTAGAATCAAACAGGGAAATAGAAACCAGCATCTTGATCGTTGTTGATCACTTAGCGGATTTTTTAGATTATTGTGATTTTATTGACGTAGCAAATAGCCTTCTTTTCGAGCTAAATTTCGAAGGCCACTATCAAATTGCGGGGTTTCACCCTGAGTATCAATTTGCTAATACCCAGGCCGGCGATGCCGAAAATTATACCAATCGCTCGCCATACCCACTGCTACATATTCTCCGGGAAGATAGTGTCGAGAACGCAGTAAAGAATCACCCAGATGCCAGCAATATCCCAAATACGAATATCGAGCGCATGAATGGTATCGGCGCAAAAAGTCTAAGCGAACTGTTTAGTAAGTTCTAGTTAGCAAACTCTAACCAGCAAGTATTATCCGCTCTAGATCGCTGGCGTTAATCTAACGCCACTATTACCGCTTTATCGGCAGGTGCGCCAACCAATACTTGCTGATAGATATCATCAACAGCGGCAAAACTATGCTCTTGAATATCAACCCAGCTGTCCACTTGCGCTAAAAAAGCGGCGGTCGCTTTAGCTAACCGCGCTTGATATTCAGCCTGCCCCCATTCCTTATTTCGCTTAACTATCTGGCTGGGCGCAAAGAACATTGTCGGCTTCGGTCCAGGCAGCCTCTGCTGCGCTTTATCCGCCCTAGACTCCCAATGAGTAATGCCCACCGCACAGCTCTGAACTAAATTATCAGCAAAGTGATGATGTACCTTTGATAGCACATCTCGATTACCGGACATATCGACGTACGCGATCGCACCACTATTGTCCATCGATTCAACATCATCATAGGTAAAGACTTCATCATAAAGTCCGAGTCCTTTTACAAACGCTAAGTTTTTCTTAGACGTAAGACCCACAGCTTTGACCCTGCCCGACTGCTTGAGCATAAAAGCCATACCGAAAGCAGTTTTACTCGAAGCGCTGCCAAGCACAATGGTCTTGGCTCCGAAATCATCGTTGTCCGCAAAAAAATCATCCAGCACGAAGGACGTAGTGAAAAGAGGGGCATAGACCATTTTGTGGTTATCAAGACCTGGTTCAAACCCATTATCTGAGCTAACCCGCGTGTACTGATTATAAACAATTGGCAGTTGCGCTCGATGTTCTGCACCATCGGTAAAACCCCGCGTAGATAATCTGATGGGGCTTACCAAGAGCTCATCGGACATAGGGAAGTACCCGTAATAACGGTCACCTACTTTAAGCTCGCTGCCGTTTTCGGCAACAACGTTTGCGATTCCCCACACCGGTATGCGGCCGAAACCTTCTTCCACACACGGGAAAAATTGCCAGTACCCGATTAAATCACCAGCGACACCATAAGTAATATTGTTGGCAGTTAACGCGAAGCGCTCAACACGAAGAACTGCTTCTCCAACGGCTGGTGTTAATCCCTTGCTCTGCACTAAACGAGTTGTCGCGAGGTCATCACGTTTTACTAAAAAGTTATGGTTTGACATCTGTGCCCCCTATTTAGAAACTTATCTGTTTATGCTTTTCAATTTTTTCTTAACTATGCATTCTGTAAGAATGAGTGTTAAGTGCTACCTAGCACGAGTAGCTATGCGGCGGTATTCCCTATATTTCGGAGTCCAAAAATTTCGTTCAATAGCCGCACTCAACTCCTCATCACTTATCTCTCGCGCATAGCCTTCACTCATAGCAACTTTCGCTATAGCAAAAGCAATTGTTCGACTTATAAAAGGAAGGTCGGTTAATGGTGGCAGTATCCCATCAGTAGCAGACTCACTTATCGGCGCTAATTCGGCCAATGTCATGCTCGCTACCATCAGCATCTCATCGCTCACTCTAGTCGCTTTTGCTGCAACTACCCCTAAGCCGATACCAGGAAATATATAGCTATTATTACACTGAGAAATCTCGAATTTCTTGCCCGCATATTCCACAGCAAAGAAAGGGCTGCCGGTGGCGACAATTGCCTGACCGTCAGTCCATTCGATTACTTGATCGGGATGCGCCTCCACATGCTTTGACGGATTACTCAGCGGCAATACAACCGGTCTTGGGCAATGAGCGTGCATTTCCCGAATAACCGTTTCAGTAAATAAACCCGGCTTTCCAGAAACACCTATGAGAATACCTGGCTGAGCGTTGGATATTACATCTAATAGCTCAACCGCTTCATAATTATCATTCAATTTCCAGCCACTTAGCGCGGCTTTATCCTGAGCTAAAACCTGCTGAAAATCCATTAAGTTATCCATGTCCGAGGTCACAAGACCATGACGATCAATCATAAATATTCGAGCACGCGCCTCTCGATCAGTCAGACCTTGAATCACCATAGCGCTAACCACCAACTCAGCAATGCCACACCCGGCTGAACCAGATCCTACAAAAGCGATTTTTTGATCCGCCAAGACTTCGCCTTTGCGTTTGCATGCAGCCAGCAGACAGCCAAGCGTGACCGCTGCTGTGCCCTGAATATCATCATTAAAACAGCACACTCGGTCTCTATGACGCTTTAAGATTGGCATTGCATTGGGCTGTGCGAAATCTTCAAACTGGATTAAAGCATCTGGCCAACGATCATGGACAGAATCAATAAATTGATCGATGAAGGCGCTATATTCGTCTCCATCTATGCGTGGATGACGCCGACCCATGTACATAGGGTCATCGAGGAGTTTTTGGTTATTGGTACCAACGTCCAAAGTAATTGGCAGAGTATAAGCAGGACTAATGCCGCCACAGGCTGTGTAGAGAGAAAGCTTGCCAATAGTAATGCCCATGCCCCCTATGCCTTGATCTCCCAATCCAAGAACTCTCTCGCCATCGGTCACGACAATTACTTTGACGCGGTCCTTGGTTACACTCCTGAGAATGTCATCGATAAACTGACGCTCTTCATAGGCGACAAAAATTCCTCGCGCGCTTCGGTAAATGTCAGAAAAATGCTCGCAGGCGTCACCTACAGTCGGGGTATAGATGATTGGCAACATCTCCACCAAATGCTCACTCAGCAGTCGATAGAATAGAGTTTCGTTGTTGTCCTGCACCACACGCAGGTAAATATGCTTATTTATCGGCTCATCAAAGCTACAAAACTGGTGGTAGGCTCTTTCAAGCTGCTCTTCTATGGTTTCATAGCGCGGCGGCAGCAGACCAATCAGATTAAAGGTGCGTCTCTCTTTTTCAGTAAATGCAGATCCTTTATTGAGTAACGGCGTCTCCAACAGGGACGGACCGGCGTAGGATATGTATAAGGGCTTTAGTTCGCTCATTACAGGCTCAATTTAGTTAACTTATCGACCGCATCGAAATGATGCATAGTGGCGACTTTGCCACTAGAGGCGGCAAAAATGCTAGAATGGGGAGGATAGAAGCAACCGCATGCAATGTCCAAACGCAATATTGAATTAACTCACTTATTTTAAGTTTAGTATTAAAACAGGAACCGGCTGGGCTTATACCACCTGAATCGTCTAATTATTTACAGCTTACAGCCAGCAAAAGGGTTAGCCGGGAGATCCTATGACATTGTTTGAGTTTTTAATGGCAATCGCCTCTGTTGTTATCGCGATAGCGCTAACAGAGATATTTGCCGGCTGGGGTCGCCTGCTAAGAACCCATATTGTGCCGAAAATCGACTGGTTGCATCTTTGCTGGACCGTGGTGGTTGTACTTTACTCTATCCAGTACTGGGTAGGGATCTGGCCCTACCGCGACATTGAATTTACAACCATTTTTCAAGTATGGTTCTTAATCTTTCCGACCTTGTTTATCGTCTTGGTTTCCTACGCGATAACACCTGACATTAAGCCGGATGATAAACAGGACTTACGTGAATATTACATGGCCAGGCGCGGACCTATATTTTTGGGCCTGACCGCTTTCGTCATCATGGCTCAAATTGCTGACCTCGTGATCCTGGGCACGAGCTTCACGCGGATTGGGATTATGCTTATTTTGATTACGGTGATACCTGCCTTCACCACCAATATTTGGGTACACTCCTGCGTAATGCTGGTAAACGGATACTTCCTAATCGCCGGAGCCGTTATTCCCAGCATTGTCGGCTCATAGAAAAAGTTAAAAAAACACCCTTTTACAAGGTTGGACTAATCGCGCAGCTTGGTCCCGGTTAAGCGCGCAATTGCAGACAATGTCGTTTGCGCCGCATTCAGCCCCAACCGAAAATCATCATCGGTAAAGGTTGTCCATACATCTGACGGTGTATGCCAAGTTGGATTCCAGCCGGCCCCGGTTTGCGCTCCGCGCTCGTTTTCCCGCAGGCTGATAGATGGCACCACATTCATAAAAGGAGTTGAGTCTGTGTTGGTCATATGCGGACCCACAGTTGCCGGATAGTCAGTATTGTAATCATCCGCTGCCGCCTTAAACGCAAAAGCCAGTTTCATTGACTCATCTGCAAATTCAGATGCCGACTGAAACTCGATATTTACATCGGCCTCCCTCCTTTGATCTCTGCTAACAGATCCATCAGCCAACGGCGCCCCGTGGTCCCACAGCATCATGTCGTGTTGAATCATTCCTAGCCATCGCGGTTCCGGATAAATCCCTGAGCCTGCAGGGTTTTCTATTCCCTGCAACTTAGCGCGCTGCTCAACATAAGCGGTAGCACCGTTTAATCCTGTTTCCTCATTATTCCACAGCGCAAAGCGGATTGACCGCTCAGTAAAAACATCAGGGGAATTAAATATTCGCGCAAGTTCAAGAACCAAAGCAGTACCAGAGCCGTCGTCATTTACCGCTTCATTGACTCCAATGCCGTCCATATGGGCACTTACAATGTACATCTCATCCGAGTAGGTTGTGCCAACTTTAGTGCAATAAATTTCTTGGCGGGAGCCGTTTACTGGTCGCTCGCGGTTTAGCTCACGAATTCTAGCGTCGGGCTGCGCGTCTAGATCGCGATTAACACCCGTCATCGCCCGATAGCCAAAAATCTCCGATCCGCCGGGCCCATTACCATTGCGGCCAACACTTCCTCCGGTCGCAGTTGTTAAGTCCGGCGTTTGCGCAGATCGGTTTCGTGGTGCGCGAGGCGGGCGTGGCTCAGGGTTAAACTCATAATCTAAGCGCTCAATATTTTGGCAGCCAATTTCTTCGAGCTTAGCTTCGATCCAATCAATAGCTGCACGATTTCGCGCGGTCCCTTGCTCACGATCGCCAAATTGAGTCAGGCCTTTGAGTGTTTCCTTATAGCTGGACAAACTCAGACGTGCGACCAACTCTTTTATTGGGTCATCTGCTTGCTGGGCAAAACTGAATTGAGTTCCTGCGAGAAAAAGAAACAGAGTTCTTAATGAAAACCACCGCAACTTTGAAAACATACCGACTCCTAAAGCTTAAAATACACTCACCAGCGGACCATGGGGGAAAGCAATGAGTGTACGAGATAAGCTGATTTAAGCCAATAAAAGGCTAGCTCTGCAATACCAAAAATGACTGTCAGGGCTCCTCCAATTTGCAACTGCCCTACTAGGTGCTCCCGTTCGCGCCAATCTTTATACGATTCCGGTTTTGCCAAGCAGCAATCCAAATGAGATCAGCTTTTGAGACAAATCAATTGAGACTCCTTTGTCGGTGTCAAAGTGGCTGCACTACTAGCGCCGCTCAACGCTTCTTCCTCAAAAGGAATTGATGTAAGGCAGCCATCGCTGGAATACATCCCTCTGTCCAATTCAGCTGACTCGCCAAAGACCGCATTAAAAGCCCCGCCGGCCAAATCAAACCCCTTCTTTGCTTATATTTAAATGGTATTTATTTCAATAGCTTAACAAGATCGCAAGCTCCCGCTCAAGACTGGCATTGATCTAACCACGAGAATCACTTTGAAATGCTCATCCGGCAAACAAACACCAACGGCAACCGCAGCTGACCAAATAGGCCAACTGAATTAAAACTTATCCAAAGAACTGCTACACTTTATTACTTGGTTTATTGTGCAGATAGCCTATTGTTGCCCTCTTGGCGAGCTAATGCTTAAATCAGCTTTTCCATAGAGCCACTTCAATAATAATTAAACACGCCAGGTAGAGCCCATGTATAAAAGTATTCTGGTTATTGCGGATCAAGATTGCGATCAACGCGCCGCAATGAAGAAAGCAAGGTCAGTCGCTTTTAGTGACGATATAAAACTTTCGATTATTGCCTTTGTTGAGCCTAGCGCTGGAGATTCGGTTGATGCCGCGGGTGAAAAAAATGCCGAAATGCAACAAGCTATCGACGCTGAGTTTGCCGGCTTTAAAAACGTCAACTATGAAGTCGTAGCCACCCATGATATCGCGACATTCTGCAAAGCATTTGCTTTGCAGAATGATATAGACCTAGTCATCAAAACCGGCAACCGCACCGAGAGCCTTTTTCATACTCCATTGGACTATCAACTTGTGCGCGAATTAAAGTGCCCTGTCATGATCTCTACGCTGCAAAAATGGCGCGCTAAACATCGCGTAATGGTAACGATTGACATCAATAGCAAAAATGCCGATCAGATTGCTCTCAATATTAAAGCTCTAAAGTGGGCAAGCGACTGGGCACAATGTCAGAAGTGTGAACTGCATGTAGCCTTTTGTATTGATATTCCTAAAGCCATGAATGAGCTGGACATAATTTCCGAAAATGAAGTCTTAGCAAAGCAAGAAGAAGCGGTAACTGAAAAGTTAACCGCATTTTTGGATGAGCACGATACGACCTATAGCAGTATTTCAGTAGGTGCTGGCAATCCCAGCCGTGTACTACCTTCGCTTGCTAATAGTCTTAAGGCCGATATAGTTGTACTAGGCAGCGTCGGTCGCAAGGGCGTCAAAGGCGGCTTGCTTGGCAATACGGCAGAAAAAGTAATGAGTAAACTACGCACCGATTTAGCCGTAATTCACCCAGACTAAAATTATGAAGAGCGTTTAATCTGGTGGCTACACGGTTCTAAAACGTAGTCCTAAAAAAGTTTCGAAAACCACATAATAAGCACGTGCAACATCTACCTTAAGTGACAGGAAAAATTATGACGACGCAAACATTGTTAGGCGGTTTTAGCCGCAACTTTCTTGGGCACGCCCCAGATTGGTATAAGAAAACAATTATAGGGTTCCTTCTAATTAACCCTCTTCTACTTCTAATCAGCCCTACCTTGGCTGGCTGGTGTCTCATAATTGAGTTTATATTTACGTTAGCTATGGCCCTTCGTTGCTATCCTTTGCAGCCGGGTGGCCTTTTAGCTATTGAGGCGATTGTTTTAGGGCTCACCGATACTAACCATGTGTTGCAGGAAATAGAGCACACCTTAGATGTCATCCTGCTTCTCATGTTCATGGTGGCTGGCATCTATTTTATGAAGAACATGCTGCTTTTCGTATTTACCAAAGTGCTTATGAAGGTACGCTCAAAAATACTTTTGTCCTTCTTATTTAGCTTCCTCGCCGCATTCCTATCTGCATTCTTAGATGCTCTAACTGTCACTGCCGTCTTAATCGCGGTCTCAGTCGGGTTTTATTCGGTCTACCATAAGGTTGCGTCCGGCAAAAACTTTGATAGCGAACACGACCATAGTCAAGACGATTCCGTGCATATAGATAACCGTGATGAATTGGAGCAATTCAGATCATTCCTGCGAAGTTTAATGATGCATGGCGCAGTTGGTACCGCGCTAGGTGGTGTTTGCACAACCGTTGGCGAACCACAGAACATCTTGATATCCAACCGATTAGGCTGGGACTTTATCGAGTTCTTTATGCAGATGGCCCCAGTCACTATGCCTGTCTTATTTTTTGGTTTGATGACCTGTATAGCGTTAGAGAAATTTAAGGTGTTTGGATACGGCGCTGAATTGCCAGAAAGAGTTCGCGGCATTTTATCTGATTTTGACAAAAGCCAATCAGCCAAACGCACAAACAATGAAGTGGCCGCATTAATAGTCCAAGCCGTCGTTGCAATATTGCTCGTTATCGGATTAGCCATGCACTGGGCAACACCGGGCATAATCGGCCTAATGGTCATTATTCTTTGTACTGCATTTAACGGCATCATTGAAGAGCACCAAATAGGAAAAGCTTTTGAAGAAGCGCTGCCATTTACCGCACTGCTAGTGGTTTTCTTTGCCATCGTTGCGGTCATTAAGGATCAGCACCTTTTCGAGCCGGTGATAACCGCGGTACTCGCATTAGATGAGCGCATTCAGCCAGGTGTCTTCTTTATGGCCAATGGCGTGTTATCAGCAATCAGCGACAACGTCTTTGTAGCTACTGTTTATATCGATTCGGTGACCGCGCAGTTTGAAGCCGGCGCCTTTGACAGAGAACAATTCAATCTTCTCGCCGTTGCGATCAATGCTGGAACAAATTTACCTAGTGTTGCGACGCCAAACGGACAAGCTGCATTTTTATTCCTGCTCACCTCCGCGCTTGCTCCACTCATTAGACTGTCATATGGGCGCATGGTGTTTATGGCTCTTCCTTATACTGTCGTGCTAACGATAGTCGGGTTTTTAGGAGTCTATTTCTACTAACAATAATCTGGGCGGCAGGGATTGGGTTTATTGCCCGCGCTGCCGCCCCAAATTACTAATCTTTATCAGCCAGCGCCTGCGCTTCAAACCCTCCAGCCTGTCACCTTCAAGCTAACATTACCTGACCCCTACAAGCCGCCGAACTACCCCTTTAAACGGCAAGTTGGTAGACTCAGGCCACCTAGATTCCTTAACAGAGCAACTCATCATGACAATTAAAGTTTTCAAGCCACTTTTTGCTGTTTTCTTATTTAGCTTTTCTCCTTTCCTCGCTGCACAGTGGTCGGTGGACAACGGCACTTCCACTCTAAGCTTTGTGACAGTTAAAGTAGAGCATGTCGCTGAGGTGCATACATTCGATCGTTTAAGCGGCTCGATCTCTCCCAGCGGAGCCGTCAATATTGAAATAGAGTTGGCTAGTGTAAATACACTCGTCCCTATTCGGAATGAGCGCATGCAAAATATGCTCTTTGAAACCAACCTGTTTCCAACTGCAGCCATCACCGGAGCTGTCGATATTGGCGCATTTGCAGCCATGAATGCAGGTAGCTCAGAGAAAGTTGCACTGACCTTTGATCTTTCCCTTAGAGGCCAGTCTCAAACTTACACCACAGACGTTATGGTCACACGGCTAAGCTCTGGCTTAATGGTCAGCACGATTAAACCAATTATAGTGATGGCAGAATCTTTTGATTTACTAACCGGTGTCCAAGCGCTGAGGGAAGTGGCAGGCTTGCCAAGTATAAGCTGGGCGGTGCCGGTCACGTTTCAATTGATGCTAGAAAACTAGCCCTTACAGCCGGTTCCCTAACGGGGCTAAGTGAAGGCAATAGGACGGGTTGTTGTTGGGAATAGGGCACTTAACAGTGACTCCCTAACCCGTCCTAGCCCTCCCAAACTCTTAGTCGCGTCTTCTAGCTCCTCACACGAGCATAGCCTCAATCCGTGAACGGTTAGTAAGGTTAGCCAGCAGATGTTTAGGGATGGCGCCCACGCCGTAATGCGCCCCCAGCACAAGACCTAAAGCCAGACCTCTTGCGCAATTGTCTCCGCCGGCCATGGCATTTTCAGACAGCGCCTTTTCAAACATCCCCTGTTCAGAGATTCCTTTTTCAGACATTCCTTCACTAGAGTGGCCGCCAAATTTGAGTATCAGGTAGATTACCGCAGGCAATGCCGCCTTAATCGGGCAGGCCCTGCCTATGTTGCCAATCGCCTCTACGCTTTCGTTGCCCAGCTGAGCATCGGCTATTTGCAGCGCCCATGCCGGCGCCAGTTCCCGCACGGTAGATTTTAAATTTGCCCCGTAAAGAATTCTATAGCTAGTTTTCGCTAAGAAGATAGCGGCCTCCTCTGCCTCCTTCGACGCGTGCGTTAGCCGCGTCTGTGCAACGGCGGCATCTATCACCTGCTCCTGCGACCCACTCGCCAAAAATGCCAACACAGGCGCTATTCTGGCTGGACCTGCCAGCTCATCGGAATCACTTGCTGCTTGTAGTTGATCAGCACCGTCTTGTAAATTCGCAAGGACAGTTTTTGTTGCACGGTCAATATAGTCTCCGTAACTTGGCCAAGATTTAGCCCACATAGACATAAATGCTGTGGGGTCCCATGCTCCCTGCTGCTTTAAACTATCCGCGAGAATAAGTGCCTGGTCGCCAACGTGGCCTTGATCTCCAGCGATCTTAAGGGGGTGGTATGAGTCAGCTCCTGGCGCATAGTAGCGAGATACATAGCCAAACTTCTTGGCGAGTAATTCAGGGTCATAAACCCAATGCACGCCTAAAGAAAGTGACTCACAAACAAAAGATCCCAGCAACATCCCGGCTCGGCGGTTTTCAAAATCCACCATTTTTACTCCTTCGCTTTACTATAATAAGGTCTCTAGAACTAATTGTCGTTTGCTACCCGCACCATCGCTGCAACATCCTCTAATAACTCTTTAGCATCGAAGACGATACCATCCTTAATGGTATAGATGACCCCACCTACGCGTTCTATCTCATTGGTATCACGGTTTAATTTCATATGACCGGTGCCATACAGAACCTTAAAATTGGCGACTGGATTTTCGTCTACTAAAACGATGTCAGCTTTTTTCCCTGGCAGGATAGACCCTATCTCCTCTTCCATTCCCAACAGCTGCGCACCGTTCAGTGTGGCAGCTTGGATAACTTCTAAAGGATGAAACCCTGCCTCCTGCAAAAGCTCTAATTCTCTAATGTAAGCAAAGCCAAATAGTTTAAAAATGAAACCAGCATCTGAGCCTGCGACTACGCGACCACCGTGGTTCTTATAGTCATTAACAAAATCCATCCAAAGTCGAAAATTATTTCGCCATGCAACCTCATCGGCTGTTGTCCAGTCAAAGTGGTAGGAGCCATGCAGTTTAGGGTCGGGCATAAAAAATTCCTGCAAGGCAGGCAGCGTATACGTGCTATGCCACTCTGCATCTCTTGCGCGCATGACATCTCGGTTGGCTTCGTAAATAGTAAATGTTGGTGACAAGGTGAAATCTAATCCAACCAGCTCATCTCTTACTGAATTCCATTTATCACTGCCGGGGGCTGCAGCCTGTTGCCACAGCCGGCCTGCCTGACCAAATCGCCATTGCTCATCTGAATAGTTATAGTCCGCCGGATAATCCTGAATTGTTCTGTCAGTGAACAGTGATTCAGGCAAGCCATACCAGTGTTCCATGCTGTCCAAACCCATTCTGGCGCTATCTAGAACATTGATAGAATACACTGAGGTCTGGTCATGGTGGTTCGATGTTCCCATACCCAACTCTGCGGTGGTCTGATAAATGGCTTTTGTTGCAGCAGGTGTTGCGCCTCTAAGTTTTACACCCTCTGCGCCGCGCCTGTGGACTTCTCTGACCCAAGCGCTGGCCGCAATTGCGCTGGTCACACTGCTGCCCGGAAACATGGCATGAACAATGATTCGTGGCGCCGTAATTTCGCCCGCTTCGCTTCGATTACGGTGCGCCACTGTCCAGTCTAAACCCATGCCAGAGCCAACCTCGCGAACGGTTGTAATCCCGTGTGCTAGCCACAGCTTAAACACATATTCCGGAGGCGTTATTGGTCCGGTCAATCCTTGACCGGCATTGCCAATGTGAGTGTGCGAGTCGATAAAACCAGGCAGCGCATACATACCGCTGGCATCAATCACCCTAGCGTTGGCAATCTGAGGAGGCACAGAACTAATAGATTGAATCCTATCCTCTTTAATAACAATAGATACTGGACCGCGTGGCGGCGCACCTTCGCCGCTAACTAACATTACATTCTCAATAATTAGGCTATCAAATGGCCCCTCGCCCCGCTGACGGTCCGGGGCAGGATCTGGAATTAAAATTCCACTCCGAATCGCGCGTGTTGCCGACTCCTCTCCTGGAACAGCCGAAGACTGCGCATTACTTTCTAAGGCTAGCGCCGTTAATAGTAACAAAGGGACTAATTTTTTTTTCATAGTTAGGTTCCAGTGGTTAAGGTGCATAGATCAGTCCTTTTATTCTTTTGGTTTACAATTCTCGATAGTCACGACTTTCTTGAATCGAGCCTTCCTGAAATTCTGATTTGCTTAGTTAGCGATCGACTCAAATGACGCCTAATCTGCTTCCAGTTTATTCACTTTCGCTGAACTGCTGCCATTTATATTGCATGGCTTCAAAGGCTTTATAGAGAGGCTCAGTATCAGCACCCTCAACTATTTCAAGAGTAAGGGCTACGGCATCAAGGGTAGAAAGCCCGCCGGCTTGCGACCCTTTGCGTATTCGATAACGACTTTTAGAACCCGCCTCCAGTCTAAACACCGCTAGAGTCCATAGCCATGGATTGAGCTGCCACATTTTTTTTGCTTTGCGCCAAGTGCCATCTATCAGGATAAGTGTCTGGATAATATTGGACGCAGACTCAAAATTTTCAGAGAGAATAGTACTCTCTGGCGAAGGAAACAGCACCGCGGCTCTTGCGCCGGCCGACTCTCTATCAACAAGTCGCTGTTTAATTTGCTCAAAATCGGCAGCACTCTCACCAACAACCACTTTTGCATCGGGAATAACAAGTGATACTAACCTTGCGGTATTTTTAGCCCTGTTCTTCTCGGAAGGATGTTGCAGGATAATAATTTCAACATCGACAGCGATTTGGGTAATTACACTGCAAACACAGACAACCGCTGGGTACTGGCAAGCTGAGCAAATTTTACGTCCTGTCATATCAAGACCACGCTCTTGCTGAGCTCATTTCTTAACCTATTTGGCGTAACTATTTGGCCCACGTGCTTAACTCGCCTATTTAACTCAACTATTGCACAGCGGTTGAATCATTTTCAAAGAACTCAGTGATTGATAATGATTCAAGATCAAAACACACAAAGCCTTGTTTGGACGCGCTTGTGAACCTGCTGAACACACAACCGCCATCATTAATCTGATTTTGGATCTCCTGCGATACCCCATTTCGAAGCGCGAACTCTCTTCTAAAACGAGACCTTTCGGTATAGGAATCTGTCACCAGAGGCAGATAGTTCGATGCATACCCAAAAAGTGGCTCACCGTTTAACTGGCTCCCAATAGATAGAGACATTGCCTCCTGATCATCCTGAGGAAGTTCTATGTAAACCAGCTTTGGGTAGGGTCCAGAGAACTGCTCTAAACTTTCCATCGTGTTGCCGTAGGAAGCAAATTCTCGAGCGTTTAGGCTAAATATCGAATCATACTCAACTGCCAACACCACTGGCCTTTCCTTATAAACCACCCAAACCCCGCCACCGAGACAGACTATTTGAAAAATGGCGATGCAGCTCAGATCAAACGTTAAACTGGGTTTGCCTGCCCTATAAACAACAAGGGTCAGCAATGGTCCTAGCACCAAATCCACAGCGATCACGATTCGCAAGCCTTCCCAGCCGCCAGTGATATCAAACAAAAGGCCCGGGTACCAAACCAGTAGAATGATCACCAGCAAAACTGCGAAAACTGCGAAACTTAGTGCAAAATGGATAAGAAACGCGCTGAATTTAGTCACTAAATCACCTCTGCAACAATTGTCTACTGAAAACGTTGGTATCTTCCTGCAACTAACCCCCTCAGCACAAGCCCTCAAAGCCTCAGTGTCTGCCCATGCCATCTGAGACATAAGCCCGATTTTCCACTGTGGCTCTTTTAGCAATTCTCACTTATCCTCAAGGCAGCTTTGAATAGGCCGTCGTAGATATTGACTGCCGTTACTACTCATCGAATACAGGAGACGAACATGATTTACAGCTTGGGCCAAAATAAAGTCGATATTCGCGGTGCAGATTATTTTGTGGCCGACAACGCTACAGTAATAGGCTTAGTCGCCCTAGAAAACAACGTCAGCGTTTGGTTCAACGCTGTAATTCGAGGCGATAATGAACTTATTACCATTGGCGAGAATTCAAATATACAAGACGGCGCAGTGCTCCACACCGATCCAGGTGTCCCTCTTACTGTTGGCAAAAATGTCACAGTTGGCCACAAAGTTATGCTGCATGGGTGCACTATTGGTGACAACTCACTCATAGGAATTAATTCAGTCATCCTAAACGGCGCCAAGATCGGCAAGAACTGCCTAATTGGCGCGAACTCTCTCATACCAGAGGGTAAAGAAATTCCTGATGGCTCGCTGGTAATGGGCTCTCCAGGAAAAGTGGTAAGGACACTGTCTGGCCAGCAGCAAGAAGCTTTGCTGCTAAGCGCCAACACTTATGTTAAAAATTTCAAACGCTTTAAGAAAGAGTTACAGCTGGACCCTAGATAATCGGCAGACCTTATCAACGGGCCGTCTCGTCTTATCAAGAACTGGCTCCCTAAAACCCGTGGCGTTCTTCTTTTATCTCTTCGCAATAGCCCTTTTCCAGTTCTAAAGGAATCTGAAGGGATATTGCTGACCGCTTGGTTAGCGCACGCATCCTATTGGTTCGGTTTTGTTTTTTATGGACCCATCTTGGCGCAGTTTTTTTTGAAGGGTCTTTAACAGCGCAAATAATTGAAGCTAATTAGAAACTTTCTTACTCATCTTTTCATTTTGTTGCTTACCATTGTGAGTTTTACCCCTCTCCAGCAATTTAAATTTGGATAAGTTGATTTAAACCTGCCTTAGTCCACTTTTTTCACAAAAAGTTTCATTCTTTTAACTTGTTGTAATTGAAAGATAATTTTAAAAACCGAAAAGTCCTAACAATTCTAGCTCACCACCCACCCACAAATACCCTTGTATTACCGAGATTTAGTTAAAGACCGGTGCATTTCTGTTGGCACGATTCATGCTGTTTCCCGATGAGCATATTTTTTATTCATAATTCTTTTAAGTTGATTTTGATGGGGCACTTTTACATGGGTATTTCGAACAATATGAAACTACGGACCTGCACAGCGCTTGCCGGTTTTGCAAGCTCGCTTTTATTCACAGGTATAGCACAAGCACAGTCCGCCGCGCCTGAGGGCAGCAATATCGAATCGGTTGTTGTAACCGGCTCACGTATTGTAAGAGACGGCTACAATGCGCCTACACCTGTTTCTGTGTTGTCTGAAGACGATATTGATGCCGAAGCAGCTGGCAGTATTGCTGAATTCGCAATGACTTTACCTTCGATTCAAGGCAGTACCACTGCAACCACTAACTCAGGTTCTTTAAGTAGTGGCCAATCGGGTATTGCAGCTCTTAATCTACGCGCACTAGGCACTGGCCGTACTCTGGTGTTATTTGATGGTCAGCGCTCAGTTGCTTCTTCATCAGTAGGTCAGGTTGATACCAACACATTCCCTCAGTCCTTGGTTAAAAGCATTGAAGTGGTGTCTGGCGGCGCATCATCAGTTTATGGTTCTGATGCAATTGCAGGTGTCGTTAATTTCATTCTTGACAAAGAATACACTGGTGTAAAAACCGCCATTGAATATGGAGAAGTCAATGAATATGGCGCGGGCAATGAGCGTTTCGAGTTTACTGCAGGCACCGATTTTGCCGACGGTCAAGGCCACCTACTTTTTAGCGCCGAGTATTATGATCAAGAAGGTATTCGAGATACCGTTGCTGACTGGCAGCTAGACGGCAACGTCGGCATCGTTAATCCTGACAAAAGTGCTGGGGCACCTTACTTCCTTGTAGGTTCAGATATAGGTAGCAGCAACTATACCCCTGGTGGCTTAATAGTAGGTGGTCCGCTACGAGGAACCTTTTTTGGTGATGGCGGCGACATTGGCCAGCTGAATTTCGGTGAAGTATCCAACGCGTGGATGGTTGGTGGTGACTGGCGGTATGCCCAGTCTTCAATGCTAGGGACTAATTCCTTACAGGCTGACTCAACACGTCAGAGTGTATTCGGTCGAGCCAGCTGGGAATTAACGCCCGATATAGAAGTGTTTGCTCAGGGTTCTTGGGCTGGTTATGAAGGCGACAGCGATTATATTCGCCCAACCGACCCTAACCGTACAATCCAAATAGACAACGCGTTCTTGCCTCAAACAGTCCGTGACCAGATGGTTACTGAGGGTCTTACCAGTTTCAAATTGAGTAGTGCGCGCCAAGATATGCCTTTGGCTGGTGCCAATAACCAGCGCAACACATCTCGTTTCGTTTTAGGTGCTGAAGGTGGATTCGACATGGCAGGCCATGCATTCACTTGGGATACCTATTACCAGAAAGGGATAACTCAAACGGATGAACACCAAAACCCTGTTTGGAACTTTGCCAACCTAAGCGCAGCGTCTGATGCAGTTGTTGGTGCCGGTGGAGAAATCGTTTGTCGCTCAGATGTTGCCGGTTGTGTGCCACTTAATTCCTTCGGTGTTGGAGTCGCTAGCCCAGAAGCCTTGGCTTTTGTTCTCGGGCGGCCACGACGTGAGCAGGATTTCACTCAGGATGTTGTTGCTTTTAATATCAGAAACTCAGATTTTGAAGGTTGGGCCGGTCCTATAGGTATAGCCGCAGGATTCGAATGGCGCAGAGATGAAATAGAAGGTTTCGTTGATCCCAAATACACAAGCGGCTGGAAATACGGCAACTATAAGGTCACAACAGGCGACCAAGATGTAGCCGAAGCCTACATAGAAGCCGTTGTTCCTTTAATGACCGGCTTAGAATTCAGCGGTGCAGTACGCCGCACTGATTACAGTAATTCTGGTGGTGTAAACACGTGGAAAGCCGGTATTACTTATTCACCGATTGATGATATTACTTTACGCGTTACCCAGTCTCACGACATTCGTGCACCAAACTTAAGTGAGCTGTTTGATGCGGGTACTGCGCGCAGTAACTCGGTTGATATTGGTGGAGCTTCAGTTCCGTTCATCCAGAATCTGCAAGGCACACCTACAGTGGGGCCTGAAGAAGCCGATGCCTTTGGTATAGGTTTAGTCTTGCAGCCACGCTTCCTGCCTGGCTTTGCAATGTCTATCGACTACTATGACATCGAAGTTGACGGCGTTATTGGGTTCCTTAGTGCTGAAGATGTGGCAAACGCCTGTTACCTATTCAACGTGCAAAGTAATTGTAACCAATTGAATTTCAACCCTGACGGCGTGCTTCAGACCATTGATCTGAAATACGAAAACCTAACTGGGTTGATATCTGAAGGTGTGGATCTTGAAGCCAGCTACACCATGGAGCTTGGCGCCGGCGTGTTGGCCCTACGCTACATGACGACGCACTACATGAGCAACGCGACTGACAACGGTGTTACTGTTCGGGAACGAGCTGGAGAGAATTCTAGCAACACACCTGACTTCGTTCATCGCGGCACTGCACGCTATACCATGAACGATTTCTCTTTCACCCTAACTGCCCGTGGGCATAGTGATGGTGTTGTAGATAATCGCTGGACTGAATGTAACGGCAACTGCCCTGTTTCAACTAATACTGCCAACCGAACTATCAATGACAATTCTATCGATGGCCAGTTTTTCTTCGATGGCTATGGTTCATACAATATGGAGTTTGGTGGTGGACAAGCTGAGCTGTTCTTATCAGTTAAGAACCTCTTCGACACTGATCCAGAGTTTGTTCCTTTTCCATTGTCACAGGGCAGCGAAAACCGCCCTGGTTACCAGCAAGCTAACCGCAACCTGAGTGACGTAATGGGTAGAAATTTTCGCGTCGGTATGCGCTACGAGTTTTAATAGTTATTTAGACAGTTCAATAATTGTTAATATTTTTTGAGTAGCACAATGTTAAACGTACTAGTAAGTAGTACTTAAACAGTAGTATCTGGAGTATCTGGAGTATCTGGAGTATCTGGAGTATCTGGAGTATCTGGAGTATCTGGAGTATTGAGTGCAGCAGTTTTTGCTGCACTCAACCTCTTCAGCAAGTAACTTCTACATTCAATCCCGATAATTAATCTCAAAATTTAATCCCAACAACAGCCCCAGCTTTCGTCTGCGGCCATCTCCCTTAGAAAAAACCTCTGCACATAAAACAAATTAGGAGCAACCCTCTAATGATCAACCGGTCTCATAAAAAGTCATTTCAAATAGCAGTCTCGACTGCTGCACTTTTTTTGACTTCAATAATTCACATCCACGCCCTTGCAGCTGACTATTCAGCTGAACAGCGAGACGCAATTAAACAAGAGTTGATCGCTGCCATCGATGACAAAGCTAAGCTCGCACAGGTCATGAACGATATGATTTTTAGCTTTGGCGAGCTAGGCTTTCAAGAATTTGAAACCTCTAACTACCTAACCACAATGCTAAGTGAAAACGGCTTTGAAGTGGCACAAGGCATCTCCGGCATACCAACCGCGTGGATGGCCAGTTGGGGCGAAGGCGAGCCTGTAATTGCTTTAGGATCAGACATTGATGGCATTCCGAAGGCCTCTCAAAAACCTGGCGTTGCATACCGAGATCCAATTATAGAAGGGGCGCCGGGCCATGGTGAGGGTCACAACTCAGGCCAAGTCGTAAACATAATTGCAGCGCTAACGGTAAAGGAATTCATGGAAGAAAATGACTTAACCGGCACTATAAAAATCTGGCCAGGAGTTGCTGAAGAACAGCTTGGAACCAAAGCCTACTATGTTCGTGACGGCTACTTTAAAGACGTAGACGCTGTCTTGTTCTCCCACGTATCGAATCGCTTAGGTACTCGCTGGGGTGGCGGCCGCGGCAATGGCTTGATTTCTGTCCAGTATGATTTTGAGGGCGAAAGCGCTCATAGCGCTGGTTCGCCTTGGCGCGGAAAAAGTGCCGCTGACGCTATTGCACTGATGGATGTCGGCATGAATTTTCGCCGTGAGCATTTGCGCTTATCACAGCGCACTCATTCGGTGGTAGTAGACGGTGGCGATCAGCCTAACGTGGTGCCTTCCAAAGCTAGCGTTTGGTACTTCTTTCGAGAAACTGATTATGAACACATAAAAGAGTTATGGGATATTGGCGACGATATGGCTCAAGGCGCCGCCTTAATGAGCAACACCACTTGGAGTTCCACGGTTTTAGGCAGCGCATATCCAGGCCACTTTAACAAAGCTATGGCGCAGCGCGCTTACGAGCACGCCCAAATGGTTGGCATGCCTGACTGGTCGGAGAATGATTTGATGCTCGCCAAGGCCGTGCAGGCTGAGCTGGGAGTGCCCCAAGAAGGCTTGAACACTGTCTTGCAAGAGCTAACTGATCCACCGGATCCAGCAACAAACACCGGCGGCGGCTCTGATGATATTGGAGATATCTCTTGGCAGGTTCCTACGATCGTTCAAGGTTACCCTTCAAATATACCTAACCTGCCAGGTCACAACTGGGTGAACTCCATTGCCATGGCAACACCTATTGCACACAAGGGCATTGTGGCTGGCGCTAAAGTACAGGCTATGACTCTGTTTGATCTCATCACAGACGATGAGCTTTTGGACAACGCTTGGGAGTATTACCGAGAAGTGCAAACAAAAGATGCGCAGTATATTCCGTTGCTGCGGCCGGAAGATGAGCCTGCAATTCACTTGAACGAAGGCATAATGGCAACTTTCCGACCAATCATGAAAGACTATTACTACGACCCAGATCGGTATGAGACTTACATGGACCAACTAGGCATCACTTATCCGACAGTAAGACAGCAATAACGGCTAATCTTGCACTGATAATCGTTCCAGCGCAGCCGCGGCAGCTCGATTGCCGCGGCGAGCTGACTCTGAATACCAATAGATCGCTTCATCAATATCCTTATTGACTCCCTTTCCTTGCTCGTAGACTGTTCCAAGTCTTAGGGCAGGAATAGCGTCGCCCTTGTGTGCAGCGCGAAGCCACCACTGGGCTGCCAACTCATCATTTTGAAGAACACCTGCCCCTGAGGCATAAACGTTGCCCAAATTATGTAGAGCCAAGGTATTATTTTTTCCCGCTGCTTTTCGATACCACGAAACGGCGAGTTCAGGGTTAACTTCTTTGCCTAGGCCCTCCGCAAACGCCGTACCCATTAATAACATAGCTTCGCTGTTGCCCTGATTAGCCATCATTTCGATGTTACCAATCACGGATTCGGCAAGTCGCAACGCGCGGGGTTTATCCGCACTGAAGGTCATGCGTCCGGTTGAGTAGACCCTAGCTAACCACATCACCGACAGGGCATTGCCGTCTTGCGCAGATTGCTCCAATAGGCGACGTGCACGAGAATCATCGACACTACCAGATTCTCCCGTGTACCAACGGATAGATTCCTGTAACTGCGCCTGGGGACTTATCGCCACACACCCAGCTATGGCCAAAACCATCAATGCAAGGTAAACGCGCACCCCACTAAACTTTATTTTGGTTAGCATAGACTTAACTGCCAATAGCTCATCTGCAGGTCGGCATTCGTGGTGAGAAACCACAGCGCGGTGCCGCGGCACCGCGCTTCTACAATAAGGCAAAAAAGGCTCTTAAGCGTTCGGTATTTTTACCAACATCACTAATTCCCACTCGCGACAGTGAGCGAGCATTAAGCACAGTTTCACTGCCTTCTCGGGAAATATAAACAACGACGTCATCTTTAAAACGAAACCAAAAAGTAGTATCGGTCGCCTCTATTCGGCCGTCGGCGAGATTGGAATCGACTATGTCCCAACCCAGCGACTCCATTGCCGACAAAGCGCTGGCAAACACTTCCTCAACAGAACCGGCGAAACGCTGAGGGATAATGTCTGGATAGGCAGATTGTTGAAATGCGGTAAGCTTTTGCGCTGTCATATCTTGACCACTACCGTAAACCATCGTGTTTGGCGCATCAGCGCGCAGAGGCACAATGGCAACATAAGCAGGTGGGTTTGCTGGATTAGTTGTGATGTCATGAATTGGGGGCGTGCCATCGGAAGGGCGAAAGCTTTCAGGAACAAAATACGCCAGCCCAGCTGATAGAGTACCCACAAGCGCCAGTGCACAAAGTCGCGACCCATTCTCAATTGACAGAGCCTTAGAAGCGATTAGGATGACTAAAGCTACCACTAAAGTAACTCCTGCAATCCACGGCGACCAAGCATTGACTATCTGTAAAAACCCAAAACCCGCTCTGAAATCTGAAAACCCCAGCCATATTCCAAGCGGCCCTGCCAGCGCTAACAAACCAACACCAAGACCTGCAATGCAGCAAATAACTGCATCAATTTTGAACATTAGGTTTAAAGCTTTGTTTCTAGATGGGTTCATTGAACCTTTGTTAGTCAAGCGCTTACTCCTTGTTTTATTATAATTGTGAATCTTACGATCAAATTCTTAGCTTATTATTATGCCGAAAACAGCCCAATACAATAGCTGCAAGGTATTCACAGCCGTGCCGAGATATCAACCTTGTGACTGCAATAATGCCACTCTTAGCTCGATCGAGCAAAACTGGGCTATTGATTCTAAAATATAAATTTCGCTGCCTTCGCGCACATAGCTCTATGCACCAATTGTTTGTTTCTTTGTATTTGCTGGAACATTTACCAAGACCTTTCCCACGCGCGAAAATCTTTCCAACACGAGGTCAGATTCCAGCGACATTGCTGCTAAGTTTTAAAGACGAGCACCCCAACGCTTTGCTTTTAACCTTTGTGAAAAAGTCATAGATTCATCTTTATCACTTGCCAAGACCTCAAAGGTTGCTAAGCGCACTTTTATTCAAGCCCAAAAACAAACAGAGTCCTACCACCGACAACCGCTACACGCTGGTTATCATCAACCGCAAAACCCATAGGGTTAGTTCGGATGTGGGCCCCAGAATTAAAGTTCCAGAGTGGATCTCCCGTTGCTGCATCTAGAGCGAAAAACACCCCTTCAGCACTGGAGCCAAATACCAGTCCCCCAGCGGTGGCCATAACTCCAGACCAAGGTGGGGTCAGCAACTCAAATTCCCATTCTTGTTTGCCTGTCATCGCATCCAACGCCACTATCGCGCCGGTAGCTAGATCGCCATCTAGGGCCTGCTCGCCGCCCCCTAAAAATGGAGCACCCGGTGTATATTCGACATCGGCCTTGTAATAAACAGCACCCATGCGCCGATTAGGCACAAAAAATTGCCCGGTATTTGGATTGTAAGAAGGTGAAAACCAGTTAGTAGCGCCTTGCAAACTTGGCCATACCAGATTGCCCTCTCTAGTAGGCTCGGTATTAAGTTTGACGATAGGCCGGCCAAGATCATCAATACCCTCGGCCCATGTCTGGTAAGAGTATTCTTCACCCAACAAATATTCACCGGTTTCACGATCTATTAAATAGTAAAACGCATTGCGATTGGCCAGCGCCAATAATTTTCGCTGTTTGCCCTCAAACTCACCGTCTATTAGAACCGGGATTTGATTAGCATCCCAGTCATGGGTGTCGTGAGGTGTGTATTGGAAGTGCCAAAGCATTTCGCCCGTATCAGGGTTCAAAGCTAATACCGCACAGGTAAACAAATTATCTCCCGGTCGAAGGTCTCCGTTCCAATCCGGTGCTGGGTTCCCCGTTGTCCAATAGAGAGTGTTTAGTTCTGCATCAAAAGAACCGGTAAGCCACGTAGAACCTCCGCCGGTTTGCCATGCATCGCCTTGCCAAGTTTCGCTGCCAGGCTCACCTGGTTCAGGAACTGTGAAAGTGCGCCAAAGCCGCTCACCAGTATTGGAGTCATAGGCATCGATAAAACCCCTAATTCCGGCCTCAGCACCGCTAACCCCGACAATAATCTTACCGTCCAGCGCCAGCGGGGCAAGGGTCAATGAGAACCCAACCGAATTATCAGCTACCGTTGTTTCCCAGCGCACCGCCCCACTTATTGCATCCAAGGCAAATAAACGGGCATCGAGTGTTGCCACAAAAACAGAATCATCTAACAGCGCCACGCCCCGATTGATACGAGGAAAACCGATATTCAGCACCTCTTCCGATATATCCGGCCTCCAGTGCCAGAGTAAATTACCGGTACGGGCATCCAGCGCGGTGACACTGCTCGGCGCTTCGGTCAAATACATAATACCGTTAGCTACCAAAGGCGTGGTTTCCTGCAGCCCAGCACCAGCAATGCCTGCTGCTTGCATTTGATAAGCCCACATCACTTTCAATTGTGAGACGTTTGCCGGGCTAACCTGTGCAAGCGGCGAGAAACGTTCCGATTTATAGCCTCCGGAATAGCTCAGCCAGTCATCGCCATTTTTTTCATCGGCGAGCAATTGATCATAGCTGGTTTGGGAGGAAACAGACGCTGACAGTAAAGTGAAAAATAAAGTCGCCGCCGCTAGCCGCTGAAAAGAAGTTAGAGTTCTCATTGCAGGTCTCCTGTAAGAGTCATCAAAAAGGACACTACATCATCAGCTTCTTGTTGGTTGAGCACCGCGCCATAGCCCGGCATGAGGCTGTGACCAAAATCTTTTTCATAACTGATAAGTTTAGCTTTATCGAACGAATAGGTTTTCCCAGACATGTCCCTCATTTGTACTGAAAACTCATCTTCGTTAATTCTCATGCCTTCAAATGTTCCGTATTCGGATACTGCTCGCACTGTCAAAAACGCATTTATTGTCCCGCGAAAACGATTGCTCACTTTCGGTTGATCTGCTGATGGATTAGTAATCGAGCGATAGAGGTACTGCGCATTGCGACGCAAGCCAACCTCTGAAAGCTCAGGACCGATACCCTTACCCACCCCGTTCACTATATGACAGGCACTGCAATTGCCTTTGGTTTCGTATACTAGCTGCCCCTTTGCTGCATCCCCAGGCGCTTCTTCGACATCTAATAGCCCTAGCGATTTTACAAAGCCGGCTACTTGATGAAGCTCTGTTGGACCCAAAGCCCAATTGCCCGGCATGCCTGTTCCAGGAATACCGCCGCCAATAACACGTTTTAATGAATCGTCATCGGGAGCATAAGACAAGCGCGGACGCTTTAAACTTGGACCCTCCCCTCCTTCCCCTAACATTCCGTGGCAGCGTGCACACAAAACACCGTAACGATCTTGACCAGCGCTTAGGTCTTCGTCGCTGATAGCAGCCAATGCCTTGGTGGAAATGTCGAATTCCTGAGCCGCGCTCGGCAACAATAGTCCAATAGCAGTAAACAATAGGCAACAAGGCAGTCTAATCATATTTTCCCCGACGTGGATGCACAGCGCCACTAAAATGAACAGTCAGAATATTTTAATTTTGAAGATTGGTTATACCGTGCTTTCTTGATGACGGGCAAGAACTCTCAACTGACGCGGTACGATAGAAAAGATCGAGGAGGCCCGCTCACTTATTGCTAAACACGTGAGGATCGCGCACTACAGGGTTTCTATAACCTTGTATCAGGGCCAATAATAGAATTTAACAAAGCACTCCACTTATCATCCTGGCTTTGAATACGCTGATGGAGTCGACGCCGAGCAATTTCATAGCCGACACTAAAGGCACCAAATTCATCGACAAACCGCAGAAGTTCATTTGGACTTGATACCAGCGCTTCACGCTCGAGTCTCACGGAGGTCGTATTAAAGGATAACTCTCCATCTAAATAGTCTCGAAGAAGCGGCGTAACGTTTGCTGCCAGTGCTCCGATTAAGGTCAAGAATTCGCCATACTTTGCCTCATCGGGAAACGAAATTCCAGCCAATGGCGCCAGTACTTCTCGTTCAAATTTCAGTCTCTGGGCTAACGGAAATGCTAACTCAACACCTAGGTTGGCAGCGCCCTCGCGCATCACAGATGCCGGCGTGCGCGTTAAAAAAACCGAGTCCTCAGTGGTGAAACCGGCAGCGCCTTGCTGCGCTTGCATCATTATGAACTGGGCATGATGCCCAGGATAGCCTTCGTGACAGGCGACATCGATGGCCGTATGCATAAACCCTATCGAGAGATCGTTCATTATTAAGGTGCTTTTGAAATCACCATCATATTGATGCCAAGCCGCACTCACATCTCTGCTCCACTGTATTTCCAACGTTTCCTGAACGGGCAAATCCCAATGGGCCAGCGTGCGTTGCCGACACTCGGCCAACGCCGCCTCAAACACTTGCCTGCGTTTATTGGCCGGAATAATAAATTGATTACGGAACGCGGCAACACGAAAAGACAGCGTGCCCCGCCCAGGCAGCAACTCATCTAGCGCATCTAGATTACGGTCTTCTCTTTGATCGCTGGATTGAGTTAAATCTGTCCCATCGGCAAGCTCATAGAGTTGAGCGACTTCGTCGCTAAAAGAATAGGGCTGGGATCCATTGATTATCGATAAAAGTGTTATTAGTCGTGCAAGCTTTCCTTCAAATAGCCGCTGCCTCTGGCTATCGCCAAACTGCGTATTCGCCTGTACGCGAATTACGAGGTCTTTCGCCGCCACTTCCAGTTCGAGCGTCGTAGGCGCAGAATTTTTCAGACGCATGTCCAACGATGGCACACCAATGTAGCTGTCCACTTCCTTTGCTCGGTGCCAGCCGAGCGACGTCGCAAGTTTTACATACTCCTGAGCCTGCAGCTCCATGATTGCTTCAGGCGTTTTAGGCCGCAGTCCAAGCCAAATACCGGAACCAAAAACTACGACCAGTAAAATTGCCAAGCTAAATATCACCGGCCTCGATATCGCCCCTTGTTGAATAGATTGCAGCCTACAGATATTCATTTACTCGGATCGTAAAGCTTCAATGGGATCTAATAAGGATGCGCGTCGCGCAGGATAGCTTCCAAAAACCAAACCAACTATGGCGGCAATACCTATAGCGAGCAACATGGCGCCATAGGAAACAGAAGCTGGCCAACCTAATGTTAAACCAACTATTTCAGCAGACAATAGCCCTAACACCAGGCCAACTATTCCACCGATCATACTTAAGGTTACCGCCTCAACTAAGAATTGCATTGCCACATCACTTGATCTAGCGCCAGAGGCCATACGCAGGCCTATCTCTCGCGTTCTCTCGGTAATGGACACCAACATTATATTCATAATTCCTATGCCCCCTACTATTAAAGATACACCCGCGATGCTAGCCAGCAAGGCTGTCATTGTGTTGCTAGCCTGATCCAAAGTATCGGCCATTTCATCAAGCGTCACCTCGTCCAGCTTCGGCAAGTTAGCGAGGGCAAACGCAGCAGCTGGCGTATACAAGCCCTTAGTTAATGCTTGCGCTGCTTGAGTCTCGACGGTGAAATCATCTGGCACGCTGCCAACATTATTGCGCCCGCCAAGATAACCAGATTGCCCGTCTTCTTGGGGCGGCTGTGGAATACCATGACGATCTCTGAGCAGCACTGAAATCTGATCTGCTATGAGTGAGGTTTGCCCGGCCTGTTCAGCGGCCACGGTGAGTGTTTCAACGTGACTGAAGCCCAGACTCTGCTGCAAAGCGGCGTAAGGTACAAAAAGCACTTCAGCATGATCTTCCGCCACACCATCAAGCACCCCTACTACGTTAAAACTGAGGTTTCTAAATTGAAGAGATCGACCCACTGCATCTGCGCTTATTCCAAACAGTTGCTCGGCTAAGACACTACCAATAACTGCTTCATTTTCAGATTGTCCATCGAGCATCCTTCCAGACTGAGCGTTCCATGAATATATGGCCGCGAAATTGGCGGCAATACCTTCAACTCTAGCAAACGCTCTTTCATTACCCCCGGTTAGAAACGTTCGCACCGACAGACTTGGGCTTACCTCACTTATTCCCAGTATTGACGCCGTGATAGCGTCACCATCTGCCACCGTTAAAGTAGTCGCCGCCCCCAACCCTGAGGGAATACCAACACTCTTGCCACCACGAGTATAATTTCCAGAACGAACAAAAATAATATTTGTACCCGCCGACCTAACTTCTCCCTCAACAGAACCTCGAGCACCAGTGCCAAGAGCTACCATGGTCAAAACCGCGGCCACACCGATAATAATACCAAGCATAGTTAAGCTCGTGCGCAACCGATTCCTGTTCAGTGATCGCAGCGCGAGACGAATATTCACCATTATCATAAGCATAGTGTGGACCTGATTGAGCAATAGTTAGAATTAGCCGATTTAAAGCAAATTAGAATGTTCATTCTGATTTTAGCGCCACCACCGGATCTAAATTGGCGGCGCGCCTAGCAGGGCCATAGCCGAAAATCATCCCCGTGACCGCCGCCATTAAGACTGCCAGTAGCAGCATTGTTGGTGAAATGGCGGTCGCCCAGTTCAATCCATATTCAGCTCCTAGCAGCCCAAGAGAACCTAGCATCAAGCCAACTATGCCCCCCAACGCGGCAAGCGTAACCGCCTCGACCATGAACTGAATCATTACATCGTTAACCCTCGCACCCATCGCCATGCGCAGCCCGATTTCTCGTGTGCGAGCGGCAACCGATACCAACATGATATTCATGACACCTATTCCTCCCACCAAGAGAGAGACCGCGGCCGCGGCAGATAATAGGAGTGTAAACGTACGGCCGGCTTGACGCAGGCTCAGGGCCATTTCCTCCCAAGCGGCTTGCTCAAAACCAACTACATTTGAATGCACCGCGCGAGCCAAACGAGGGTCAGTTCCAAGACTTGGCAGGGCTGCGACACTTTGAGTTTCGATGCGAAAGTCGTCCAACGTGTCGTCTGGCAGCTCCCTAAGGACGCGTAAAGCCGCTTTGACAGCGCCAGCGACTGAAGTGGTTTTAGCTACTGAGGTGGTTCTAATTTTGATTACATCAAAGGTGTCTTTACCTAAAACCGACTGGGCCCACAGCAAAGGTGTATGGATGGTAGGTACAATGATGGAGCTACGTTCATCGCCGACATCCTCAATAACCCCGACGACTTTGAGTGAATAGCCCGCCAGCTCAATTGTTTGCCCCAAAGTAGGCTCACCTGGCCATAGCCTATCGGCGGTGCTACTGGTTACTAATATTACTGGCGCGCCACTGATATGTTCTGTTTCGGAAATATAGCGGCCATTCACTAAACTCCAAGCTTCGATATCAGGCCAACCAAGTTGGTGACCGGCAACTCTAGCTATGCGTGTAGATTTGCCTACAATCGTGTCCAAAGTAACATTTCCAGACAATGTCCCAGCGGCAATTCTTATATCACTGAAATCATTTTGCAGGAGAGCAAGCTCTAAATCTCGCAACGGCAATGCAGGGGAGCGAACGTTGCTTCTGCGAGGTGCTCGCGCTCTAGCTCTGGCTTGCATAACTGCCGCATTGTCTTCCATGTCGTTTGAATAACCGAGCTCAGCCCCGTCAATCGCACCTTCAGAAACCTCACCGCCACTGCTGTCTTGCTCGCCGGCACTGGTAATACCAACCGGGCGGAAGTTACCTGAAGTAAGTGTTATCAGGGTCGGCCCAGCACTTTCGATCTGAGCCTCGATCTGCAATTGAGCACCGAGGCCCAATCCCGAAACCAGTACTACCATTGCAACCCCTATGCTCATTCCGCTAAGGGTCAACATGGCTTGGAGCCGGTTTTGTAACAATGACTTTAAAGCCATCTGCAAGTTAAGCGGCATGGTGCTCCTCTGGCGAGGCCATCGGCAATTTCATAAGTTCACGTAGAGGTGGAAAAGCCATTGCAGGTATGTCGACAAAGAATGGCTCGCCGTTAAACAGAAATCCAATTCTAACGATAGAGTCGCCGTCGGTGACCGGTTTGCTGGGTCCTGACCAAGCATCACCAGCGTCAGACATCGCCATATTGACAAATTCAACACTGCCATCGGTGCGTTCAATTTCAACCACCACGTCGGATACTGTCACCGCTGGCAACTGCATTCGAATAGCATCGCTTAGGTAAAGTTCAATTCCTCCCGCCTCAACAACCACGACCTCAAAATGCATTTTCTCATTGCTATGCATCAACACAAGACCGTTATGATCTGGGACGTGATCTCCGTGTGGCGCTTGAGATTCTTGACCATAAAGAGGTTTGCTAACCAGCAGCCAACAAACAATAGTTAACAACATCAGCTTGGACATGTTGATTTTTCGCAGTAGGTTATTCATGCTGTAAGGCACTTATGGGCTCAAGTTCAGCGGCCCTTCTTGCTGGATAAACGCTAGCAGCTACACCCAATAGTGCGGCAACAATAATCGCTATGACGATAGAGGCGAATGATATTTCGGTAGACCATTGAAAAACCCCTTCCAAACTCATTGTCACAAAAACGGCAATAACTGTGCCGAGTAACCCGCCCAAAAAACTCAAAAATACCGCCTCGATTATGAACTGTGAGGCGATATCTGAGCTACGTGCTCCCAGCGCCATCCGCAGACCAACTTCCCGAGTTCGCTCAGTGACCGAAAGAAGAAGCAAATTCATTACACCGATCCCACCAACCAGTAACGATACTCCGGCAACCCCAGCCAACAAAATCAACATGGTGTGGTTGGCGCGCTGCAGTGACTTAGACAGTTGCTCTAACGTTAGCGTATCCATCGTCGCCAAATTGCCCGCTACGATACGAGCCAAGTCTGGAGATAAACCATCACCTAGTAACTCTTGAGCCTGAGACTTGACGATAAAGTCATCTGGCATTTGATCAGAAATACCATGGCGTTGGCGAAGAAGATTAACGATCACCTGAGCAATATTGGTAGTTTCCCCGGCAGACTTGGTGGTAACCGTTATCGTGTTTAGTTTGCTCAAATTTAGCAGGCTATGCACAGTACTCACTGGCACGTAAACCGCGTCGAACTGATCATCACCGGCCACCGGCTGGCTTGCCCAGCTGCGGCTACCCACAACGCCAACAACTTCAAACGACTGGTTCCATAACAAAACTTCCTGACCTAGCGGATTAATTCCCTGCCCAAACAATCGATCAGCAACCACTCGGCCGAGAACCATCACTTGCTCTTTATTCAAGACCTGCCTCCGGCTAAAAAATTCACCGTAAGGAAAAGTCCAACCCCGGCGGATAACAGGCAACTCTGATTCTGTTCCATGGAGCCGAGTAAACCACTGCTTAGTTTCATCGCTTACTACCGTTATGCGGGCATTTTCATGAACGCCCGAAGCGACAAATTGAACACCTGAAATTGTGCTGCGTATTGTTTCGGCATCTTCTAAAGTTAAAGTTGCAGCCGACCCAAGCCCAGCCATAGAGTCACCTAAGCGATCACTTGCGGTTGGATGGTCATGTATCGCCATTGGATCGTCTTCAAAGTGGGCTTTCATAAATCGTGGCGCGGCGCCATCGATCAAACTAGCCCTACCCAGCACACGGTGGCTATTTTCAGCTATAGATGGATTTACAGTTGATGACTCGATACTGCCGTGGTCAGCAGGAGAACTCACACCCTCTGCCCGTTGTATCTGATAGTTGCCAGCAGTAACGACAATCATATTGGCGCCCGCGGCAAGGAGTTGCTCTCTGATAGATTCTTGTGCGCCCTTGGCCAACGCCATGCTAGTTACCAATGCACAGACACCAACGGTGACTCCCAGCATAGCTAGAGTGGTCTGAACTCGATTCCTCTTAAGCGCTTGAAAAGCGATTGCAAACAAATGAGCAAAGCCATTCATATCGAATACTCCATGTGGCTTAAGCCAAGGCCGACTCAGTTGCAGGCACGCCCTCTAGGTTTAAGCCTGAGGTAACCGGCGTGTTCGGCGTATCGCTTACAATAAGTCCATCTTTGACAGAAATGATGCGCGTTCCGTAGGCGGCTATTTCTGCTTCGTGGGTGATCAAGATAATCGTTATGCCGCTACGTTCGCGCAAATCTTGAAGCAAGCGCATTACCTCAATGCTGGTTTTAGAGTCTAGGTTTCCAGTTGGCTCATCTGCCAGAATCAATGAAGGCCTATTAACCAGCGCTCGAGCTATTGCGACTCGCTGCTGCTGACCACCTGAAAGTTGACTCGGATGATGCTCAGCTCGATCAGATAACCCCAGCGCTTCCAAGGCCTCTAAAGCGCGAGACTTTCGCTCGGACGTAGTCATTGGCGGGCGAGAATACAAAAGTGGTACTTCAACATTTTCTGCCGCTGTTGTCCTTGGCAGAAGATTAAAACCTTGAAACACGAAACCGATCTGTTTGTTGCGAATTGCAGCCAACTCTTCTTTAGGAAGATTTGATACATCTTTACCGTTAAGCAAATAACGACCCGCAGTAGGACGGTCAAGACATCCGAGAATGTGCATCATGGTCGACTTACCGGACCCTGATGCCCCCGTGATGGTAACAAATTCGCCAGCTTCTATATCTAAAGAAACACCGCTTAAAGCATGGACTGAGTTGTCACCTAACTCATAAATCTTCTTTACATCTTGCAAAGAAATAACCGACATAAAACATTTCCAGAGGGGTAATCAAAAACAATAGCGGCCTATGAAAGCTGAAATTCAAATTGGATTTCAGCGACGACTTCAAAAGCCACTAGCTCATCATATGACTAATTTTGTTCAGTCTGTAGCTTGAGGCGACTCAGGCTCATTGAGCCCGGCATAGTTGTAAAGAACGGTTGCTACCGATTTCTCTCCACCGGCCATACCATACATTTTATTAGCCCCTTCGATTACAAAATATTCGTTAGCTGCATGAGCGTTGCCACCCGAACCAGCCTGACCGCTTACAATAGGAATATCCACGACGTCACCGGCAAATAAATAAGCAGGCCAATACCCGCCTAACATTGATGTGGTTCCTTCAACAGGGTCCACGTACGAAATATCAAAAGTATCAAAGGTCTTCATCACAGCGCGAGAGATGTCGTTGTCATACGTCATCTTAGCCCAAGGCACATCACCAACAATGTTAATTTCCACATCTTCATAGCCAAACTTGTCTAAATGAATACGAAGCTTATCAACGATATCCTGACCATCTTGGAACGGCACATAGCGAAAGTTATGCTTTGAGACAATTCGGTTAGGAAGGATCGCGCCGGAGCCACCTTCAAACATATTGCCGCCCCAAATGCCGTCCAAATTCATGGAAGAGCCATAGCGAGCCATGGTGATGTATTCCAATGGGTCATCGGTGATGAAGCGTTCGACACCTAAATTTCGAGCCGCCACTTCCATATCGATATTGGCAGCAGTATTTCTCAATTTGACCAATTCTTCTTCTTTGAGAGGCTCAATATTGTCGTAGAAACCATCAAACATGACCTGGTTACCGGAATCATCAATGAGTGTAGAAAGCATTTTTATATGACGCCATGCAGGCGCATCGACAGAGCGCTTGTTACCACCGTGGATGTTGCTGTAGTTAGGACCTCGGCCCCATGCAGCTCCGCTGGTAATCAATTCAATAAAGATACTGCCCTCAGACCCACCACTGATGCCACCTTGGCGGCCAAAGCGATACATCGCATCGGCGTCAGCAACAAGCTCCGGATGATCTCTGACGAATTTTCTATAGCCGATGGACATGCGTTCTTCATCACCCTCAGCGATGAATATAAGATTCACCGGCAACTTGCCAGTGACCGCTTTGATAGCCATTAGCGCGTTCAGCTGAGTCATTTGTGGACCCTTTGAATTGGTAGCACCCCGGCCAATCATTACCTTCGAATAGGGCGCTTGCTCAACAATTCGGCCTTCAAACGGTGGCGCCTTCCACAGGTCTGGCTGGGTAACTGGCATAGTGTCGTACATCCAGTAAACCGCTAGGGTTTTTTCCGCACCTTCATCGCAGTTAGCGTAAACCACAGGATTGCCCTGCTGTCCCCATTCCGTGATGCCGACATCGTAGACTTGAGTTTCTTGGCAGCCCAGCTGATCGAAAAAGCCCTTAACCATATAGGCAGATTCTTGGATGCCTTCACCTGTATTGGAGATACTGGGTTGCTGTATCCAATTCTGTAAATTGAGCACGTGGTCATCAAT
>Ga0208414_1000510_pt1 | contig 37060 bp, 38 predicted proteins | sample AntAceMetag02UKE_FD_184770 | JGI IMG/M metagenome (GOLD analysis project Ga0208414, IMG submission 184770) | Saline lake microbial communities from Ace Lake, Antarctica - Antarctic Ace Lake Metagenome 02UKE (SPAdes) (version 2) | ecosystem: Environmental > Aquatic > Non-marine Saline and... | reverse complement strand
AACTGGTAAACCTGGTGTTGTATTAGTTACATCAGGACCTGGTGCAACAAATGTTGTAACAGCTTTAACAGATGCTTATATGGATTCAGTTCCTCTGGTTTGTATTTCGGGACAGGTTCCTACACACTTAATTGGTACAGATGCTTTTCAGGAGTGTGATACAACTGGGATTACAAGACCTTGCACGAAACACAATTGGTTAGTTAAAGATATTAATGATTTGCCAAGAATAATGCATGAAGCATTTGAAGTTGCAACAACTGGAAGACCAGGACCAGTATTAGTTGATATTCCAAAAGATATTCAATTCGCTAAGACAAAATATTCTAAACCAGTTAGAGAGAAAAAATCAAATGTAAAAGTTTTAAATAGATTTAATCAAAAGGACATTGATCAATTAATTGAATTAATGAGCAAAGCTAAAAAACCTGTTTTTTATACTGGTGGTGGAGTTATTAATTCAGGTCCAAAAGCAAGTGAACATTTAAGAGAATTAGTTAAGGTAACTGGATTTCCAATTACCTCAACACTGCAAGGATTGGGAGGTTATCCGGGAGATGATAATCAGTTTCTTGGAATGCTCGGAATGCATGGAACCTATGAAGCTAATAATGCAATGCATGATTGTGATTTACTCATTAATATAGGTGCAAGATTTGACGACCGTATAACAGGAAAAATAGATGAGTTTTCCCCACAATCAAAAAAAGTTCATATAGATATAGACCCATCTTCAATTAATAAAATTGTAAAGGTTGATCTATCTATTGTTGGAGATGTTGCTGATGTAATTAGATCTATAATAAAAACTCTAAAAAAGAAAAACTTAAATTTAGAAAAATCTAATAAACAAAAAATTTCACAGTGGTGGCAACAAATTCAGAAATGGAGAAAAAAACAATCTTTAAGTTTTATTAATAGTGATAAAATTATTAAACCTCAGCATGCCGTACAAAGACTTTATGAATTAACAAAAAATCAAGACACTTATATCACGACAGAAGTAGGTCAGCATCAAATGTGGGCAGCACAACACTATAAATTTAACAAACCAAATAGATGGATGACCTCTGGTGGATTAGGAACTATGGGTTATGGATTGCCAGCAGCAGTGGGTGTGCAAGTTGCCCATCCGAAGAAATTAGTTATTGATATTGCTGGTGAAGCTTCAATTTTGATGAATATGCAGGAGATATCCACTGCTGTTCAGTATAATTTACCTGTAAAAGTCTTTATTTTGAATAACCAATATATGGGTATGGTGAGACAGTGGCAGGAACTTCTGCATGAAAAAAATTATTCTGAAAGTTACTCGAAGGCTCTACCAGATTTTGTAAAGTTAGCTGAGGCATATGGGTGCGTTGGTATTAGAGCAAATGATCCTAATGAATTAGATGAAAAAATCGAAGAAATGATCAATACTGATAGACCTGTAATTTTTGATTGTCGTGTAGATCAAGATGAAAATTGTTATCCAATGATACCCTCTGGAAAACCCCATAATCAAATGTTGTTAGGTCCAAATGACCAAGAAGATAATAAGATCACAGGAAAAGGAAAAGCTTTAGTTTAAATGACAAAATCTAAATCAGCATATAGCACTCCAAGTAAATTAGGAAAAATTGATACACACATTATTGTGGTATGGGTTGATAATGAAGCAAGTGTTTTATCACGTGTAGTAGGGTTATTTTCAGGAAGAGGATATAATATTGAATCTTTAGCAGTTGCTGAAATAGACCATAAAAAAAATCTTTCTAGAATTACAATTGTAACGACAGGGACGCCGCAAGTTATTGAGCAAATTGTATTACAATTAAAAAAACTAGTCCCAGTCCATAATGTTGCTAATTTTAAAAGAGAAGATAAAAATGTAATTTTTAAAGAAATGGCACTATTAAAAATTGTTGCAAACCCTGTCAAAATTAAGAAAGTTTTAAATACTTGTAAAAAGTATAATCCAGTTATATTAGATCAAACAAATAAATCTGCTGTAATTCAAATTACCGCATTAAGAAGAGAAATAGATAGTATGATAAAAAATTTAAAACCACTTGGTCTTGTTAGCGCCTCAAGAACTGGAGCGGTTGCAATGACTAGAGGCGCAGAAATTTTAAATTAATTACCAACAGGAGAAAAAAAATGAAAATGTTTTATGAAAAAGATGCAGATGTAGATCTAATTAAAAGTAAAAAAATAGCAATTTTTGGTTATGGGAGCCAAGGACATGCGCATGCCTTAAACTTAAAAGATAGTGGAGCAAAAGAAGTTGTTGTTGCACTAAGAGATGGTTCAGCAAGCAAAGCAAAAGCGGAATCAAAAGGATTAAGAGTAATGAATATGTCAGATGCGGCCGAATGGGCTGAGGTTGCAATGATATTAACTCCAGATGAATTACAAGCTTCAATTTACAAAAATCATATTGAACAAAGAATTAAAGAAGGCACAAGTTTAGCCTTTGCTCATGGATTAAATATTCATTACAAACTTATTGATGCTAGAAAAGATTTGGATGTATTCATGGTTGCACCAAAGGGACCTGGGCATTTAGTTAGAAGTGAGTTTGAAAGAGGTGGTGGGGTACCATGTTTATTTGCTGTTCACCAAGACGGAACAGGTAAAGCAAGAGATCTTGCACTATCATATGCGTCAGCAATTGGGGGTGGAAAATCTGGAATTATTGAAACAACATTTAAAGATGAGTGCGAAACAGATTTATTTGGAGAACAATCAGTTCTTTGCGGTGGATTAGTTGAGCTAATAAAAAATGGCTTTGAAACTTTAACTGAAGCTGGCTATGAGCCTGAAATGGCATATTTTGAATGTCTGCATGAGGTGAAATTAATTGTAGATCTAATCTATGAAGGTGGAATTGCCAATATGAATTACTCTATTTCCAATACAGCAGAATATGGTGAGTATGTATCTGGTAAAAAGATAGTAGGTAGTGAAAGCAAAAAGAGAATGAAAGAAGTTTTAGCTGATATTCAATCTGGTAAATTCACAAAGGATTGGATGAAGGAATGCGAAGGTGGTCAAAAGAACTTTTTAAAAATGAGAAAAGATCTTGCAGACCATCCAATTGAAAAAGTTGGTGCTGAACTTAGAGCTATGATGCCTTGGATTGGTAAGAAAAAATTAATAGATAGTGATAAGAATTAATTTTTACTAAAAACCCAAATCGGCCTAAAATATAACCAAAATATAAAAATTATTTTGCAATCTCTAATATAGATTGTATTATGGATTTTCTAAAATTATTGGCTATGAGGGACAAAAATAAAGTTTTTATATTTGATACTACAATGCGTGATGGTGAGCAATCACCAGGGGCATCTATGAGTATTGAAGAAAAAATTCAAATTGCAAGAGTTTTTGATGAATTGGGGATAGATATAATTGAAGCTGGTTTTCCAATTGCATCTCCTGGTGATTTTGAAGCCGTGACAGCAATAAGTAAAATTTTAAAAAATTCAATTCCATGTGGATTATCTAGAGCCAGTAAAAAAGATATTGACGTGTGTTATGAAGCATTAAAGGCAGCACCAAGATTTAGAATTCATACATTTATTTCAACAAGCCCTTTACACATGAAGCATAAGTTGAATAAATCACCAGAGCAAGTATTGGATGCCATAAAAGAAAGTGTTACTTATGCAAGAAACTTGACAGATGATGTTGAGTGGTCTTGTGAAGATGGAACAAGAACTGATATAGATTATATGTGTAAGTCAGTTGAACTTGCAATCAATTGTGGAGCAAAAACTATAAATATTCCAGACACTGTTGGCTATACAATTCCTTCTGAATTTACAAAAATAATAACAACATTAAAAAATAAGGTACCAAATATTGATAAAGCAATATTATCTGTTCACTGTCATAATGATTTAGGATTAGCTGTTGCTAATTCTTTAGCAGGTGTCGCAGCTGGAGCAAGACAAGTTGAATGTACTATAAATGGAATAGGTGAGAGAGCCGGTAATGCTGCACTTGAAGAAATTGTAATGGCAATAAGAACAAGAAATGACTTAATGCCTTATACAACGGGAATTAAAACTGAATTATTAAGTAAAGCATCGAAAGTAGTTTCTAATGCAACTTTTCCAGTACAATTTAATAAAGCAATTGTTGGAAAAAATGCTTTTGCCCACGAGGCTGGTATTCACCAAGACGGAATGCTTAAGAATAGGGAAACCTATGAAATTATGACACCAGAAAGTGTAGGGGTTAAGAAAACTTCATTGGTTATGGGAAAACATTCAGGACGACATGCGTTTAAAGAAAAATTAAATGACCTTGGTTATGCGGATGTAACTGATGATGTAATTCAAACTGCCTTTGGAAAATTTAAAATTTTAGCTGATAAGAAAAAACATGTTTATGACGATGATATTGCAGCTTTAGTTGATGATAGTATGGTTTTAGATAAATATGTAATTAATTTAAAATCATTAAAAGTTTTTGCAGGAACGGGTGAGCCACAAAAAGCAGAAATGACACTTGATGTTTATGGTGAGGTAAAATCAACATCAGAAATAGGAGATGGACCTGTAGATGCTATTTTTAAATGTGTAAAAGTTTTATACCCTCACGATGTGAAATTATTATTATACCAAGTGCATGCCGTTACAGAGGGAACCGATGCTCAAGCTACTGTAAGTGTTAGAATTGAAGAGGAAGGCAAAACTACAGTTGGACAAGCTGCTGATACAGACACATTAGTAGCGTCAGCTAATGCTTATTTAAGTGCTTTAAATAAAATGATTATCAAAAGAAAAAAAACTGCTCCAATAATAGAGCATGAAACTCAAAAAGTGAAAGGTATATAAAAAGATGGCTAAATGGTTTAAAAATTTAACTAGTATATGGAGTCAAGATATGGCGATAGATCTTGGAACCGCTAACACACTTGTCGTTTTAAAAGGACAAGGAGTAGTTTTAAATGAACCATCTGTTGTTGCTATAGTTGAACACAATGGAAAAAAAACCGTTTTAGCTGTAGGGGATGAGGCTAAAACTATGCTTGGAAGAACACCAGGTAATATTCAAGCAATCAGACCTTTAAGAGATGGAGTAATTGCAGATTTTATAGTTACAGAGGAAATGATTAAACATTTTATTAAAAAAGTTCATAAAAATAGAACCTTTGCAAATCCTAGAATTTTAATTTGTGTTCCAACAGGATCGACACCAGTCGAGAGAAAAGCCATTCAAGATAGTGCGCTTGCAGCAGGTGCTAGAAGAGTTCAATTAATTGAAGAACCAATTGCAGCAGCAATCGGAGCAGGCCTTCCAATCTCAGAAGCGACAGGATCAATGGTTGTAGACATAGGTGGTGGTACTACAGAGATAGCCGTAATGTCTTTAGGAGGCTTGGTATATTCTAAATCATTAAGAATTGCAGGAGATGCAATGGATACAGCGCTAGTTAACTATATGAGAAAAGAATATAACCTTATGATCGGAGATAGTACTGCGGAAAAAATAAAAAAAGAAATTGGTACAGCTATTCCATCAAGCAGTAATACCTATGCTGTTAAAGGTAGAGATTTAAGATCGGGAACCCCTAAAGAGGTAAATATTACAGAAGAAGATACAGCGGAAGCTTTAAATGATATTTTAAAAGAAATAGTGAACGGCATAAAAGATGCGCTTGAAAACACTCCTCCTGAATTGTCGGCTGATTTAGTAGATATGGGATTAACTTTAACAGGTGGTGGTGCCTTATTAAAAAATATTGATAAAAGGTTTTCCAAAGAAACTGGATTACCAGTTTTTATAGCGGATAATCCATTAGAATGTGTTGCAATTGGTACTGGAAAAGCTTTGGAAAATGAAGAGATTTTTTCTACTATGTTATCTGAGTACTAAAAATAATGGAAACAAGCAGAGATGACTTTGTAATAGCAATAAGATCTTCCTTTTTAAATAAAGGAACGCAACAACGGTTTTCATTACTAGGTTTAATAATATTTTCTATTTTGTTTTTAATATTAGGGGGAATTAACTTTAAACCTATTAATTATTTAAAAATTGCTATTAAGGAAATTGTTTATAGATCCACTTTCATTGTATCGACTCCAGAAAATTTTATAAAAGAAAGTTATCTAAAAGTTCAAACACACTTAAATCTTTATAATATAAATAAAAAAAATGAACTTGAGGTAGCAAACTTGAGAGCAAAAGATTTATTAAATGAATTTATAGTTTTAGAAAATAAACGCTTAAAAAAAATAGTAGATGATTATCTAGTAGAGTCAGAAAGTACCTTTGCAAAAGTTTTAAGTGATAAAAATAGTCCGTTTTTTAAATCAATTATTGTTAATAAGGGCAGTAAACACGGTATTAATTTAGGCTCCATAGTGATGGATAATGAGTACTTAGTTGGAAAGATAGTCGAAGTAAATTTTACCTCATCTAGAGTATTGCTGCTTTCAGACCTAAATAGCAAGATACCAGTCATCTTAGAACCTATAGGTTTGTTATCAATATTATCAGGCACAGGAGAAGACTACGGAACCATTCAGTACAATAAAAATGAAAGCATAGTTGAAAGTGACGTTATTATTTACACATCTGGTATTGGTGATCTGTTTAAAGCTGGGATTCCTGTTGGAAAAATAACTATTAATAATTCAGAAAATGAAGATCAAAAGATAGAGTTTTTTTCTGATTTTGCACAATTAAAATTTGTAAAAATTTTATCTTTTAAAAAAGAAGAGAACTAATGGCAAAATTAAACGAGAAAAATATAATAAAAAAGATATTAACACAAATACCAATAATTTTACTTTTTATATCTGTATTAAATAACTTTGATTTTAATTATTTAAACTTAAAATATTTTTCATTCAATTTTTCATATATTCTAATTTTTTATTTTAGTCTAAAAAGAAACTCTAGCTTAGGGTATTCTTTTATATTTATTGCCGGTTTATTTAATGATGTTGTTAATGGTACACCAATTGGCATGAGTAGTTTGATCTTTTTATTACTCTGTGGTGTTGCTGCTTATCTTAGAGCCATAACATTAAGAAAAAGTTTGATAAAGGATTGGATATCATTTGTTCTTACAATTCTAATGATTAATTCATTATCTTTTGTGATTTTTAATTTATTTTTTAACTATGAAGTAAGCTATATTAGTCAAATGGTAAACGTTGTTTTTACCTCATTATTATATTTTATTTTTTCATTTCTATTTAATTTTATTGAAGGTAATTTTAATGTTAGGTGAAGACTTCGGAGTAAAAAAAATTCATACCATTAATAGAAGAATGTTTATTATTGGTGCTGCTAAATTTATTGTATTCGTAGGAATAATAGCAAGACTATTTTCATTACAAATTACAGATAATAAAAAATATTCTACTTTGTCAGATAAAAATAGACTCCGTGAATGGAAACTACCCCCTGTTAGAGGTGAGTTTTTAGATTACTTTGACAATGTAATTGCAGGAAATTTTAAAGTTTATCAACTACATGTTATTCCAGAGGATGTAGAAGATTTTAAATATCTAATGTTAAGGTTAAAAGAAATTTTAAGTCTTAATAATAATGAATTTGAAAAAATAATAAAACAAAAAAACCAGCAAAAACCTTGGGAAACATTGATTGTTTCTAATAATTTAACTTGGGAGCAGTTCTCTAAAATTAATTATTATTTATATGATTTAGTAGGGGCAAAACCTGTAATGTCTGTATCACGTAATTATCCTTTTAACGAAAGTTATACTCATGTTTTGGGCTATGTTAGTGAAGCTAGTGAGAAAGATATATTGAGTAATGAAAATGTTAAAGACAATCATGTTCCAGGCCTTAAAGTTGGAAAAACAGGCTTAGAAAAATCATTTGAAGATCAACTACTCGGTACAAACAGCACCCAAAGATACGAAGTAAATGCTTATGGTAAAAGAATTAACCAACTTGATCACATTGAGGGTTTTAAGGGCGAAACTATTAAACTTACACTGGATACGGAAATTCAGAAACAATGTGGTGAACTTTTAAAGGATGTCGCCGGATCAATAAATATAATGGATATTTATACTGGAGATATTATAGCCATGCAATCTTCCCCATCATTTGATCCAAATTTATTTCTTTTTGGAATTAATCAAGATGACTGGCAATTAATTAGAAACAACCCATTAAAGCCCTTAGTTAATAAAAGTTTGTCAGGACTATATTCTCCTGGCTCTACGTTTAAACCTATGGTCGCACTTTCAGCATTAGAAAATGGAATAATAACAAAGGATTTTAAAGTAAATTGTACTGGAAAAATTGAAATGTACGGACAAACTTATCATTGCTGGAAAGAAAAAGGCCACGGAGTTGTTAGTTTAAAAGAAGCAATGAAACAATCTTGCGATACATATTTTTATGAAATCGCAAGAAAACTTGGAGTTGATCGTTTAAGAGAAACATCAGTTAAATTTGGGCTAGGCGATAAGGTTTTAAACGAAACGTTTAGTAATGAAAAAAAAGGATTAGTACCGAATACACAGTGGAAAAAAAATACACTTGGAAAAGGATGGGTTTTAGGAGAAACCTTAATCACTGGAATAGGTCAAGGCTACATTCAAACAACACCACTACAATTATGCTTAATGACCGCTCAACTCGCAAATGGTGGTTTTAAAATTTATCCAAAAATAACTGTAGAAAAAAATGACAAAACAGCAGAGGAAATAAAATTATTAATCAGTCAAGAGATAAATAATATTGATAAGAATCTTCTCCAAAAAGGACAAGGTTTTTTTAATTCTTTAAATAAAAATCAATACGGTAAACTTTTTTCAAACTTAGAAAATATAAAACTAGTTAGAGAGGCAATGTTTGCATCAACCAATGAGATTAGAGGAACATCTTATTCTTCCAGGATAGAAGATCCAAAATATCAATTTGCAGGAAAAACAGGTACATCTCAGGTTAGGAGAATTACTAAAGCAGCAAGAGAACTTGATTTAAATACATCTGAAATTCCATATAACGAAAGAGACCACGCTTTATATATAGCATTTGGCCCATATAAAAATCCAAGATATGCACTAAGTGTAGTAATTGAGCATGGTGGCTCTGGAAGTTCAACAGCGGCACCAATTGCAAAAGAACTATTTAAATTAATTATTGATAGACACGATCTTAGAGAACAAGTTCAAAAACAAGAAGCTCTTAATACTTAAATGCAATTCACTTCACTAAGCGGACAATTAACTTTTTTTCAAAAATTAAGAAATTTTGATTATATTTTGTTAACTTGCATTTTATTACTTGGTTTAATTAGCTCTCTTTCGATGTATTCAACAGATGGTGGAGAGATTTTGCTTCACAGTAAAAGCCATATATCAAAATTCATAATTTTTTTCTCTATGATGATTTTCTTATCATTTTTTAATATAAAAATTTGGCATTATTTTGCTTATTTATTTTATATCATTATTTTAGGTTTTTTATTTTGGGCTTCCCTTTATGGTATTAAAGCTTCAGGATCTCAAAGATGGATAAATTTATATTTTATTAATTTACAACCTTCCGAATTGATGAAAGTTGCAATAATAATTTGTCTTGCAAAATATTATCACCGGGCTCAGCTTAGAGAGGTTAACACTTTTCAGCATATATTTGTTGCATTGATAATTCTTATTCTTCCTATTATGCTTGTAATAACACAGCCAGATTTAGGAACTTCAATATTAATTGCATTAAGTGGTCTAGTTGTAATGTGGCTTGCAGGATTAAACATTAAATATTTTAGTTATTCTTTTATAGTGTTATTGATCTCAATGCCTTTTGTCATATCTTTTTTAAAACCATATCAAAAACTAAGAATTTTGACATTTCTAAATCCTGACAGAGATCCATTGGGCGCTGGCTATCAGATAATTCAATCTAAAATAGCAGTTGGTTCAGGAGGTCTTACTGGGAAAGGTTTTTTACAGGGAACACAAAGTTATTTAGAATTTTTACCAGAAAAACATACCGATTTTATTTTTACTTTATTTGCTGAGGAGCATGGTTTTTTAGGCTCGTTAGGATTGCTATTAATCTACATTATAATTATTTACAGAATTATAAAAATTGGCACAATTTCAAGAAGCTATTTTTCTAAACTTTTTTGTTTTGGCTATGGATCTGCCATATTTTTTTATGTCTCTGTAAATATGTCAATGGTGCTAGGCCTACTACCTATTGTTGGTTCACCACTGCCCATTATGTCATATGGAGGATCATCAATGCTTGCCACTATGATTGGATTTTCAATTGTTATGAGTGCTAAAATTAATCATAAGCAGCTAATAGCTTAGTATTTTAAGTAAAATTAGTCGAATTTGTCGCTAGAAAAAAATTTATCTAGAAACTATATAGAGCATAATGAATAAGAGATTAAAAATTGGAATTGTTGGAGCTGGTATTCAGGGAATATCTAATGGGTTATTTTTACAAAAAAAAGGTTTTGACGTAACAATTTTTGATAGAGATGAACCAGGTAGTCCTGCCGCCTCTTATGGTAATGCAGGTCATTTTTCACCTTATGCATGTGTGCTAATGAATAGACCTGATATTTTAGCAGATGTTCCGGCAATGCTTTTAAGTTCAACAGGTCCACTTGCTCTTAAGTGGAACTATGTCCCCAAAATGATCCCGTGGTTTCTACGATTTATAAGAAACTGTACAACAAAAAGAATGATGCATACTGCAAAAAATATGCATCAAATCTTAGATTTAGCATTACCAGCATATGATGAGTTGTTTGATGAAATAGATTTAGAAGGTTTAGTTGAAAAAAAAGGTATTTTATATATTTGGAATGATCAAAGTTTAAAAAGTAGAGAACTTGAAATTAAAGTTAGAAATGAGTTGGGCGTTGATCAACAAGTAGTAACTCCAAAAGAAATTCACGATTTAGAGCCACATATAAAACCATTTTACCATGGGGGTGTTTATTATCAATATGGTAGACATGCGAGAAACCCAAAAAAAATTCTCTTAAAGTTATATAATTTATTTTTAAAAAAGGGTGGAAAGTTTTTAAAAATGAATGTGCAGGACATTAATTTTGATGGAGATAAACCAGCTATAAAAACTGAAACCCAAAGATTTATTTTTGATAAGTTAGTAATTGCATGTGGAGCTTTTTCTAAAAGATTAACAGACAATTTAGATGAAAAAATACCTCTTGATACAGAAAGAGGGTATCATGTTCACTTTAAAGGTTGTGATCATCTTTTAAATAGACCGGTAATTTTTTCTAATAGAGGCTTTGGTATTACGCCAATGGAACAGGGGCTTAGAGTTGTTGGCACGGTTGAATTTGGTGGCCTAAATAACCCACTATCTAAAGGAAGAGTTAAAAATTTAATTAATAACGCAAAATATATGTTGGGTGATTTACCAGAACATGAAGATGAATGGATGGGATTTAGACCCAGTCTACCAGATTTTTTGCCAGTAATAGGACCATCAAAAAATCATAAAAATATTTTTTACTGTTTTGGCCACCATCATTTAGGATGGACATTAGGTCCAATTTCAGGGAAAATAATAGCTGGAATGATTGCTGAAGAAAATACCAATCTAGATTTAAAGCCGTATAGTTCACTGAGATTCAACTAAGTGAAAAAAAATACCAAAGCATACTTAATGTTGGTATGTGCAACATTGTTTTGGGCGGGTAATTTTAATGTTGGTAAAATTGCTTTTATAGAAAATATACCACCTTTTTCTTTATCATTTTTTAGATGGCTTCTTGTTTGGTTAATATTATTACCATTTACTTTTAGAGAAATTTTAAAAATAAAAAGAGAAATTTTAAAAAATTTACCATTATTATTTTTATTAGGATTTACTAGTGTGGGCATGTTTAGCTCCCTTACCTATAGTGCTTTGAACTATACACAGATAATTAATGCCTCACTTTTTAACACCGCAATACCTGCGATGATTATTTTAGTTTGCTTTTTATTAAAAATTGAAAAAACAAATATTTTCCAATTATCAGGTTTATTAATTTCTATTTTGGGAATTTTAGTGATTATTACCAAACTCGATTTAAATAATTTACTTTCCTTAGACTTTAATAAGGGTGATTTGTTTATGCTTGGTGGAGTGATTGCTTGGGGAATATATTCTGCGTTCTTAAAAAAAAGAACATTTAAAGTATCATTGCTTGCGCTTGTTCAAATTTTTTGCTCATTAGGTTTAATGTTTTTATTCCCAGCATTTTTATATGAGCTAATGCAGGGTAAAACACTAGTTGTAAACGAGGATCTTTTTTATATTTTGCTCTATGTTGCTATATTTCCTAGCATTGGATCGTATTATTGCTGGGCTGGAGCAGTCGCAATAATTGGTGCCAATCGAGCTGGAATTTTTTTATCTTTAATACCATTATTTAGCACAATATTTGCAATAATATTTTTTAATGAAAAATTTCTATTTTTTCATTTCATTGGCTCTATTTTAATTATAATAGGTTTATTTTTATCAAACAAAAAAATTATAAATGTTTAAAGTTGCTATTTTAGATGATTACCAAAATGTATCACAAGAGTTTGTTGATTTAAAAAAACTATCAGGAAAATATGAATTTAAAATATTCAGCGAACCTTTTATAGATGAAGCCGACGCAATAGAACAGCTGGCGGATTTTGAAGCACTATTAATAATGAGAGAGAGAACTCCCATTACTAAAAATTTAATTGATAACATAAACGATCTTAAATATATTATCACAAGTGGATCAAGAAATAAAGCTATAGATTTTGTAGCTGCAAAAAAAAGAAAAATTATAGTTTGTGGAACTGAAATTGGTTTTGCAGCTACATCTGAATTAACTTGGGGATTAATCTTGGGTTTAGCTAAAAACTTTAAAGAAGAAATTGATAATATGTACCAAGGTTATTGGCAAACCACTATTGGCTTTGAACTTAAGGGTAAGATTTTAGGCTTGGTAGGACTTGGTAGAGTTGGATCACAAGTTGCTAAAATTGGAAAAGCTTTTGGTATGGAAGTTATGGCTTGGAGTGAAAATTTAAATTTAGACACCTGTAAAGAATTAGATGTTCTGCCGTGTAGCAAAGAAGATTTACTTCAAAATTCAGATTTTTTATCGATCCATGTTCAAGGCGGAGAGAGATATAAAGAGTTAATAAAATTAAAAGAGTTAGACATGATGAAAAAAACTGCTTTTTTAATTAATACTTCAAGAGGATCCATTATAAATGAGGATGATTTAATTATAGCATTATCAACTAATGTTATTGCTGGAGCAGGTCTTGATGTTTATGAAAAAGAACCTTTACCCGAGGGTAATAAACTAAGGTTTTTACCAAATGCATTATTAATGCCTCATGTTGGTTATGTAACTGCAGAAAATTACAGTATATTTTATACACAGATGATTGAAGATTTAGAGGCTTGTGTTGCCGGTAAACCCTTAAGAGTAATAGAATAAATTTATGACTAAAAAAATTAATAAAAATTTAACGACAGAGCAAAAGTTAGTTTTATTTGAAGATGGAACTGAAGCACCTGGCACGAGTGAGTTAAATCACGAGAAGAGAGAAGGCAGTTACCACTGCACTAATTGTGGTGAAAAATTATTTGATTCAAACTCTAAATATGAAAGTGGGTCAGGCTGGCCTTCATTTTATCAATCATTACCTGATGCTTTTGAAACTAAAACTGATACTTTATTAGGTTATGATAGAGTAGAGTACCATTGCAAAAAATGTGGTGGTCATCATGGTCATATCTTTGAAGATGGACCAAAACCAACAGGAAAAAGATATTGTAATAATGGTGTTTGTTTGACTTTTAAGTCTAAAATATAAATTTTTTTATACTAAAAATACCCAAAATAGTTTTTTTTCTTAATTGTTTACTATTGAAAGACCTTTATCCAATGTAACATTATTATATGAGTAAAAAATTTATCATTGCTTTATTTATAATTGCTTTATCAGTATTCAGCACAGCTCAAGCAGCAGACATCAAAAATAAATTTATAAATAATTTTAGTGAGTATCTTAGTGATACCTTAGGTCAAAATTTTGAGACAGTTGAGGTTGAGTTGAGCTCTGGAACTACAAATGAGGTTGTTGGTAGTATTTTAGTTGTTAAACCTTTGTCAGATATAAATGATGAAAAAAATACACTGTTTACTCAGGGAAGTATATTTTTATCAGATGATAGTAGAGAAACAATTAATTTAGGAATTGGTAAAAGAAAATTAGTTAATGATGACACTTTATTATTAGGTGCTAATTTATTTTATGATCATGAGTTAGATTACGATCATCAAAGAGCAAGTATTGGTATTGAGGCTATATCTAGTGTTGGTTCATTTAGAGCAAATCAATATTATGGTTTATCAGGATGGCAATCAGGATTAGACAATGTACAAGAAAAAGCTTTAAATGGTAATGATGTTGAGTTGGGAGCACCTTTACCATATCTACCTTGGGCAAATTTTTATTTAAGATCTTTTAACTGGGAAGGTGCAAGTGGAGTAGCTGACCAAAAAGGAGATGAAATGTCCTTAGAGGCTAAATTTTCAGGTTTTAATATTGAGGTTGGTAAAAGAAGTAACGATGGAACTACTGAAGACAATGAATTTTTAAGATTAACTTGGACTTGTTGTAATAATAACCAAGAGAAAATTGGCATAAGCGACAAAGCTTATAATTTGACTTCAGTTGCTGATCAAAGATTTGTTAAAGTTAGAAGACAAAATTTAATAGTCAAACAAAAAGAAATGAGCTTAACTGTAATAGGATTTTAATATGAAAGCAGCATTTAATATAAAAGCATTTTTTATTTTATTATTTTTAACTTTTTTAGCTTCAGTTTTTTATTCTAATATTGCAAATGCTCTTGATCCATCAGGAAGTGTTGCTAGAAGTAATCCTGAGTGTACTGGAAATGCTGGGGGTGTAATAACACAACCAGGAACTACAAATTGTGAAGTTACTCCTGATAGTCAAAAGATTACTTGGTATAGAGTAGAGCTTTGCAAATCTAAGCCAACAGGACCAACAACATTAGCAGTTGTTGATAGATCAGATTGTTCTACTTTTTATCAAAATGATAGCGGGTCTGAAGTATCAATTGCTAAAGGAGTTGGTACTCAAATAGGCACAGCTTCAGATTACACTGCTGTACCGTATGGAAATTATAGTTATGGCATTATAACATTGGGCTCTACGTTTAAATTTACTACAAGTGTGACTTTTAATGGAAACGTAGGTGATGGAACTAATTCTACGACAACTTGTGTAACAAAAGTTTCAAGCCTAGGCACTATTTACGGATACGAGAATAGAATTAATACTTTCGCTAAAGGAAATGTTAGTTGTGCATCTGATGCAACGGCAGCAGAAATAACTGTTGGTGTGAATACACTAACAATGGATGGTGCTAATGATTGCAATCATTTACTAACTTTTCAGGGTACAACAGCAAACGTAGCCGCATATATGTTAGAATCAAACGGTACGTTAGTAGATGGTGTTGGAGGTACAGATACAGATCAAATAAAAAATGGTGTAACAGGTTGTGTAGGTGGAGTTTCAAATGGAGTTTCACTTATTCAAGGAATTATGCAATTAGATTTAAAAATTACCCCTGATACAACTGGTATTCAAATTAAATACAACAATACTAGAGGTGTGACGTTATCTATGGGAGATTCAAATGTAATGACCCAATTTGATAGTGCTTTTTTTGATTTTAGTTTGTCAGCATTATAATTTTTAGATCAAATTATTTAAAAATTTAAATTATTTTAAAAGTTCTTGTAATTTATTTTCTTTCTCAAGAGCTCTTGCTTCATCATAGCCACCAATGTGTTGATCATCAAAGAAAATTTGAGGAATAGTTCTTTTACCATTAGCTTTTGCAATCATTTCATCCATTGCACCATCAACTGTTGCAATATTAATTTCTTTATATTCAACATTGTTTCTAGTTAATAATCTTTTTGCTGCATCACAAAAATTACAAAGTGGACCCGTATAAATTGTTACATTTTTCATAAGTTATAAATAATCATTCTTATTAATTTTACTAGTTATTTCTTTTCTCGAATATTCAAATTTTTTTCTGTGTTTAATACTTTTTTGATTAACTCTTTTTCTCCATAATCTAAAAGAAACTGGTTTTACAGATCGTCGCATAATCTTAATAACTTCAGCTTCTGTCTTTCCAGTCTTTTTCTCAATTTCTTCAAAAGTGATACGATCTGCCCAAGCTGCCCAGACTATCCAGTCAGGATCTGATATATGGGGTTCTGGATTTTTGACCCTAGTTATGGGGGTGTGACTTTTTTTTTTCATAAATCCTTTATATTTGAAAAAAATGATTAATGCATTCTATTTGGGCTCATGCTATTATGACTTTACGATAGTCCTATTTAGCCATCTTTAGCTCCTGGTTTTTTTTAGGACTATCCAAACCATTAAAAATGCTCCCCTTAAATTATTTCCTTTTTTTACAAATAATCTTATTTTTATTTATCACCCCAGGAACACCTAGAATTGTAATCATTTCTTATTCTATGAATTATGGAGTTCAAAAATGTATTTGGACAGCATTAGGCGATGTTACCGCAAATGTTATTCAAGCAATTTTAGTAATTTTTGTTCTTGGATCATTTTTTACTGATAATCCAAATTTTTTAAATACATTTAAATGGATTGGTATTTTATATTTACTCTACCTTGCTTACGATATTTATACTTCAAGACCAAAAGATGTTACCACAAGCAACATTTCTTCTAAAAGCTTTTTTTCATTCTTTAAAGATGGTTTTTTAATAGCAGGAACAAGTCCAAAAGCATGGATGTTCTTTCCGTTAATTTTTCCACAGTTTATTGATTTTAATTCAAATTATGTTGTACAATTTTTTATTTTGATAACAACGTATGTAGTTTTAGATTTTTTATCTTTGATCGCTTACGCCGTACTCGCTAGAAAATTTATTGTTTGGATTAAAACAAACCCAAAGGTTATTAATACAATTTCAGCGTGTGTATTAATAATAATTGCTATAATTATTTCATTTATTCAAAGGTATTAAGGAAAATATTTTTTTTTGGGGTTGTTTTTTTTGTTAGCAATGGTTTAATAATTTTAATTAATTAATCAATTTAAGGGAGAAATAAATAATGAAATCATTAAAATTTATTACTACTCTTATCTCTTCAATCTTAATCTTGTTTGCAACTACTTCTTTATCTTTTGCTAAAGTAGTAGGTGACACAATCGTATTGGGTTCGGCTATTTCATTAACTGGGAAATATGCCACAAACGGTGAACACACTCAAAGAGGATATGACTTAGGAGTTAAGATCATTAACGATGCAGGTGGCGTTAAAGTAGGTGGAAAAACTTATAAATTAGAAGTTAAATACTACGATGACGAATCTAACTCCGCAAAAGCTGCTGCTTTAGCTCAAAGATTGATAGAGCAAGACGGTGTTCAGTATATGCTTGGACCTTATGGTTCTGGTTTAACTATTGCAATTGCGCCAGTTACTGAAAAGTTCGGAGTACCAATGGTTGAGGCCAATGGAGCTTCAAGAGCTTTATTTACAAAAGGTTATAAATACCTTTTTGCAGTATTAAATTCTGCAGATCAGTATTTAAATTCTGCTGTAGACTTAATGGCGGACAAGAAAAAAGGTGCAACTGTTGCCCTAGCTTTTGAACAAGATTCATTTTCACTTGACGTTAAATTAGGTGTAATGGAGAGAATTAAAGCTCATGGGATGAAGGTAGTAATTGATGATGCTCTTCCAAAAGAGCTAAACGATATGACTGCAACTCTTCAAAAGGTTAAAGCTTTAAAACCAGATCTTTTAATTGTTTCTGGTCACTCAAAAGGTGCGATGACAGCAATTAAACAAATTAACGATCTTAAGGTTGATGTTAACATGCTTGCGATGACGCACTGTGATGCGGCAGCTATTAATAAAAATCTTGGTGGTGGTGGAGATTACACATTGTGTGCTGCACAATGGCATAAATCTTTATCTTACAAAGATAATTATTTTGGAAGTGGACTAGAATACGCTAAATTATTTGAAAGTATCTACAAATATGATCCTCCTTACCAAGCTGCAGAGTCATCGGCTGCTTTATTAGTATATAAAGAAGCATTTGAAAGAGCTAATAGTTTTGACAAAGATAAAGTTAGAGACGCATTAGCAAAAACTGATATGCAAACTTTTTACGGTGGTATCAAATTTAATGATGCTGGACAAAATACTAGTAAACCAATGGTATTATTCCAAGTTCAGGATGGAAAAAATAACGTAGTTGCACCTATTAAGTGGGCTGAAGCTAAATTAATTTATCCAATTCCTAAATGGAAAGATCGTTAGTAAAAAATTAAATTTTAACCGCCTTTTAATGTTAGGGCGGTTAATTTTTTTAAAATTTACAATAATCACTGAGGCAATAGAGTATATGTGTTTTTTAATTTGTTTTAATAAAATAGATAATAACAAAAAAATAATTTAAATGATTTTAATTCAAGCACCCTTTTTAAATCTCCAAGCATTATTAGACGGACTTATGGTTGGGTCAATATTTGCACTTGTAGCATACGGTATGGCTTTAGTTTGGGGAGTGATGAATATTATTAATGTCGCTCAAGGTGAATATGTTATCCTTGGTGGATATATTACTTTTTCAATTTATAAATTAGGAATCCCAGCATTTTACGGGATGCCTTTTTCTTTTCTATTTTTATTTATCCTCGGATATATCCTTTATAGGTTAATTATTTTTAGAGTTGTTGATAAAGATATGTTCATATCTATCTTAGCGACATTTGGAATTAGTATTGTTATTCAACAATTCATGAACATGGCTTTTGGTTCTCAGGTTGAAACAGCTTTATCTGGACTTGGAACTATATTTTTCTTTGAAGGTAATATTACAATTGCACTAGTTAAAGTATTTTCTTTCGTGATATCAATCTTAGGCGCTATTGCGGTGATTTATTTTATGAAAACTTCAAAACTAGGAAGAGCAATTCGTGCAACAGCGCAAAACCCTAGAGCAGCTAGAATTTTAGGAGTAGATACTGAAAAAGTCTATGCCTATACTTACGCAATAAATGCTGGGATTTGTGGATTAGCGGGCTCATTAGTTGCAATGACATATACTTTGCACCCTTATATTGGACTACCTTATACAGTTCGTTCATTTATGATTGTAATAGTTGCAGGTCTTGGAAATATTCCAGGTGTACTAGCATCAGGATTAGGCCTAGGAGCAATTGAAGAATTTTCAGCTTATGCCCTTGGATCTGAATATAGAATAGGATTTATATTTTTATTACTTGTGGTCATACTTGTTTATAGAAGTAAAAAATTAGCAAAACGTAGAGAGTATCTAAAATAATGAGTGATAAAAAAGAAATAACAGGTTTAACTTTTCTTATTTTGTTAGGACTTTTTTCTCCTCTAGTTCTACCAAATTATAGAGTTCAATTATCTGAACTGTGGATTTTTATGGTTTTTGCATCTACTTGGAATATTCAAGGTGGAAAGATGGGATACAATTCATTTGGTAATATTATTTTCTTTGGTTTGGGTATGTATATTTGTGCATCTACTCAAATTGCTTATGCATTTGATTTAGCTGAATGGACTGAAGCTGGAGGGGTAAAAACTTTTGTTCACTCTACATCACAATATTTTTCATCATTGCCTTTAGGATTAATTCTTGCTGGATTAATTCCAGCTCTTATCGCAGGAGTATTAGGCTCATTACTTTTAGGATTAAGAGGACATTATTTTGCAATTGGCACATTAGGATTAGGTATTGCTGCTGGAGAATTTGCAACAAGTGTACAAATTTGGGGTGGTGGTATGGGTATGACAGTTCCTGTTTGGCCAAAAGTTGATGGCAAAGACCTAGAGATTTTTGGTGGCAGTATGAACTTTTTTTATTCATTAAGTTTTTTACTTTTTGTAATGGTTTTTTTTACTCTTAGATGGTTATACAAAACTCGTTTTGGATTAATTTTAACCGCAATTAGAGATAATGAAGATAAAGCAGAAGCCATGGGCGTGCCTACAATGAGATATAAAGTTTCAGGTTGGATTGTTTCAGCTTTTTTCATGGGTATTGCTGGAGGACTTTATGGAAACATAAATGGTTATATCGAACCAACTGAAGTTGCATTTGCTGGAGCAACATTTGGAGTTTATATGGTTCTAATGACTATCTTAGGTGGCAAGGGTACTTTATGGGGACCAATTATTGGAGCAATAATATTTCAAGTTTTCAAAGAATTTTTTTGGACTTATTTTTTAGGGTGGCAGTCAGTAGCGCTAGGTTTCTTAATTATAATAATTGTTGTTTTTTTCCCAGAAGGATTAATGGGATGGTTACGAGGTAAACGCCCGGAATGGTTTGGTGAAATAGTCGATAAAAATGCAAGGTTAGCTCAAGTAAAAATTAATACAAATGACTAATATTTTAGAAGTAAATAACGTTTCAAAATACTTTGGAGGTGTAAAAGCCAATGAAGATATTTCATTAAATATAGAGCAAGGCTCAATCGTTGGATTAATTGGACCAAATGGTTCTGGAAAAACAACATTATTTAATTCTATTGTTGGAACACACCCAATTGACAAGGGTTCAATTAAATTTGAAGGAACGGAATTATCAACGTTGCTAGTTAATGAAATACCACCATTAGGATTACTAAGAACTTTTCAACAAACAAAAATTTATGGGCAAATGACATGCATGATGAACATGAAAATTAGCAAAAAAACCTCAAATAATTATTTTAGTATGTTTGAAAAAATTCCAAAAGAACTTGATGAAGAGGCAGAACAAATTTTATCTTTTGTAGGCTTATATGAAAAAAGACACCTTAGAGCGGGAGAATTATCATTCGGGCAACAAAAATTACTGGAACTTGCAATGGCATTAATGAATGAACCAAAAATGCTAATGTTGGACGAACCTACTGCGGGTATTAACCCAACTTTGATCAATGGAATTATAGATAGATTAATAAAGATTAACGATAAATATAAAATAACTTTATTTGTTATAGAGCATAATATGAGAGTAGTAATGAATTTAGTGCAACATGTGTATTGCATGGCGCATGGGAAATTACTTGCTGACGGCAAGCCTGAAGAAATTAAAAATAATAAAAAAGTTATCGATGCTTACCTTGGAGCACATTAATGAGTGAAGAAGAAAAAAAAATTAGAGGTTATGCAGGTGGTAAGGTTGATACTGTAATTTCAGTTGATGAGGTTCAAGACGAATCTGAAAAAATAAGATCAAAAATATCAAATCAAGAACTATTAAAATTATCCAATCAATCAAAGTATCTTGAGATTAAAGATTTAAATGCTGGTTATGGTAAAATGCAGATTCTTCATAATTTTAATTTAACAATTGATAGGGGTCAGTCGCTTTGTTTAATAGGGCCCAATGGCGCAGGTAAGTCAACAGTACTTCACTCAATTTATGGATTTACAAATATATACTCAGGAGATGTATTGCTTGAAGATGAAAATGTTACAAAATTATCACCTGCTGAAAAATTAAAAACTGCAGGTGTCGCTTATATTCTTCAAGATAATTCTGTTTTCCCAGATATGACTGTTGAAGAAAATCTTTTAATGGGTGGATTTATAAAAGGTAAAGAAGAAGAATCTAGAGAGGCAGCTAATAAAGTTTTAAAAAAATATACTCGTTTAGCAGAAAGACGAAATCAAAAAGCAAAAGTATTATCTGGCGGTGAAAGAAGACTTTTGGAAATATCTAGAGCCCTAATTATGAATCCAGAAGTACTATTAGTTGATGAACCTTCAATTGGACTAGAACCAAAATACATTGATATGGTTTTTGAAATACTCGAAGATCTTCAAAAAAATGAAAAAAAAACAATAATATTAGTAGAGCAAAATGCAAAAAAAGGATTAGAGTTTGCTGATATTGGCTATGTACTTGTGTCTGGAGAAACGGCTATTGTTGGCGAAGGTGATGAGCTTCTTAAAAATGAAGAAGTGGGTCGATTGTTCCTTGGTGGATAATGATAAATAAAGAATTTTTTTTTAGAGGTTTTAAATCAATTCTAGCACCAGATAGTCCAGCACTTGCACTTGGGTGCTGTTTTATTGCAATTGGAGCCCTACTTAAAAATTTAGGTTTTAACATTCAGGAAAGTATTTTTTCTACAATGCTAACCTATGCGTTACCAGGCTCTTTAGTAATGGCAGAGTCATTATTAGTTGGCGCTTCATTATTAAATATTTTTTTAGCTGTATGGTTTGTAAATGCTCGTCTTTATCCTATGGCCGTTTCTTTATTCCCTTTGATGATCCACAAAAGTCAACCTAAGTGGAAATATTATTTTTCATGCCATTTTATAGCAGTCTCTGCGTGGTTAATAATGAAAAGTAATTATAAAAGTGTAGAAAAAAAACACAGAATAGATTTTTGGATTGGAATTGGTTGTGCTACCTGGACAACTGCAGTTATAGGAACTTTTATTGGATTTTATCTATCAGATTATTTAGATAAAAATATGATGATGGGATTAGCAATTTTAAATCCAATTTATTTTTTATGCATGATGGTTGGTGCAATGAAAACCATCCAGATAACAGCTTCTGTAATACTAGGTTTATTACTAGGACCAATATTTTATTTTTTTTCCCCCGAATGGTCAATATTACTAGGTGGGTTTATTGGTGGAACAATTGCATACTTTATAGGGGAGCTTAATGTCAACTAGTGTAGTTCTTGCAATTTTAGTTACATCTTTAGCTACTTTTTTATCAAGATTTTTAGGAGCAATCACATCAAAAGGTGTAAAAGAAACTTCAAAATTATTTAGATGGTTTAATTGTCTTGCATACTCAACTCTTGCAGCATTAATAGCTAGAACAATTATGTTTCCTGTGGGTGTTTTATCTGACGCAAGTTACATGAGCAGATGTATTGTAGTTTTGTTTTGTTTATTTATATTTTTTATTTCAAAAAGAAATTTTGTTTATCCAACTATAATTTCTGCTATTATGATGACACTATTAAGTAACTATCTATAATGGAAAATATTTCAGGATTAACAATAACAGAGCATCAAAACTCAAAAAGAATAGTTAATATTCAAATCAATGATGAAATTTTAGATAAATTAATCTTTCCTTTTAATAAATTTGATATTACCGCTCTTGAGTACAAACCCTTTACTCGGTTTACTATTGCAAAAAGTTTAGACGATTTAACATTTAACAAATTAAGCAAATTACTTAACTCTATAGTGAGAGACAGAAATACAGGTTGTTTTATAATTGGTCCAAAAAATATTAGTTCAAAAATTACTGATAATTTTTTAGTTAAACTATCAACAGCAATCGCACATTTAATAGGCAATCCAAACCACGATGCGATGGCGGGTAAATATTATGCAAGATTTCATGTTAAGCATGAAGATAAAAGTGACTCTTATTTAAGAAAAGCATACATAAATATGGATCTTCACACAGATGGGACCTACGTGAAGGAGGTAACAGACTGGTTACTTATGACTAAAATAGAAGAACATAACGCTGAAGGTGGAGAGACAGCCATGCTCCATCTTGATGATTGGGAGCATTGTGAGGATTTATTTAATGATCCAATTAGTAAGCAAAACTTTATTTGGGGATCTCCAAAAAGTAAAAATATAGGTTATAAAGTAGAACACCCAGTTTTTTCCACTGATGAACAAGGTAGACCTAATATTTCATATATAGATCAGTTTCCTGAACCTCAAAATATGGACCAAGGGAATTTCTTACAAAAGTTATCTGACGGATTAGAAGAAAGTAAGAATAAAGTAATTACTAAATTAGGAGCCGGATCAACGATAGTAGCTAATAATTATTTTTGGCTGCATGGCAGAAGACCATTTAAAGAAAACAAGGAATTAAGTAGAGAGCTATTGAGAATTAGAGGCTCTTTCTTTATTAATTAATTTTAAAATCTTTATAAGTCGTTTATATTGAGGCCTTATGAAATTAGGCTTTATAGGCACAGGCAAAATAGCTTCTTCAGTAATTATAGGTATCTGTAACTCCAAAATATCATTTACTAAAATTTTGATATCACCACGCAATAAAAAAATTGCGCAAGATCTTAAAAAAAAATTTAAAAAAGTAAAAATTGCTAAAGATAATCAAGAAATAGTAGATAATTGTAATTGGGTTTTTCTATCAATTACACCAACTGTAGGAGAAAAAATTATTAAAGAACTTAAATTTAAACCTAACCAAATAATTATTAGCTTTATATCTACAATTACACTAGCAGAATTAAAAAAAGCAATTAAAGTTAAAGCAAAGATAATAAGAGCGATACCTTTACCTCCAATCTCATTAAAAAAGGGACCAGTACCTATTTGCCCACCAAATAAAAAAGTAAAAGATTTCTTTAATAAAATTGGAACAACTGTTGAAATTAAGAATGAAAAATCATCAATAAATTTTTGGGCGACATCTGGAATGATGGCACCATTTTATGAATTATTAAGAGTGATGACTGACTGGTTAGTAAAAAGAGGAATTAAAAGAAACAACGCGCAAAAATATATTACATCTTTATTTTTAGCTTTATCAGAAGATGCAGTTGCAAATTCAAAAAAAGATTTAAAATATTTGGTAAAAGAATCTCAAACACCTAAAGGTTTAAATGAGCAAGGAGTTAGAGACCTAACTAAATCGGGCTTCTATAAAAAAATAGAGAAAACACTTAACGGCATTCATAAAAGATTAAATAAGTAATATTTTATGAACGAAAATATTTTACAAATTGAAAACTTGTCTAAATATTTTGGAGGATTGGCTGCTGTATCAAATTGTTCGTTAAAAATTAAAAAAGGATCAATCACTGGTATAATAGGTCCTAATGGATCTGGTAAAACTACCTTGTTTAATCTGATTGCGGGAAATTTAAAATCTTCTAGTGGAAAGGTGTTATTTAACGATGAAGATATAACTGATGTTCCTTCATATGAGCTCTTTTCAAAAGGAATTTTAAGAACATTCCAAATAGCGCATGAATTTACTAATCTTTCAGTGCTCGAAAACTTGATGATGGTTCCAGCAAATCAATCTGGTGAAAAATTAATGACTGCTTTATTGAAATCAAGTCTAGTTAGAACCGAAGAACTTGTTATTAAGCAAAAAGCACAGGATGTAGTAGATTTTTTAAACCTTAAACATCTATCAAATGAATTGGCAGGTAATTTATCGGGTGGGCAAAAAAAACTATTAGAACTTGGAAGAACTATGATGGTTGATGCAAAACTTGTTTTATTGGATGAAGTGGGCGCTGGTGTTAACAGAACATTACTTAAAGACTTAGGAACGGCAATACTTAAGCTAAATAAAGAACAGGGTTATACGTTTTGTATGATTGAACATGATATGGAATTTATAAGCAGATTGTGTGATCCAGTCATTGTGATGGCAGAAGGTTCTGTTCTATTTGAAGGTACAGCAGAAGAAGTAAAAAAAGATGAAAAAGTTATTGAAAGTTATTTAGGTAGAGGATCAAAATTAAAGGATAAAAACTAATGGCTTTTTTTGAAGGTATAAAAATGACAGGTGGGTATGGTAATGGCCCTGATATCATTAATTCTTGTTCTGTTAATGTAAATAGAGGAGAAATAGTTTCAATTCTTGGACCTAATGGAGCTGGTAAATCCACAGCAATGAAAGCATTGCTTGGACTTTTAAATTTAAAATCTGGTTCCGTTATAATTGATGGCAAAGATATTTCAAAACTTTCACCACAAGATAGAGTTAGAGAAGGCATTTCCTTTGTGCCACAAACAAAAAATGTTTTTTCAGGAATGACTGTTGAAGAAAATTTAGAGATGGGAGCCTACTTAAGAAATGATGATTTTAAAAATATTATTGAAGAAATCTATGAACTTTTTCCAATCCTAAGAGAAAAAAGAAATCAATTAGTTGGAGAGTTATCGGGAGGACAAAGACAGCAAGTAGCTCTTGGTAGAGCATTAATGATTAGGCCATCTGTTTTAATGTTAGACGAACCTACTGCTGGGGTGTCCCCAATTGTTATGGATGAATTATTTGATCATATTATAAAAGTAAAAAGAACTAATGTTGCAATTTTAATGGTTGAACAAAATGCCAAACAAGCACTTAATATATCTGATCGAGGATATGTTTTGGTTACTGGTGAAAATAAATATTCAGGAACTGGTCAAGAATTACTAAATGACCCAAGAGTAAGAAGCTCTTTTTTAGGAGGATAGTATGGATTTTTTAAATGCAATAATATTATTATTAAACTACATTTTTGTACCAGCTCTTACTTATGGTTCGCAGTTAGCACTAGGTGCAATATTTGTAACTTTAATTTATGGAATTCTAAGATTTGCAAATTTTGCAACTGGAGACATGATGGCTTTTGGAACAATGGTCACCATATTGTTTACTTGGTATTTCCAATCGCTGGGAATTTCCTTGGGTGTTCTACCAACAGCTTTACTTGCTATACCTTTTGCGATAATTTTTACAATTGGTTACATGCTTTTAGTAGATAAATTTGTATTTAGGTATTATAGAACGAATAAAAGTCCTCCAGTTCAACTTGCTATGGTTAGTATTGGTGTAATGTTTGTAACTCAAGCAATTGTTAGAATAATAATTGGTCCATCAGATCAAAGGTTTTTTGATGGAGAAAAATTTATTATTAAAGCAGGTGAGTTTAAAGAAATGACAGGACTTAATGAAGGTTTAGCAATTAAATCAAGTCAAGTATTAACAATATTTGTAACAATAGTATTAGTTTCGATTTTATTTTGGTTTTTAAACAAAACTAAAACTGGAAAAAGTATGCGTGCTTATTCGGATAATGAGGATTTAGCTTTATTATCAGGAATTGACCCTAAAAGAGTAGTTATGATTACTTGGATTATTGCAGGTATTTTAGCGACAATTGGTGGAGCTTTATACGGATTAGACAAAAGTTTTAAGCCATTTACCTACTTTAATAACATGCTACCAATTTTTGCTGCCGCAATTGTCGGAGGTATTGGAAACCCTTTTGGAGCATTTTTAGGTGGATATGTCATAGCATTTTCAGAAATATTCCTAACTTATGCTTATAAAAAATTCTTTATGTATGTTTTGCCAGCAAGCATGGAGCCTGAAAGTTTAGTTCAATTACTATCAACGGATTATAAATTTGCAGTGTCTTTTTCAATATTAATTATTGTTTTACTTTATAGGCCTAACGGTATTTTTAAAGGGAAGGTATTGTGAGAAATCATTTAAATGTAATTTTAGCCTACGCAGTAATGTTAGGGCTTATTATTTTAGTTGGAATATTCCAATCATGGAATGTTGCTTTATCAATTTTTAATATGTGTTTAATTTCAGCGGTGATGACGATGGGTGCAAATATTCAATGGGGTTATGCTGGTTTAATTAATTTTGGTCTTATGGGTTATGCAGCCCTTGGAGGATTAGCAGCAGTTTTAATTTCAGTAGACCCTGTACAAGAAGCTTGGGTTGCTGGTGGCTTTAATATTCTTATGTCTTTATGGTTAATAGTTGCAATGGTGTTTATTGTTAGATTTGTATTAAAACATTTTGAAAAGTCTAAATTTAGAACATATGGTATTGTTGCAATAATCATTTCAGGCATAATAATAATAAAAATTACTTCTCAATCGAGTATTGAGGCTATTGAAAATGTAAACCCTGCAACAACAGGATTTCTTGGCGGATTAGGACTTCCTATTATGTTTTCATGGGTTGTGGGCGCTTTCTTTGCTGCTGGTCTTGCATTTATAGTTGGTAAAGTTGCATTAGGTTTACGAGCAGACTACTTGGCCATTGCAACATTACTAATATCAGAAATAGTTATAGCAATTATTAAACACGAAGACTGGTTAACTAGAGGTGTTAAAAACGTAATTGGGTTGAAGAGACCCGCACCATATGAAGTCGAACTACAAACTAAAGAATGGTTTATTAACTTAGTTGCTAAATTTAATTCAAGTAAGCTCGACTTAATTTCAAGTATAACGGATAAACAAGCAGCACTTAATCAACTAGTAATTGAAGGTTCATCTGTATTTGTTAAACTTTGTTATTCAGGTTTATTTTTAATTGTTGTTATTATTTTATTAATTTTTACTCAAAAAGCACTTTACTCTCCATGGGGTAGAATGATGAGAGCTATAAGAGACAATGAAGAAGCTGCAAATGCGATGGGTAAAAATGTTGTTAAACAACATCTACTAATTTTTATTTTAGGTTCAGCAATAGTAGGATTGGCTGGGGCCATGCTGGTTACACAAGATGGATTATTTACACCAGGCAGTTATCAGCCAATGAGATACACGTTTTTAATTTGGGTAATGGTTATAGTTGGTGGAAGTGGTAATAATTTTGGGGCAATTCTAGGTGGTTTTGTGGTTTGGTTTCTATGGATTGAGGCTGCACCAATTGCGTTATTTTTGATTAATATATTCACATTCGGATTAGCTGATACCCACGTGTTAAAGCTTCATTTAATTGAAAGCGTTCCATATTTTAGATATTTGATGATGGGTATGGGACTTCTATTAATAATGAGGTATCGTCCCAAAGGTATACTTCCCGAAAAAATAGAAATAAAATAAACCCTATTATGAAATATATTTTAATAGGCATGATGTTAGGTTTTGTTCTTTATTTAGGGGACAAGTACGTTTTTTAATGAACAAAAATTTATGGCTTCTAATTTTAAGTCAGATCTTTGCTTTTACAGCGGCCCCTGTAACTGTTTTCTTAAGTGGAATAATTGGTTCAAAATTTAGTCCAATAAAATCTTTAGCCACTTTGCCAATGGCGTTATCAATTTTAGGAATAGCAATTTTTGCAATTTTTGCAGCAAGAGTTATGAGTATAATTGGTCGTAGAGCTGGCTTTATGTTTGCATCAGTTGGAAGTTCATTATCATCACTACTTGCTGCATATTCAATAATTAGCGAAAGTTTTATTTTATTTAATTTTTCATGTTTCTTACTTGGAGCCGGAGTTGCTTTCAGTCATCAGTATCGTTTTGCCGCTGTTGAAACTGTAGAAAAAGATAGAGCACCAAAAGCGATATCAATAATTTTATTAGCTGGAATAGGATCGGCTTTTATTGGGCCAAATGCAGCCAATCTTTCAAAAGAAATTATTGCTGAACATTTATACGCTGGATCATATATTGTGCTTGCTGCTTTAACCCTTACATCAACAATTTTTTTATTATTTTATAAAGATGGACATAAACCAAATAACGTTAATAAAAAAACTTCACGGAGTTATTTAGAGTTAATTTCCCAACCAAGGTTTTTACAAGCTTTAATTGCCTCTGCATTTGCTTATGCAGTAATGGCGTTTTTAATGACAGCAACACCAATAAGTATGCATGTGATGGAAAAAATAAGTTTAACTAATACAGGATTTGTAATCCAATTGCATATTGCAGCTATGTTTTTACCATCATTAGTCACAGGCAATTTGATAAAAAAATTTGGTCATAGCAAGATAATGCATGCTGGTGTTTTATTATTTTCAATAACAATTTTAACCAGTTTCTTCGAGCAAAATTTTGTTAGTTATTTGATTGCTTTAATATTTTTAGGATTTGGTTGGAATTTCTTATTTATATCCGGAACGAGCCTATTGGTTATATCATACAAGGAAGAAGAAAAGTTTAAGGCACAAGGTTTTAATGATTTAATTGTTTATTCTACACAAGCGATAGCAAGTTTATCTGCAGGAGTTTTTTTAACATTAACAAGTTGGAAAACGATGAATTTAGTTTGTATAATTTTTTTAGTGTTGATCATTTTATCAACATTAAGAGCAGATTTTAGAGAAAAAAAATAAGATGGATTTTTTATCTTTTTTTCAACTTAGTGTAATTGAAATATCTTTTATAATTTTTATAGTATTTATTGCGTCAATAATAAGAGGGTTTAATGGATTTGGATTTTCTGCAATATGCATTTCTGGTTTTTCTTTTATACTACCTGCAATAGAAATAGTCCCTGTTATCCTTGCTCTAGAGGTAATAATTAGTATTTTTATGGTTCCATATATTTGGAGCAAAATTGACTGGAGATTTGTTTTTAAAATAATAGTAGGAATAATTGTTGGCTCTCCTATTGGGCTTTATTTATTAAAGCATTTAAATCCAGGAACAACACACCTGTCAGTTTGTTTACTAATAATATTTTTTTCAATTTTATTGATGAAAGGGTATTCAAATAAAAAAATTAATAATAATTATGGAAAATTTTTTACAGGAATAGTTTCTGGAACATTAAATGGTCTTACAACATTGGGTGGAATGCCTGTTGCGCTTTTTTTATTAACTACCAATATTCAGCCTGCAATAATTAGAGGCTCATTAGCAGCATTATTTTTTTTAACAGATATTTATGCATTTACTCTAAGCTTTTTTGCTGACATTGTTGATATGACAACTATTTATAGGGTTATCCCATTAATTATTATTTTACCATTAGGAGTTTTTATAGGGAATAAGTTTTTTGTTAAAAGTAAGGAAGCAACTTATAGAAAAGTAGTTTTTTATTTTCTTATAATTATTTCAATATTTGGTATTTTTAGAATCATAACGAATATTTAAGAATAAAAAAAACCCCAGCAATTTTCACTGCTGGGGTTTTAAAATTAAGATATTAATTATCTTTGTTTTTTATTTTTAAATTTTCCACCTTTGATTTCTTTCTCTAAGAAAGAACCTTCAGCTTCACCAACATTAGTAAAAGTAACTCCAGTTGCTCCTTCGTAGTCAACTTTTTTACCCTGTGCTAATAAATCCAAACCTTTTTTAATTTCACCTGGGTAAATTTTAGTTCCAGGTGCATTAGCAACATCCATTATATTTTTAGCAATAGAGGCTCTATCTGCAGATCCGCCTGCTTGCATTGCAAGAACGATCAATGCCGCTGCATCATAAGATTCACCAGTGTATGGTCCTGAAGAATCAATTCCTGCTGCTTTAGCAACATTTTCAAATGTACCTGCTGTTTTTTTATCCATTGAACCAGGCATTGAACCAAAAGATTTATTTAGATCTTTACCAAAAGTGTCAGTTAACGAATCGCCAATCATACCATCTGATAAAATAAATTTATCAAATGCGCCAGAGTCTAAAGAACCTTGTATAATTCCTTTTCCACCTTGGTCTAGATAACCAATTACAGCTACGGCATCACCACCAGCTGCAGCTAAAGTTGCTACTTCAGATGAATAATCCGCTTTTCCATCTTCATGAGCTAATACAGCTGTTACTTTAATACCATGAGCTTTTACTGCTGCTTCATAAACATCAGCCAAACCTTTTCCATAGTCATTATTTGTGTAAGTAATAGCAACACTTTTAACTTTTCTGTCTTTTGTAATGTCAGCTAAAATTTGTCCACCTCTAGCATCAGATGGAGCTGTTCTAAAAAAGAACCCTTTATCATCTAAGGCTGTAAGTCCTGGGGATGTTGCCGATGGTGAAATCATCACTACACCATTTGGTACAGCAACGTTTGATGCAATAGCACCAGTTACACCTGAACAGTCAGCACCCATGATAGCCGCTACACCCTGTGAAATAACACCTTCAGCTGCTGCTGTTGCTGCTGCTGAGTCAACACAAGTTGAGTCTGCTCTTACTACTGAAATAGTTTCTCCACCTAATAGTGAACCTGAATCAGAAGCTTCTTTAAAAGCAAGTTCTGCAGATGCAGCCATAGCTGGTGTTAGAGATTCAATAGGACCAGTAAATCCTAAAATAATTCCCATTTTAACTTCTGCGAATGTATTCGTTGTAAAAGTTGAAACGAATATAAATGCAGCAATAAATAGTTTTTTCATTATTTTCCTCTTTAATTGTTAACGATTTATAAAAATCAAATTAAAGACTATTTCAATAAATTTTCAATAGGAGATTTATTTAATTTTTTGAAGCTTATATACAGAAAGAATAACAATTGACCCTCCAATTGCACTAAGAAGAGTAGGGATTTCGCCAAAAATAAAGAATGTTAGAACTAAGCCAAATATTGGAAATAAAGAATAGAAAGGCATAACCTTATTAACTGAATAAAATTTATACAAATAAAACATAGAAGTGTGAGCAACAACAGAAACCATCACGCCGTTGTGAAGTAAGAGTAGCCAAGTATAGAAATCAATATTTTTTAATTGATTAACAGTATTACCTTCAAAAATAATTGAAAAAAGCAAAAGAGTTATAAAACCGGTAAAGCCCATTATGGCGTTAGTTAGCTTTACATCTATATCTTTAATATACCGGGAAAATACATTTGCAATACCATAAAAAAAAGCTGAGACAGCGCAAAGTAGAATTGCAAAAATTTCGCTTTTTAAATTAGGATCATACCCAATAAGAAAAATTCCAAAAAAAGAAATAAATATTAGTAGCCACATTTTAGGGGTTACCTTTTCACCTAAAAATATTGAACTAGCAAGTATAGCAAAAGGAATTGCAAGTTGTGCACCAATGATAATGGGCGCAATCATAGTTGCTTTTTGTAGAGATAAATTTAAAAAAATAAAAACACCGAAACCCAAAGATAAAGAGAAGCCAGCTAGGGGTAATCGATATTTCTTACTTGGAATTTTGAATTTACAAAAGGGAGCCAAGCAAACAAAAAGTATAAACATCCTGAGAGATGCAGCCAGTATAGGAGTTAACGATGTATTTAATGCAAGCTTATTAATTGGATAAGAACTTCCAAAAAGAAGCATAATAAATAAAACTAAAATATAATGTCTAAGTGTCAATTATTAACCCATTGTGAATGGATCTGTCATCGGTTTATCCGAAGAATTGAACCATGTGGTTTTTATTCTTGTATATTCTTTAATTGATTCAATACCTGCTTCTTTGCCATAGCCACTATCTTTAATTCCTCCAAATGGAGCCATGGGTGATATTAATCTATAAGTATTTACAAAAACTATTCCAGCTCTGATTGCCTTAGAAACCCTCATGCCTCTACCAAAATTTGATGTGTAAACGCCAGAAGATAAACCATACTTATTATCATTCATTTTATTAATTACCTCTTCTTCAGTAACAAATTTCATTACAGATAAAACAGGACCAAATAATTCATTTTCTGCAGTAGGTAAGTTGTGATTTGGGCATTCAATTATTGTTGCTGGAAAATAATAACCTTTATTTGATATATTGGATCTTTTACCACCACATCTGATTTTTCCACCTTGTTCAATAGTGGCTTTAATATTTTTTTCTATATTGTCTAATTGTTTAAAACTATTTAAAGGACCCATTTGAGTGTCCTTATCCATTGGGGCACCTAATTTAATTTTTTCTGCTTTGGTAACTAATTTATCTAAGAATTCGTCATAGATACTTGATTGAATATAAAGTCTTGAACCAGCTATACAGCTTTGGCCACTTGCACCAAAAATACCAGCAGTAATTCCATTTAGAGCATTTTCTTGTTCTGCATCATTAAATACAACAACAGGACTTTTTCCACCAAGTTCTAAGCTTACTTGAGATAAATTTTCTGCAGAATTTTTAACAATATGTTTTGCTGTTTCTGGCCCACCAGTAAAAGCTATTCTTTCTACAAGGTTGTGTGTAGTTAAAGCTTTACCACAGGGCTCACCTAAACCAGTAATTACATTCACAACTCCTTTAGGTATTCCTGATTTTTCTACTAATTTAGCAAATTCTAATAAAGTTACAGGTGCAAGTTCTGATGCTTTTATCACAACTGTATTTCCCATCGCTAATGCTGGTGCAAGTTTTACAGCAGTTAATAGCATTTGTGAATTCCAAGGAATGATTGCAGCAACTACACCAATAGGTATTCTAGTAGTTGTTACTTGCATATCAGGCTTATCTATTGGTACAACTGTTCCTTCTACTTTATCAGCAAGTCCTGCAAAATAATCATAGTACTCTGCGATATAATTTGCTTGTGTTTTAGTTTCTCTAAAAAGTTTTCCTGTATCAATAGTTTCTATTGTGCCAAGATGTTCTGCGTTTTCTCTTAATTGATTAGCAAGTAATCTTAGATATTTTGCTCTATCACGAGGGTGTAATATTGCCCATGAATTTTCAAAAGCATTTTGTGCGGCTTGAACTGCTTTATCAACATCTTTTTCATTTGCTTCAGGAACGGTTGCCCAAACTTCATTATTTTCTGGGTTTAGTGTCTCAATTATTTTTCCAGATTCTGATTCTACCCACTCGCCATTTATGTACATCTTAAAATGTTGAATTTTTGTCATTTAATTATTGATAAATTTTTTAAGATTAATATTAACATCATCTGCGCACTCTATACTACAAAGATGTTTACCATTATTTATCTCAACAAAATTAGAATTTATTAAGTCATTAGATAAAGATTTTGACATAGCAACCGTTGAACCTGAGTCATTGGATCCGGTCATAATAAGTGTTTTTGTTCTGATTTTTTTTATCTTTTCAATATCGTCTATATGATTGGCGAAAAGATTGTATGCTTTTAAAAAATTATAATGGTCTTCAGGTTCTTTATTTAAAATTGTCATAAATTGATTATAAATATCAGGATATTTATTTAGATAATCATCACTAAACCATCTTTTTAAAGCTTGTTTTGAAATTGGTTTATTTAATTTAGCCTGATTAAATCTATCTAAAACTTTTAATCTTTCTTCTTCATTTCTTTTATAGGTAGCGCCTATTAGTGTCAGGGAGTTTAATTTTTCTTGATGAGTAGATGCAAAATCTAATGCAATTAAAGAACCCAAGGAAAATCCGACAAGGTTTATTTTCTGTATTTCTAAAAAATTTAACAAAGACAAGAGTTGATTTGAAAAATTATTTAAAGTTACAGTATCTTTATTGTAAGGAGTTTTACCATGACCTAACAAATCATAAGATAATGTTGAGTGATCTTTTAAAAAATTAATTTGAGGCTCCCACATATTAAGATTGAGGCCAACTCCGTGAATAAATACTATAGGGACTGTGTTATTATCATTAAATGAATAATAATTTTGGTTTGGATCAAAACCTTGAGACATTAGTTTATTTAGGATCTAGTCCCATTTCTTTCATGTCTTGATAACGGTCACCAGTTCTAGCATGAGCTCTACCACTAGAAGCTCCACCAATTGCAATAACTATCTCATCATCAAATGGGGCATCATGAATAGTAAATTCATGAGTTAAATAGTAAGGTCTTAAACCAGAATCTGTTTTATGCATCATGGGAATAGAAATTTTTGATCCAGCAGGGCCTCTTGTATTAGTAAAACTTAAATAAGAAGTACCACCCACAGCATCTCTAAACTTATTACCAAATCTTAATGTATGAATAAACGCTGAAGCATGTTCAATTTCGCCACTCAGTCCAACTGTGCCTGCTTTACCGTAAGCTAAAATTTTTTCAGGTGAGCCAATTTCTTTTATTAATTCTGGAACTAAAATATCTCCTAGTTTAGGAGCTAAGTCTAAAATGATCGGTTTAAGATCTTCAACAAAACCTTTTCCACTCCAGGGGTTTTTAAAAACCGCAGCAACAGAAACAAGCAATACGGGCTCCTTAGCTTCTTTGCCACCTTCTATAAAAGTTTTATCTACAAATTTTGCAAATTTTCTAAGTTCAAGATTCATTAACTAGCTTTTTCAATATTTGAATTATCAAAATTTATTTTTGGAATAACTTCATCATTAAACAATTTAATACTTCTCATGCAAGCTTTATGGTCTATGCCTGGAAAATTAGACCAAACTTGCAAGTTTTGAAGGTTTAATTCTGATTTTAACTCATTAATTTTATTAACTACATACTCAGGTGTGCCAAATAATAAATTTCTTTTATGAAGAAAATCATAGTTAAGTAAATCTAACTTATGTTTTGTTTCGGGTAATTCTTCACCAGGATCCATGTGATTTCCCAGTCCTCTCCAGTGACATACCCACTTCATATAATTTACAATATGTTGACCGGCAAGTTTTTCCGCTTCCTCCATAGTTTCTGCTACAAACATGTCTCTAACTAAAGATACACCCTCTCCTAATGGGACATCTCTATTTTCTGCTTTAGATTTTGCATCTCTATAAATTTCAAATCTAGTTTTTAAAGCTTTCACTGTTGGAATCCACATTATGGTATTTAATCCATTTTGTGCGGCCCATTCAATTGATCTTGCTCCATCAACCACTTGCCATATTGGTGGATGAGGTTGTTGTTTAGGTTTTGGTACAACGCTAATTTTTTTTATTTCATTTGTTTTTGTATCGAGAAAATCTTCACTCGGAGGACTCATGTCATGTTGCCAAGTAAAATTTGGAGTAGGGTAAGTATAAAATTCACCCTTATGACTAAAAAATTTTTCAGTCCAGGCTTTTTTCATTATAGTTAAAGTTTCTTCAAACAGCCTAAAGTTTTTAGCCTGATCTTTTAAGTCAGCTTCTTTATTCATGTTTATTGCTTCTCTTCCGTATATTCCTCTTCCTATACCAACTTCAACCCTTCCATTTGAGAGTTGATCTAATAAAGCAATATCTTCTGCAAGACGTACTGGATTATGAAAAGTTATTACGTTGCAAGCCTGTCCAATTCTAATTTGTTTTGTTCTTGCTGCCGCATCAACACCCATCATTAATGGATTTGTGCAAGATTCCATTCCTTCGTGATTAAAATGATGTTCAGTGTACCAAATTGAATCCCAATTATTTTGATCACAATATTCAGTTATTTCTTTAGTTTCATTTAGTAATTCATTGTATGGTTTATGATTCCAATTAGTAGTGTTACAAAAGTATCCAAATTTCACTCAAACCTCCCTAAATAATTAAATTTAAAGACGACTGATCCCACTTTCGTATTTTTTAGAAATAACGATGAGTTATGTATCGCTTTCCATAATACTATTTTAACTATAGTCTTGAATCAATATGTATTTAATCAATATATTGTAGATAAATTATGAAA
>Ga0208414_1000507_pt1 | contig 37369 bp, 30 predicted proteins | sample AntAceMetag02UKE_FD_184770 | JGI IMG/M metagenome (GOLD analysis project Ga0208414, IMG submission 184770) | Saline lake microbial communities from Ace Lake, Antarctica - Antarctic Ace Lake Metagenome 02UKE (SPAdes) (version 2) | ecosystem: Environmental > Aquatic > Non-marine Saline and... | reverse complement strand
TTTCCAGCACGCCAGCTTTCGCTAATTTGCTTAACTCCTTATGCAGCGTACCGGGCACGGTCCCAGTGAGTCGCGCGATTTCTCTTACATGGTATCTCTGGTCGGGGCGTAGCAGCAATAAACTCAGTACCCGGCGACGGTATTCTTTAAATAATATATCGACTAACAGCGATGACATAGCGGACTCGGGAAGTTTGATTCAAACAAGGTCGTAGCTTTACTGGCTTCAAATGTAGCTTTTATTGCTTCGTTCGTCAAGCCTGTTCTATTGTCCAAATCCCCAGATTGACCTCCGCCATCACCTCAAAGGTCTCTGAATCCCTCTTCTTTCAGTAGCAACAAACCACAATATGTCGATATTTTTCAATTATATCGACATAACAGCCTGATATGTCGATGTGATCGACACGTTAAAATTTAAGCATGAACAAATTGGACACCCACATAAATCCAAACTCAAAAACACTAAATTGGACACCAAATTTTGTGGGTGTCCAATTTCTTTAACTCAAAACCACTAAGTTAGTGCCAAGTTTTGTGGGTGTCCAGTTTGTTTCCGTTTGTTGTATATGGCTTGAGCCTGTTTGATTGGCTGCTGGATCAGAGGTTTATCGAGTAGGGGCTCTCGTAAAAAGGGTGTGGGAACCTCATTGGCATTTGATGCACCGTCCGAATAGTTCGATGGTAGTGTGCTTAATCTGGAACTTCTGTGCCTTCTCAATTTCATCGATTGACTGGCTGAATGGCGTAAATTCCAGCTCACGAACTTCTTCGCAGATTTCACAAATTAGGAAATGCCCGTGGTGTTCGGTTTCCGGTTGAGAGCAGCCTAAGTAAGCATTGAGTGATTCTAATTTGTGCACTAGCCCTTGTGACTGAAGAAAGTCCAGTGTTCTATAGACAGTTGCTGGTGCAACCCCTTTGCGTTTTGATGATAATTCTGAAAGCAGATCGTAGGCTTTTACTGGCTTGTGCTCTGCCCAAACAATAGCAAACACTTGCTTGCGAAGGTCGGTGAACCGTTCACCTCCTTTCTCACAAACGCGTTTGGCATGATTTAGCGCTTCTTCGATGCATAGCGCATGGTTACTATTGCTTTCACATGCAAAACTTAGAGCGTTTGTTTGTGATTTTTGAAGTCGATTAGTCAAATCTGTATTCCGAGCCGAAGTTGAGATTATTTGTCTTGATCTTATCATTGAAGCGAGGTGATTACGCGCGGTAGTCGGAAACCCGCCTATCGCGCTACTCGCCAATAGTAGTGGTATTACACCTGAAAATCGACATGGGAATTTGCATGGATTAGATGCTGGCCCGCAGCTTACTTGCCCATTTGAGGCTGATTTTGTTGAGCTAGCTTGCAATTAAGATATGTTATAATATAACATTATAAAAATTCACAAAACTAACTAGCTTGCCGGTTACCTCCTGCAAGCTTAGGCTTCCATGCTCTACTTCGACCATCTTCGCAAGCAAGGTTTTTTTCAGTGGCGTGTATTCTTGCTGTGCGCGATTTTACTTTTTGCTCAGGTTTTGGAAGCAGGGCATGCCTCGGCCCCAGATTGCGATGAGCAACATTGCCTGCTTTGTCACGCTAGCACCGATGACGAACACTACAGCAACCCTTTGGCTTTTAGATACGCACCTAGATTCTCAGAACTATTTTTAGCTCTTGTTAGCGTGATGCTAAACAATTCTCTTGCAGCCAGCTTGCCTATAAGAGCGCCACCGCAATTTTCCTTGTAAACAGTCAAATCGAGCACAGTAGAGGCTCACTTTAAATCGTTATCAAGGAGTAAACACCATGGGTTATCCCGCGTCCCCAGTAAGGGGTATTTTTGCATTATCACTTTTGAGCATCGCTGTTAGTGGCACCGTTCAAGCTCAAGTTCCGGCTGATCAAGAAATTGAAGAAGTCATTGTTCGCGCGCACCCCTTATCCGCAGAGGGCTTGGCGCAGCCTATTTCAATACTGACGGGTAGTGCTCTTAGCCGAGTCGTCTCGCCCTCGTTGGCGGAAACCCTCAGAGACATACCCGGCGTTCACTCGTCAAATTTTGGCCAGGCCGTGGGCAGACCGATCATCCGGGGCCTTGGCGGTCCACGGGTTAAAGTCATGGAAGATCGAATCGACAGCTTGGACGTATCTGTTTCCAGCCCTGATCACATGACAATGATTGAGCCTTTCACCGCCGAAAGTATCGAAGTCCTGAAAGGCCCGAGCACGCTTCTCTATGGCAGTGGTGCAATCGGCGGAGTAGTGGACGTGCATACGGGACGAATCCCTCATGAGGTATCAGATAACCTAACTGGTTCTCTGGAATTAAGGGATGCGGATAACGCTGATCAGCAGACTGCTGCGGGTCGAATTGACGGCGGCGTAGGCAATTTTGCCTTCCATGCTGATGCCTTTTACCGATCTGCAGATGAGTATGAAATCCCAGGTTATGCCGAGTCAGCTGCTTTTCGAGCGCTGGAAGAGGCCGAAGGAGGCCATGGGGATGAGGATCATGATGATGACCACGACGACGAGCATGGCGAAGAAGAGGAAGCTTTTGGTGTTCTGCCCAACAGCCAGTTGGAAGCTCAAGGAGGCGCAATTGGCGGCTCTTATGTCGGCGAGCGAGGTTTTTTTGGGGTATCGCTATCAAACTATGACGCAGAATACGGTCTGCCGGGACACAGTCATGGCCATCATGAAGATGAAGAGGAGCATGGTGATGAAGATCATGATGAAGACGAGCATGATGAAGAAGGCGAAGAAGGCGGGTCGATTTTGGATCTATCGCAGACTCGATTCGACATAGAAGCAGGTCTGGAAAACCCATTTGCTGGCATCAGTGCTATGAACTTCCGTCTCGGCTATAACGACTACGAGCATGTTGAGTTTGAAGGCAGTGGTGAAGAGGGTACGGTCTTTGCCACCGAAGCATTCGAATCACGACTGGAGTTCACACACGACGATTTCTTTGGCTTCGAAGGCGCAACGGGTGTGCAGCTATCAAACCGGGAATTTTCAGCGATAGGCGAGGAGGCATTCGTACAGCCGGTAGATACTCAGACTTTAGGCTTATTCTATGTCGGCCAACGCAGCTTCGGAAGCTTAGGCTTGGAGGCAGGTGTGCGCTATGAGCACGTGGAACAGGATCCTACTATTGGCAGTGCGCGCGACTTTAACCTTGGGTCTGCTTCTCTTGGTCTAATTCAGCCTTTAAGTGACGGCTGGACATTGAGCGGGCAGTTAGATTACTCAAGCCGCGCGCCGGTTGCGGAAGAGCTATTCTCTGATGGTCCTCACTTGGCTACTCAAACCTTTGAAATTGGCGACCCCAATCTTAATGAGGAAACCGCAGCGAATCTGTCCGCCATGCTCCGCTACGATTTAGGCAGTTTGAACTTCTCCTTAAGTGCTTATATCACCGAGTTCGATGACTTCATTTATGAAGCCAGTACCGGTTTGGAAATGGACGAGCTGCCAGTGCTGCAGTGGGCCCAAGCAGATGCAACCATTAGCGGCTTCGAAGCTGATGCCACTTGGCAAGCTCTGAATTGGCAGGGAGGCGGGCTGTCATTGAATGCAGGTTTTGATGCGGTCACGGCGCGACTGGATAGCGGAGCGAATCGTAATATTCCGCGTATTCCACCGCAGCGCCTGCGCTTAGGAGCAGTCATGGATTGGAACGGTTGGCTCGCTGAAGTGAGCTGGCGACGGGTTGACGATCAAAACGATATTGGCTTTGGTGAGATTCGCACGGAGGGTTTCGATGACCTGAGAATTCATGTTAATTACACCATGGATATCGGCAAGAGCTCGGTCGAACTGTTTCTGAGTGGGCGCAATCTCACCGACGATGAACAACGTTACCACACCACGTTTATCAAAGATCTAGCGCCTCAGCCCGGACGTACAATTGAGGCAGGAGTGCGGGTGCATATTTAGAACAAACACTTAGTGCTTTAAGGTCGCTCGTTAGAATTAGCGGGTGGCCTTTTTTTTGACAGTCCAGCATCAATTGGCCCGCAGTATTAAAGAGACATTTCTCAGGCGTCAATGATGACCTTTTCTACGGCGGGATCTAACTTAAGATAGAAGCAGCTTTTTCGATTAGTGTGGCAAGCGCTCCCTTTTTGGGTGATTTGGCAGAGTATTGCATCACCATCACAATCAAAGTTAACCGACACGATATGTTGAAAATGCCCACTAGTTTCCCCTTTGACCCAAAGTGCTTTTCTGCTTCGTGACCAGTAGGTCATCTTGCCGGTGGCGATTGTTTGATTCAACGCTTCACGGTTCATCCAAGCAAGCATAAGTACCTCGCCAGATTCAGAATCCTGAGCTATCGCAGGGAGCAGACCTTGTTGATTGAAGGCGAGGTTGTCGATGATTTTGTTAAGAGGTTGTTCATCCCCTATAGAGAGTTCTTCCAATTCGTGAAAATAGGTCTTTCTTGTTGTATCCACTTGGTTACTCCGAATTCAATGATGGAGTTTGAAACTGGCATAGCTGTATATTTCTTAGATGACTGATTGCCACCAAAATTGAACCAAACACAGTGATCAGTCGCTCGCCACTCTCGCCAAAGGTGTCGTGTCCGGCTAAGGCTGTAAAAATTAATATGAGCAGACCGGCTACCCCAGTCGCGAGGACGGTTTTATTTCGGTGTTTACGCAAGCCAGTTAGTAAAGCGAACGTGCTCATTGGCAGGACAAGTAACAGTAACGATTTATGAAACCATTGATCATCGAACCCTAATATGGCGGCCGATGGCAATAAGGCTACAACAAGGGGCAGCAGGCAATGAAGGGCACAGAGGAACGATAGCCCTACGGCAGCCCTGTCCGCTGACTGTGTAGGGTCTTTTGGTGTTTGCATGATTTATTTCAAGCCGCAGGGGCGGTCTTCCACGGTCCTGTTATGGCGAAAGTTAGTGTGGGCGAATAGGCATTAACAAACATCCATTTTCCATCTGGGGAGAAGCAAGCACCAGCAGGTTCTGTTTGCATTCGCAAATGCCCTAAGTCGTAGGCAATTCCTTCCGGTGTGATGCCGCGCAAGTGGTTGTTCACGACTTCAGTGTATTGATCCTCACAAATAACAAGGTGACCGTTTGGCGCAACGACCAAGTTGTCTCCGTAATTGAATTGTTCTTCAGACTCGCTCTCGAAGAATAGTTCAATCGTGTCTTTGGTCTTGCCTTGGCTTGGAATTAGTTTGAAAATTTGCCCAAGTTTTTTATTGCCACCGCTGGTGGCGCAAAAATAAAGATCGCCAGTGCCCATGTGAATGCCTTCACCTCGAGCGATAAGCGATGCACCAGCAGCAGCTGCCCGATTGCGAAGGTCATCTTCGGGTGCTTCGACGTCATCTAATTAAATCCAATTCACTTTAAATGATTGTCCCACGGGCATTGCCTTAGCGGTCCAATTACGGGTGTCAGTTAAACCTTCGATTTGCATAGCTTGGAGGCGGCCTCCGGCCTGCAGATTTCCAAGTTTAGCGGGGAGGAATCTATAGAGAACACTGTCGCCTCGATCCTCGGTTTGATAAACCGTGCCACTTATGGGGTCGACACAAGCCGCCTCGTGATTAAAGCGTCCTAGAGCGGTGAGTGGTTCTGCCTCGATAAGGCCAGTGGCGGCTGCAGGAACTTCAAACACCCAGCCGTGATTGCGCTCTAGTCAATCACCAAAGCGCTGGCCGGGGCCGGTAGGCGATTCTTCGCAGGTAAGCCAGCTATTCCATGGCGTGATTCCTCCAGAGCAATTGCGAATGGTTCCGCCTAAAGAGCGAAACTGGCGCTTTACGGATAGAGTCTCCGCGTCGAGAATGATGTGTGTAGTGCCTCCAGGGACTATCTCACCGTTGCGGGTGCCGAAGCCCCGAGCAATCGGGCCGCCAGAGGGATCTGTTGGTATCAGCTCGTGATTTCGAACCAGTGCTAGCTCATTTTTTCCGAGGGCAAAGCAGCCCATCCCATCCGCTTTATTGGGAACAGTGCCGCCATCATTCATGGTATCGCCCAGTTTGGAGAGAATCCGGTAGCTGAAGCCTTCTGGCAAATCTAGAATTCCGTTTGGATCTGCACGTAACGGCCCGTAACCAACAGAAGTGGCGAGTCCTGTTACGCTGGGTCGAGCTAAACAGCCGCTAGCCAGCAGCGCTGCGAATGCGGTCCCCGTTGCTTGCAGGAAACGTCGCCGGTCAATACTTGTCAAGGTTGTATTTTTGGTCATCAGGATTTCTCCGCAAATCTTTTACTATGCTAATTCGGTGAATGTAGGTGTTTATGGTTTTTAAATAGAGGCCGTGTTTACTTTTACTTGGGAGGTAAATCCAATGTTAAGACTAGACGCTTCTCATGGGTTGGCTGTGGTGGCGAGCGGTGAACCCAGCCATTGCCTTCATTGCCTTCCCAGCCTTCGCCTTTGAATAAAGCGATATGCCCAGCCGCAATATTATGAATTTTGGTTTCATCTAGGCAAGGTGATTTAGTCGTTCCCAGTGCGTCGCGATCCAAATTGGATTCGTTCATCCATTGGCTGCCTACTCCTTGGTAAGTGAGCAATAGCCGGCAGGGGATTCGATCGTTATGAAAAGCAGGACATGGCGCGCCCGACACACATTGCAGGCGCAAGCCGATTTCATCTGCTTCGAACAAGAAACTAAACATATCAACGATTAAAGCAATATCTTCGACGAATGCTTCTTTGTCTCGGCTGTCAGGTAAGGATTTTTTCAACAAGGTTCTAATTTCGGGAACGTTGTGGATTTGCTGAATTCTAAAAGAAGCATCTTGTTCTAGTAAAAAATTGGAGTAAGAAGCAACCGTCTCGTTGAGGATTCGCTGCCATATCGTCAGGTTCACTTGAGGTTGGTATATCTCGCCAAGGACTTCCGGTGATTCTCCGCGAACGGTCTGTGTGTTGGGTGCTACAGCCGCCAGGCTAAGGTTTCTCTCGGGTGAAGAAAGAATTGTTTCCATCATGTAAGCCTTTTTGTTGTTATCATAATGTTATAATATAACATTACTTTATTGAATGGAAAGGGCAAGCAATAAGAATTTTACGGCTGCTGTTAGCCTCGTTTGCGCTGCTAAGGATAGTCTGCGGGTTTGCAAGGGCATAACTACGGTTGGCCGGTGCATGGAGAACTTCTTTTACTTCTGGGAGATTTCCACATTCTTTTTCACCATACAGTTTAAATAATTAATCGCTTATTCAGCGATGTAGCAGGAGAAATTATGCAGTTAACATCATTGAAAATGGACAAAGCGGCGGTGGGTTTGTCATTGATGTGTGTAGCTCATTGCTTGCTTACACCTATTGCCATCGTTATGTTGCCCGCGCTCGGCGCCACTTTTCTAGAAGACGAAAGATTTCACTATGCGATACTTTTTCTTGTGCTCCCGACCAGCTTGCTCGCTCTGGCCATTGGCTGTCGAAAGCACCGTCGTATAGAAATAGTTTTAATAGGCTTGACCGGCCTCTCCCTTCTGTTCTCAGTTTTGATAATTGGTGAAGAATCGCTAGGCGAGTTTGGCGAGAAAGCGACGACAGTTTTCGGAACTTTGACCATTGCGTTTGCTCACGTAAGAAATTTTTTGCTTTGCCAGAGAGGTGATTGCCATACTGAAGAGAATTCTCAGTGAAAAATAGTAGCAAAAAGACCATTAGTCAGATTCCTACCAATATTATTACCGGCTTTCTTGGTGTTGGTAAAACCACGGTAATCCAACATCTTCTTGCTCAAAAACCCAAGCATGAGCGATGGGCTGTCCTTGTAAATGAATTCGGAGAGGTAGGCATAGACGGTAATTTGTTTTCGGGATCGAAAGGGGGGCAAAGAGACGTCACTATAAGTCAAGTGCCCGGCGGCTGCATGTGCTGCACTAACGGATTACCAATGCAAATGGCTTTGAATTTACTTCTAGCTAAATCTAACCCTCATCGGTTACTCATTGAGCCCACAGGACTGGGACATCCTAAAGAGGTGTTGGCGGTGTTATCGAACGAGTACTACCAAGAGGTCTTAAACTTACAGGCTACTCTTACGCTTGTTGATTCGCGTAAAGTTCAAGATAAACGATATACGTTGAACGCGACATTTAATGAGCAACTTGAAATCGCCGAAGTTGTAATCGCTAATAAAGCGGATCTATATGGCCCTGCAGACTTTCCAGCACTGCTCGAATACATAGAAGACCGCTTCGGATTGGATAATAAGCTGCTGTATCAAGTGCGTCATGGCACCGTCGATTTAGAATGGTTAAAGCAGCCAGCTAGTAAGAAAAACAAAGAAAACTATCAAAGTAAAATCAGCACTGAAGGTTCTCTCGCTTCTGTAAGCTGCCTTAAGGCCCCGGCGGAGGGCTTCGTCAGTGCGGATAATTCTGGTGAGGGGTTCTTCAGCAAAGGTTGGGTATTCAACTCTAAATGGCTGTTTAACGCCGATAAGCTGCATGCATTAATTCACGGTATTGAGGCTGAGCGTTTAAAAGGAGTATTCATCACTCCAGATGGAATGTTTGGTTTTAACAAAGCAGACAGCGTTGTCACAAAAATGAGTTTACAAGACGGTTCTGGAAATCAGCTTGATAGTCGTGTCGAGGTTATCAGCAATCGCTCTGATATCTTTGATGATATTGAGGAGGGGTTGCTTAATTGCCTTGTCAAAAAAGCGTTTGTGTCGGCGCCTTTAGTCGAGTCTGCACTAAACGTGTGAACTCATTCAAGGGGCTATATTTGATGATTCAGTTAAGCCTAATGCTGCGGTGGAGTTAGATCATTGTGTTTTCGATAGTTAATGGCCAAACCTCAGATGCGGGGCAAGAAAATCTGACCTTTGTGGCTAGCTCTAACTTCCCATCGATTTGTCTTGCTCGAATTAAACGCGAATATCCGCTAAAAGTGTTCGAGCTTAGTAAGACGTTACACTTTTTTTAAATGCATTAGCGCCAGAGCAGCGCCGTAATCACTCAGACTTCGTTGGCGATCATCTTCCGAATATGAGCTACCCAAACAGCTATTAACACTAACAGTGGCATAGAGGGGTCCTAGGGTTTTTCCGTCCAAAAACGACACTTATTGCTGCAGACTTCGCCCCCCGTGGCCTTCCAGAGGGCATTACTTTCTCCGGGCACCGGTAAGCCGACGTTTTTAGTCATGATCGAGCCTTTTGGGTGAGATCATAATTTACTCAAAGGCCTTGAAGACCAAAAGAGTGAGCAAAACTGGCGATTGTGAAGCAGGCGTCTCCTGTAGTCAGGTACAACATCAACCTTAGGGGTATGTATCTCTTCAAATTGACTGGAGAAGTGCTAGATCTATAATAAATGATGAGCCGTATCAAATGATATAACTCTGTTCGGTAAAGCAATACTCTCTGGAAAGCCGCGGCTAGTAGGAGCTACAGAGGATTGTGTCGTTTTTGGACGGAAAAACCCTAGGACCCCGTATTGAAATTTGTAGAAGCCGTTCGAGGTCGTTACCACATCCCTATTTCCGGTAATGATATTTACCGGAAATAGGGTAAGTGATTGTGGTTATGGGGAATCTAGACTTCTTTGCAGGACGTCCACGTAATTTATCTATTCAGGTAACCAGTGTCACTACCGTGCTGCACACGACGTGTAGCGACGTGAATTCTAGAGGGTATTTGGCGGTAAACTTACTGAGACGGATCTGTGTCGCGGCAGTCCGCTAAGTGCCGATACTGTTGAAAAACTCGCTTTTAGACAGCACGATACTGATATTTGAAATATTTGTAGCTCCAGTTTCATCGTATTGATCTTTTTATGGGTTAACGGGGTATTTAGACCGCTTATTCCTGTATGCCTTAGCATTGCAGGTGCTAGTCTGACACGATCACCCTAGCTGTGGTGGCGGTTGGCCGCATAATTTTGCGAGTCTTCTTAAATTTTGAGCGGTGGCGACTAATAAGAACTCATCATTTGCACTGTCGATTCCTCTTAACCTCAATCGATCAAAACCTAGGTGACGTTTCATATGTGCAAACTGTAGTGGCATAGTTAGTTTGGTCAACTAATTAGAGGTGTTATTATGATACTGACGAGTTATCTCCCAATCTGCCAGGATTTGGCCCATGACCCAATCAAAAATGTAAAAGCGCCACAGATTTCCACGCGAAATAATCCAATATGCCGTATGGCTTTACCACCGATTCAACCTGAGTCACAGGGGCGTCCAAGACTTGATGGCGGAGCGTGGCGTTGTAATCCCCCCTTTGTTAAACAGCAAGTTATAGAGCGGATTAAAAACATGAAATTGCAAAATGAGCTAGCCTCATATACAAATGTTATGTTTCAGTCTAATCATCGCCGGAGCGTCATATGAAAAACATTCTGTTAATCTTAATTTGGATGCTTGCAACAATGGAGTTATCTGCAGCTTCGGAAAATTTCACTACCGATCTAGTAAACTACACAGATTGCAAAGCTGCTTTGGAAGGTGACATACCGTCTCCAGGGTTAGGCGCGTCAGCAAGTGATCTCCCATCATACGAGAAAGCGAAGACATGTAATATATGGGCTTTAGCGTCACTTATTTCGTTAGAATCCGCTAAGGCACTCTGTGCCGATGCAACTTACGGAAATATGCAAAAAGCTATTTCGAGAGCTTACAGTGAACTACCATCAATGTCGGTATCGAGCGTCAATTAACTTGTCCGGTTCGTATTGCCTCAGTATAAAATCAAACTACTGGGTATCATTCCCTCACACACCGGTAGCGTTACTTGCCCTTTCCGCTTTCGCTCTTCACTTTGCTAAGTAGTGCTGCGATCATTACAAAGATTGGCTAGTATCAACAACCTTTTTGGCCAGTCATTTCGCGGGTTGAGAAGTCGCAATTTCAATAGGCACCGCCGGCCAAGGTGTTTCTGTGGTCATAATCTTGCGCATTTTCTCTTCCTGAGAGCCTTGTTCGAGCCGCCACTGAGCGATTCTGCGCTGTAATGTTCGAGTTTGTTTTAGAGTGTACTCACCTGGATATTTAGTCATGAGCCAGGGAATAAACACAGCAGCGCCCGTTTCTGGCATCAGTTCTAACCTTAGCTTTATCTCATCCCATGTTTTTTCAAATGGATCTTTTCGGGTTCGCCAGGTACGTGGTGGACGCCGTAAGGCGGTTTTCTTGCTGTAGCGATAATAACGGCTGGGGGTGACAGGCTTGTCTTCAACCGGCACACAAGAGCCCATCTCGTCATCGATGATAGCGACTAACTCTGATTCAGGTTGGCTTAATCTCTTCCCGGAGTGTTGCCACAACTGATCCTGTAACTTTTCCATCTGCGAAAGCAAGTTCACCGGGTCAAGTGTTTCATACTCTTTAGTGAGTAAGTCCTTTGTCGACTGATCGATATGTTCAGACTGTAATACCCGTTGGAAGGGTGTCTTGGCCAAATCGTACCTTTTTGACACTTTTGCTCCACGGCGTTCCTTTTCAACGAGTTTCAAAGATGGCTGGAAATAATTTACGTACTTCCTTAGCACCGCATAGAGCTGTGCGAGGGCTTCCCACGCTTTAGAGCCTTCATACCGATCATAGCCCACCAATCTGCGAACGACAGAACCATTTTTCTCCTCAACATGTGCTTGATCATTTTTTCGGTGCGTTCGTGCCCGTGTAAAGGTAATGCAGTTATCTTCGCAGTAATCCAATACATCATAATTAATAAATTCGCTGCCGCAGTCCGTGTCAAGTCCTTGCAATCGAAATGGAAGTAGATCGTCCGCGACCCGCAAACCACCTATAACATCCTGCGCGCTTTTTCTCAGCAGAGGCATTACCTCCAGCCAACCGGTGCAGATATCGACCAGCGTCAGCGTGTTTAGGAACTGACCATTGGTGTTACCGCCACAGTGAGCCACCAGGTCAGCTTCGATAAATCCCGGCGTCACGTCATCCCAGTCCGCGAACGTCCTGATCTGGATTGAATTTTTCAACAAGCTGCCCCGTTGTGTTGTGCTGACGCCCAGTCTGACTTTCTCCCGCTCGCAAGACAGCATACGATCAACAGTTGCCGCGCTGATGCGAAGTAGGCGTGCACGAACATCCTCTGAAAGGCGAAGATGACCGTGCATCTCCATAGCGGCAATCAAATGAGGAAGAAACGGAACAAAGCGTTTCGAGCAGATTTTATTGGCTGCGCACCAAAGCGCAATCAGTGCTTGTCGTACTTGCTCATCGTACAGCTGAGCGCAAGGTCGCGGCTTTCGTTCCCTAACGATTTGGTCACTGTTCAGTAGCCGACTGGCGTATTTCCGCTCATGATCTGTTGCTGCTACAAAACCATCCAATATCTTGCCTTTCTCCACCCAGTTGGCTTTGCGATAATTCCGGCGAACGCTCGCCAACAGCTCTCTGCGGGCGGTTAGACTCATCAATTTACTCATCCTAATCTCCTGACTTATCGTGATAAGTAGTGTGATTTTAGATGAGGCAACGACCCTTGAGTAGTGTGATTTTTAGTGAGTCAATGCGCGTTGATAGCGATGATTCGAGATGCAGCGAACAATTTTGAAAGCTATCAGTACGATGAGCTACTTCAGAAGATAGAGGATTGGAATACGCCAGATGAGCCTATTGCCACTCCTGTGGATAGCGAGGGTGGTGGAGTAAATGAACCCCCCGACAAACCCTATCAACCCAAGGCCAGGGTCGACATCGTCAGAGCACCTGATCTACTAGTGGCGTTTGACAAGATGTACCTAGAATCTGAGTCGGATGTAGGCGACTACCTCGAAAGCTACAAAACCACGTTGCTTGATGCTGTTAAACAGGGCAAGAAGGTGCGTGTCTAATGAAGACGTCTAAACTTAAAAAGTTTGCCCAGACGGCACGCCAGGACCTGCTAGAGCAGGTGGGTAGTAAACTTGCGTTTGTCTTGAAGCCAGAGAGTAGTGCGCGCCGGGAATACCCGTCGGTCGTTAATCAACTTGAAAAAGCCGTGGCAGCTCAAGGTAAGCAAGGGCTTATCGATCAGGTCGCCTATACCTGGTTTAACCGTTTTTGTGCTTTACGTTTTATGGACGTAAACGGCTATAACCGAGTCGGTGTGGTATCGCCCGCAGAGGGGCAAACACAGGCCGAAATACTTGCCGAGGCCAAGTCTGGGGTTATTGATGATACGTACAATCAGAAAGCTATTGATCAAATACATGGATTGCTCAGTGGGTCAATTCCAAGCCAAGACGCTCAAGGCGAAGCCTACCGGCTATTAATCGTTGGCTCTTGTAACGCGCTTTATGAGCGCATGCCTTACCTGTTCGAGCGCATCCAAGATTTCACAGAGCTGTTGATGCCAGACGATCTTCTTTCTGAGAATTCTGTACTGGCCAAAATGCGCGCAGTCATGACGTCTGAATCCTGTCAGGATGTTGAGATCATTGGCTGGTTGTATCAGTTTTATATATCAGAGAAAAAAGATGAGGTATTTGCCGGGCTCAAGAAAAATCAGAAGGTAACGGCTGAGAATATCCCTGCGGCGACGCAGTTGTTTACACCGCATTGGATTGTGCGTTATCTAGTTGAGAACTCGCTGGGGCGTTTATGGATGCTTAACCGACCAGGCTCAACGCTTACCGCGCAAATGGAATATTACATTGCGCCAGAACAGCCAGAATCTGATTTTTTAAAGATCAGTCATCCAGAAGAGATCAAAATAGCCGACCCAGCCGTTGGCTCAGGCCATATGCTCACCTATGCGTTTGATCTGTTGCATACCATCTATGAAGAAGAGGGCTACGACCCGAAAGAGATACCGGGCCTCATCCTTAAGCACAACCTCTATGGAGTCGAGATCGATGAGCGAGCAGGCGCACTCGCGTCATTTGCGCTAGAAATGAAAGCCGCCGAAAAACTCGGCCGTCGCCGTTTCTTTAAGATGAACTCAAAGCCAAATATCTGTGTGCTTGAAAACGTTACCTTCTCGGAGCCAGAGTTGGATGATGTAACTGCCATCGTGGGTAAAGACCTATACACCGCAGATCTTCGAGAAACGCTGACCCAATTTGAACAGGCCACAAACTTTGGTTCATTGATCCTACCCAGGCTCAAAGATCCGGCTGAAACCGCTCGCTTAATAGAGGCGAAGGATTTTTCAGGTGATCTATTGCTAAGTGAAGTCCATGAGCGTTTGGTTAAAGTATTGGTCATGGCTGAGTATCTATCGTCAAAATATCATGTGGTGGCGGCGAATCCGCCTTACATGGGCGTGAAAGGAATGAATTCGAAACTTGATGCGTTCGCTAAGAAACAATACGAAGATTCAAAATCAGACCTCTTTGCGATGTTTATCGAACGGTCCGCAGCCTTGGCATGTGATTTTGGCTTAGTTGGCATGATAACGATGCAAAGCTGGATGTTCCTTTCGAGACACCAGAAGCTTCGCGAAAAAATTGTCAATAGCTTTCCCATCAGATCGATGGCGCACCTCGGTACAGGAGCATTCGACTCCATTGGCGGCGAGGTGGTTTCAACCACAGCATTTATATTGGTAAAGGGCGGAGAACGCTCAGCAAACGGCGCTTTTATTGATCTCCGCGCAGGGAGGTCAGAGGAAATCAAGTCAGAAGAATTAAGAAATACTGCAAAAGGCGAAGGCAATGTCAGACTTGCCAGCTCGGAGACTTTTGAGGCAATCGAAGGAAAGCCTATTGCACACTGGATTTCGAATCAGTTCCGATCCTGCTTCAGTGATTTAAGCGCAATTAAAGATGTATTTAAACCCGCAGTAGGATTGAATACAGGAGACAATGACCGCTTCTTGAAGCAATGGTTTGAGGTTGAGCATACCCAGATTTTTTTCCACGCAAGCGACCTTGAAGATGCGGAAAGTCGAACGGAGAAATGGTTCCCATATAATAAGGGTGGAGGCCACCGTAAATGGTATGGAAATCAATACTACGTGATCAATTGGCAATACGATGGCCAAGAAGTTAAAGACTTTGCGACTTTCAGAAACAAGGGAAAGCATTGGTCAAGATATATTAAGAACTTGGACAAGATGTTTCTTGAGTGTGTTACGTGGTCTGATATCTCGACGAGCTCCTTTGCAGCACGCTTTTCTCCGTGCGGTTTCTTGTTTGACGTAAAGGGCTCATCAGGAGTTCCCTATCAGGCAGCAAATCTTAGCCCGGTTTTAAGCCTCTTATGTAGTAAGATAATGCCGCAGTTCATGCGATGCGTGAATCCCACATCTACTTTTCAAGTGGGTGACTTGGCGAGGGTTCCATATACCAAGCCCAAAGATTTCGAAGACCTCAACGCCAACGATCTCATAGCTGTCAAGACTACGAAATCCGACTGGGATGCCTACGAAACCTCTTGGAATTTTACCACGCTTCCGCTGCTCCAACCGGATCACAGGGGCCATACACTGAAATACTTCTATACTAACCTGCGCAGCCATTGGCAGGGAATGACGGAGGAGATGCGTCAGCTGGAGGAGGAGAACAACCGCATTTTCATCAACGCCTACGGTTTGCAAGATGAGCTGATCCCAGAGGTGCCGTTGAATGAAATCACCCTCACTTGTAACCCAGCCTATCGATATGGAATCAAAGGCACTGAAGAAGAGCGTGAAGCACGCCTAAAAGCTGATACCGTGGCCGAATTTCTATCTTATGCAGTGGGCTGTATGCTCGGTCGCTACTCGCTAGACGAGCCGGGTTTGATTCTCGCTAACCAAAACGAAACTCTCGCAGATTATTTATCTCGAATCCCAGAGCCAACCTTTATGCCCGATAATGATAACGTTATCCCGATGATCGATTTTGAGGGTGATTGGTTTGAGGACGATATTAGCGAGCGTTTTAAGCAGTTTCTGCGCATTACCTTTGGTGATGAACTCTATGGCGAGAACCTTGCCTTCATCGAAGATGCAGTGGGAAAGAGCATCCAGAAATACTTCGTTAAAGACTTCTATAACGACCATGTTAAACGCTACAAAAAACGCCCGATCTATTGGTTGTTTTCAAGCCCGAAAGGCACATTCAGCGCGCTGATTTATATGCACAGATACACACCTTCGACGGTGAGCGTGGTGTTGAACGATTACCTGCGTGAGTTCCGTACGAAGCTAGAAGCACGTAAAAATAACTACAACCAAATTTCAATCAGTTCAAGTGCGAGTCAAAACGAAAAAACTGACGCACTCAAGATGATAGTTAAGCTTGATAAGGCAATTGATGAGGTAAACGAATATGAGCGCGAGGTTTTGTATCCGTTGGCAGGCCAAAATATTGAGATCGATCTGGATGATGGTGTGAAACACAACTACCCACTTTTTGGCTCGGCGCTGAAGAAAATCACAGGCTTAAGCTGAGGCAGCACCGATGACTGAGAACCGCATTGAAAAAGCACTGGCTCGATTGCTTGAGCGCCAACGCATTGTGTTTTGGTACGATGATAAAAAGGAGTTTCGTGAGGTGTTCATGAGCATTGAGATGGAAGGGATCGAGAAGGCCGAGATTAATGCAAACGAGTTTATGCTGAAGCATAAAATATTGCGGGAATCACCTAAGCAGTCCTTCTTGCTCTACTACGACGGTAAAGAGCCTGAGTACATTAATAATTGGCTGCTCGACGTGCAGCTGAGCAGCGCCGTGTTCAGAACGGACCAGTCTTCGATATGGTTGAGTGAGCTAAATCTGCCGCCAGAGTATGCCGAAGTGGTAACCGGGCATGAGGCATTCTTTAATGCCGGTCGGGCACCTAAGCAGGCCGAGATGCGCAGGCAGCGCCTATTGGCACTGATTAAACCCGACGACCTTAAAGCACATGTTCGCCTCAAAATGCTGGCAGTCTGTGTGGATCTTCATCAGCTGGCGGATGTGCGCCTCGACGTGATTTGCGAAAGCCTCTTTGATGAGTTGATTGAGAATAGCCAGCCACGCTTTGCGCTTATGGAACGTTGCAATTTGACCGATGTTTTGTGGGAACAGATCGAACGTCAATATGGGTATGTTACAGACCAGCCCTCTGTTAAAGATTTCTCGATTGAACTGTTTAAATCGTGTTACGTCTTATCGATACTTAATCCCAAGGCGCAAGATAAGGCCTCGCTTAATAGTGATGCGCTTGTGTTCTTTAAACGCTGGAAAGACAGCCGCAAGCATGAGAGCGTGTTCCAAACACTGTCCAATAATTATTCAACGGTTTTAAATGTTGAGAGTGATTTAAATACTCGAGATTTCCGGCATGTCATCGAGATGGATTATTACCGTCTTATCGATCAAAAAATTATTGTAGACCTGGTTAGGGCAGTTGAACAACGCACGTTGTCGGAAGGTGAGATAACCAAATATTGCCGAGAGCGTCGACAGGGTCATTGGTATGGTGATTTTAAACACCTCTATACTGCAATTGAAGTGGCAGGCGAATTCTTAACCAAATTGGATGCGGTGCAACTCAATATGGTGAGCAGTTCAGAAGCTGTGCATGGCTATGTGCGCCATTGGTTTAAGATCGATCAGCTGTATCGCAGGTTCATACATGCACTCAAAAAATCGGGTCAGATGACCTTATTGAGCAGCTTAGTCGATACTATCGAAAACCTCTATACCAATCGATTTTTGAACCCACTAGCAACACAGTGGCAGGGGCAGGTGGATACAATGGATAGCTGGTCTGTTCCTGATGTCACTGCGCAACGTCATTTCTACGGTCGTTGGGTTAAGCCTTACACCAATCGTGGTAAAAAGATATGTGTCATTATCTCTGATGCTTTTCGCTACGAGGCCGGTGACGAGATGACAAGTCGCATCAATGGTGAGAACAAGTACCAAGCCTCGCTAGATCATTTACTCTCTGCGCTGCCAAGTTATACGCAGTTAGGAATGGCCACACTCCTACCTAGCGGCGTTGGTGATTTTTCAATATCGGAGAAAGACGCCTCTGTGTCTATAGGCGGTATTTCCACGCAAGGTACTGCTAACAGAGATAAGCTGATAAAACTGGCTCTCGGTGACAACGCCTGTGCGAAGCAAGCTAAATCGATCTTGGAGATGACACAAGATGAGGGCCGAGAATTATTCAAAAGTCATGATGTTATTTATATCTATCATAACCGTATCGATCATGCGGGTGACAAGATGCAATCTGAGGGAGAGGCGTTCGATGCCACTGAGCGAACGTTCGAAGACTTGATGACCCTGGTCAAGAAGTTGACTGCATACAATGCCTCTAATATTCTGATTACTGCTGATCATGGATTTATCTATCAGAATCGTCCGCTGGAGGAGAGTGACTTCCTTGCGGCAGAGGTTCAAGGTGACGTTCATTATCGCGACCGCCGATTTCTGCTTGGTAAGCATTTATCTGCGCCGGATTCCGTGAAAGTTTTTAGTTCTGTTCAGTTAGGACTTACTGGCGATGTTCATGCCGCCATCCCTAAAGGAATACAACGCTTGCGTTTAAGCGGTTCAGGTAGCCGATTTGTGCATGGTGGTGCGACCTTGCAAGAAGTTATTGTTCCTGTTATCTCGATTAACAAGAAGCGGTTAGATGATGTTGCAACGGTTGAAGTTGACTTACTGAGAGGCGGTACGAATATTATTTCAGCCGGGCAACTTTCAGTGACTCTTTATCAGTCAGAGCCCGTGTCTGATAAGCTTAAACTACGTCAACTAAGATGCGGAATTTATACCACTTCTGGTCAGCTCATATCTGATGCTCATAACGTCACGATGGATTTAACGGCTGATAGCGCCAGAGAGCGAGAGTTGAAACTTCGCTTTGTTTTGACGCAAGAGGCTGACAGTGCAAACAATCAAGAGGTTAGCCTAAGACTCGAAGAGCCTGTGTCAGGCACTAACCAATACACAGAATACAAACAGTTGAAGTACACCATTCGACGCTCTTTCACGACTGATTTTGATTTTTAAATGGGTCTGTTTCAAATTACTAATAAGGTAAGGCTATGACGGATCTTAATACAAAAATAAGCGATGTTTTTGCTGGTCTCGTTGTTCGCAAAGATCTAGTAAAAGCCGTCAAAGGTAACGCGATTGTGCCGTCCTATGTGCTGGAGTATTTGCTTGGACAGTATTGTGCAACTAGCGACGAGGATAGTATCGAAAGTGGTATTGCCACGGTCAAAGATATTTTGGCGAAGCACTACGTGCATCGAAACGAAGCTAACCTTATCCGCTCGGAAATCTCCCGTAAGGGCTCGTTAAAGGTAATTGATAGGATTGAGGTTACATTTAATGCCGAAAAGAGTCTGCACGAAGCGACTTTTGAAAATTTAGGTATCTCTAAGGTCCTAGTGGCCGCCCACACGGTTAAAGAACATTCAAAGCTTCTGGTGGGCGGTGTTTGGTGTATTTGTGATGTGCAGTATTTTCCGTCAGAAGACAAGGGTGTTTGCCCATGGATCATGGACAGTATTAAGCCAATTCAGATGTCGAGTTTTGATGAGCAGCACTACCTTGATTGTAGGCAGAAATTTAGTACCGAAGAATGGGTTGATTTACTGATTCAAAGTATTGGTCTTAACCCAGATGCATTTGGTTGGCGCAACAAGCTCACCCAACTGGTTCGGCTGATACCCTTTTGTGAACGTAATTACAATCTCATCGAGCTTGGCCCAAAGGGAACTGGCAAGTCCCATATTTACTCGGAGTTTTCGCCCCATGGCACCTTGGTTTCAGGAGGTGAGGCAACTCAGGCTAAGCTATTTATCAACAACACCACAGGGAAACTAGGCCTGGTAGGCTATTGGGACGTTGTCGCGATGGATGAGTTTGCTGGACGGGGTAAAAAACCGGATATCAAGCTGATCGACACACTCAAAAATTATATGGCTAATAAGTCTTTTAATCGCGGCACCGGCCCGCAAGGTGCCGAAGCATCTATGGTCTATATTGGCAATACCTCTAGTAGCGTGCCCTATATGTTGAAAAATTCTGATCTCTTCTATGATCTGCCTGAGTCATATCGTAATAGTGATGGCCAGGCAATTCTTGACCGCTTACATTGCTTTATACCCGGTTGGGAAATGGATAATTTGCGTAATAATATGTTTACCGACGGATTTGGCTTTGTCGTTGATTACCTTGCAGAAGTGCTTAGGTCACAGCGTAATCTAGATTGTAGCGATGCATATGGTAAGTATTATTCATTAACTGGAGACATTTCAACTCGAGATCGTGACGGCATTAATAAAACCTTTTCTGGGTTGATGAAAATCATATATCCGCATGGCGACGCAACCCAAGCGGAAATTGAGGATCTACTTAAATTTTCTATAGAGGGGCGTAAACGCGTTAAAGACCAGTTAATGCGCATAGATAAGACTTATAGCGCTGTATCTTTTGCCTATATAGACACGGCTAATAAGCAGCACCCGGTTCTCACGTTAGAGGAGACACAGTATCCTCAGTTTTATAACGATGCGGCTGGCGCTGCTGATGAGCTGGAAAGTCCGGCTTTGCCACCCGGTAATACTGAATCAAATGATGTAGCTGCCGTGAAAGAGGATGCCTTACAGGCGAAGCATATGACAGTTGTGGAAAACCAGCATGGAATTTCCTATGACGATTTGTTTGGGCCTTATCTCAGAGGCGCCAAGCATATTACGATTACTGACCCCTATATTCGGCTTTACTATCAGGCGCGTAATTTGATGGAGTTCTTAGAGACGGTTAATAGGGTTAAATCGAACAGCGATGAAGTTATTGTCGATTTAGTGACCGTGGAGGACGACGAAAAGGGCGAGCAGCAGCGCGATTGGCTAAATCAAATACAAGGGTCATTGCTGACCGTAGGCGTGAAATTTGGATATTCCTTCGATAATAGCGGATCGCAGCATGCCCGACATATCGTGACCGATACTAACTGGAAAATTTCCCTCGACCGAGGATTAGATATTTTCCAGCCATATGATATGAATGATTCTTTTCAGTTAGCAAACCGGCTTCAGAAGCGGCGATCTTGCAAGGCTTTTGAGGTAACTTATATTCAGCTTTAGTGCCTATTCTTAAGAGTATTATCTGCCTGCAAGCACTAGCTAGATTGGAGCCAGTTACCGAGAAAAGGCACTCCAGATTTATGTATAGCTAATTTCTTGGACGTCTCCATTGAAACATCGTCGGCAGGTTCGGCAGGTGCTACTAATGCCCGTCTGGGAGTCGAGGGGACAAGGAGCGGGATGGCCACTAAATCACCTCGCTACCTTCGAGTTTTTAGCTGTCTAAAAATACAACGCTGATGCCAGCTGGAATAATTTCTAATACTTCTTTTCTATCTGCCTGATTAGCTAAAAAGCACATTATTAGGCTGAACTTTGAATAGAGAAATAACCCTTCCCCTGCGAGCTATTGAGGCCCGATCAAGAAAAAAGTGTACTCAGACATTTCGGATGTTATGCCTCTAGGGCCGTGCCAAATTAGCTCAAAAATGAAAGCTCCCAAAAGTTGACTGAGAGTTGACTGGCGGATAGAGTGGAATGGATTGAAAGTTAGGTTCGGTGCGGTTTAATTTGATTTTGAAATTTTAAATCAATTAAAACAACAGTTTGTAATGGTGCCAGAAGAGGACTAGTATAATCTATCTATCCATTTGATATTGTTGTACTTGTAATAAAGTTGATGTTTTAAATGTTACTACTGGTGTTGCTAAACAATTCTGCGGGTACTGCTGCTGCCAAAACTTGATTGACGCAGGTGCATCGGATTCTGCTCAGTTACGGAGTGACGTCGCTCGGCCCTCAGACCGCTTTACACCACCAGCCTAAGCATAAACCCAGCGGTCTTTGTCCAGTGGCTGCATGCACCAAGTCAGATACTAACCTCCCGGGCCTTCCTTGCGCGTATACCACAGAGGCCGAAAGCCCTTGCTTCTGTGCGCCAATCAGGAAACTGAGTGCCTCCCCCATCGCGCCACTAGACACCCCTTTTAGGTGCAGTCAGGGCGGTACAGCTTCCAGCGTGCGAGTGTTGGATGCCTAGGGTGGCGTCAGTGCGAAGCGGTAAGTGACCGGCTCTCCGCTCTTGGCCCGGATCTTGAGGATGCGCACTGTGACTGGCCCCAAATTGGTTTGCAATGGTCGCTGTGGCAGATATCCATCGCGCACCACGCCCATTTTGCCATCCTGGGTGCAGCGCTGCGAATGGGCTTTTCCAGCAGCTCCTCCAGCTCGGCCTGAATCGCCAATTCGATCAGCTCGTTGGCCCCTTGCCTCAACAAATGTGTCACCGGGTCGATAATCTTCTCTCGACCTTCGAGCGCAACAATATTAAGCTTGCCCGCTGCGGTGTATCTCCTCAGAGGTAGTTTGATGTGTGGTAACGACAAATCAACCAGCTACGCCGTTTTTTTCGATTGCGTAAATACCATATTCGGCTATAACTCGCAGGCTTCAGGTACTAACCTCCACTCAGCGAAGCTCTATGAAACAGTGAGGCCCTACTTTTGGAAATGATCGACAATATCAATTGCCTTCTAGGCAATGATTTGAAGAAAACTATCAAGCCGGGTTCTCGCCTTAAGATTGCGGCCTCCTGCTTCTCCATCTACGCATTTGAAGCGCTAAAGGCAGAGCTTTGCTCTATAGAAAGTTTGCAGTTCATATTCACCGCTCCGACGTTTGTGCCAACCAACGTGACCGATCGCCTCCGGAAAGAACGACGTGAATTCTTCATCCCAAAGGCTCGTCGTGAAAGTGGCCTTTATGGAACCGAGTTTGAAATTCAGCTTCGCAATAAGCTGACTCAGCGAGCGGTAGCCCGTGAATGTGCGGCCTGGATCCGGAAGAAGGCAAAGTTCAAATCGAATACGTCTAAAGCATCCATGCAGCAATTCATGCATGTCGACAGCTCTGCCGATGGCGTTGCCTATATGCCTATCAGCGGCTTCACCGCAGTAGACCTTGGTTACCAGAAGGGCGACGCCGTTTCCAATTTCGTGACGAAGTTCGACGAACCGAATCACTCGCAGTTGTATCTTCAGCTTTTCAATCAGGTCTGGGCAGACCCAGAGAAGGTCAAAGACGTTACGGACGCGATCTGCGATCATATCGAGTCCGTCTACCAGGAGAATTCACCTGAGCGCCTCTACTTCATCATGCTTTACAACATCTTCCAAGATTTTCTGGAAGATATTGACGAAGACGTTCTACCTAATGATCTTACGGGCTATCAGGATAGCCTTGTCTGGAACAAGTTATTCAACTTCCAGAAGGATGCGGCAACCGGGATCATCAACAAGCTGGAGACTTACAACGGCTGCATTCTGGCGGACAGCGTTGGCTTGGGGAAAACATTCACGGCGCTCGCTGTCGTCAAGTATTACGAGCTGCGCAACCGTTCTGTTCTGGTGCTTTGCCCAAAGAAGCTCGCCGACAACTGGCAGAACTACAACACCAATCTGACTACAAACATATTTGCAAAGGACCGGTTCAGCTATGACGTCCTCTGCCACACGGACCTGTCGAGGAACTCGGGCGAGTCATTCGGGATCCCGCTAAACCGAATAAATTGGGGGAATTACGATCTCGTTGTGATCGACGAATCTCACAACTTCCGAAACAACGACGTCTACAAAGATCGCGAGACGCGCTATCAGAAGCTGATGAACAAGGTCATCCGTGCTGGGGTGAAGACCAAGGTCCTCATGTTGTCAGCAACGCCGGTCAACAATCGTTTCACCGATCTTCGCAACCAGCTTGCCTTGGCGTATGAAGGCGAGTCTGAAGGCCTAAGCCGAAACCTAAAGACCGATACTAGCGTCGAAGAAATTTTCAGGCGAGCCCAAAAGGCCTTTAACGCCTGGACCCTGCTGCCCCCGGATGAACGAAACGCTGCGTCAATTTTGAAGGCTCTCGACTTTGACTTTTTCGAGCTTCTCGACGCGGTCACCATTGCCCGGTCGCGCAAGCATATCGAGACTTTCTACGACACAAAGGACATCGGCAAGTTTCCCCAGCGCCGGAAGCCCTTATCCTACCATTGCCCTATTACCCATCGTGATGACGTGATGGGGCTGAACGACATCTTCGAGCAGCTTTCGATCCTCAAGCTGTCTGTATACGCACCCATCAGCTACATCCTTCCAAGCCGCCTTCGGAAGTACGAAGAGATCTATGACACCCAGGTGGAAGGAGGGCGAGGTAAGCTGCGGCAGGCCGATCGTGAGCGCAGCCTGCAGGCTTTAATGACGACAAACCTGCTGAAACGTTTGGAAAGCTCGGTTGAGGCGTTCCGGCTCACTCTGCGCGCCCTCGCTGCGAACATATCACGCACACTAACGGCGATCGGTGAATTCGAGCGATCCGGCGGCACGCAAAGCGTCAGTGATTATCTTGCCGATGTCGAATCGCTGGACGAAGAAGATGAAGAATTTGAAGGCCTCAATGAGTTCACCGTTGGCAAGAAGGTCCAGATCAGTCTCGGAGACATGGACCTGCCGTCATGGAAGCATGATCTTCAAGCAGACCTCTTTCTGATCGACGAGCTTGTCGCTTCGATGGATAAGGTGCGGCCCGAAGACGATGCCAAGCTTCAGCACTTGAAAGACGTTATCACCCGCAAGATTGGCGAGCCGCTGAACCCGGGCAACAAGAAAGTGCTGATCTTTACTGCGTTCGCCGACACGGCGAACTACCTCTTCGCAAACCTTGCCCCCTTCGCCAAGGACCTCGGGCTTCACACCGGGAAGGTGACCGGCTCGGATTCGCCAAAGACGACTCTGAAGAAGAGCTATGACTTCCAGGGCGTTTTGACGCTATTTTCGCCCCGCTCGAAAGAAAAGGACATCATCCTGCCAGATGAGCCAGGAGAAATCGACATTCTGATTGGCACGGACTGTATTTCCGAAGGTCAGAACCTTCAGGACTGCGACTACCTGATTAACTACGACATCCACTGGAACCCCGTGCGCATCATTCAGCGCTATGGGCGTATCGACCGCATTGGTTCACCCAATTCGCAGATCCAGCTGGTCAACTATTGGCCTGATATTTCGCTCGACGAGTACATCAACCTCAAGGAGCGCGTGGAAAACCGGATGGTGATTGCCGATATGGTGGGTACTGGCGATGATAACGTTCTGACGGCAAAAAGCGGCGACGTCGCCTACCGCAAAGATCAACACAAACGCCTGCAGGAAGAAGTCATCGACCTTGAAGACGCCAAGACCGGTGTCTCGATCACGGACCTTGGTTTGAACGACTTCCGGATGGACCTGCTCAACTACGCCAAGCAGAATTGCGAAATCGACAACCTGCCTAGCGGCATGCATGCCGTGGTGCCAGCGCAAGCCCAAATGGGGCTCCGTCCAGGCGTAATCTTTGCACTGAAGAACATCCACGACACCGTGAACATCAATCAGCAGAACCGGCTCCACCCCTTTTATCTGGTCTACATCGCCGACGACGGCGAGATCATCGCTGATCATACCGAGGTCAAACGCCTGCTCGACTTGATTCGGAGCAGCTGCAAGGGCCGTTCGGTCCCTGTCCCAGACGTCTGCCGCACGTTCAACGAGCGTACCGAGGATGGCCGCAAGATGGAGCATTATTCCGGGCTCCTGAGCACGGCAATCCGCTCCATGATCGAGGTCAAAGAGGAAAAGGATCTCGACAGCCTGTTCAGCGCCGGCCGCACGACCGCGCTGACCCACACCATCGCCGGGCTGGATGATTTCGAGCTTACCGGCTTCCTGGTGATCGAGGACAGCGTTGTATGACAGGCTTCTTCAATTATCCGAAGAGTGCTGCCTTCGGCCGGGTTTTACACAAAAACAAGATCTATGAACATGCGGGCGCAAACACTGCCCTCAAGGATCTGTTCGTGCGTGATGTCGATCAGATCGTCTGGCGGTCCAAGCTCGCGCCCGAAACGATCAACCTGAGCGCCACCAAATTTGTGGCCGAAATTCAGGTCTTCGACATCTCGCTGAAAACCGGCAAGCTGGACGAGGCAGTCCTGCGTGCCATCGACAAGGCCATCCCTTTTCCCCTGATCTTCGAGCTCAGCCATGGTGGAAAACGCAAGGCAATGGCCGCATACAAGCGGCCGAGTGAGTCCGACAGCGCGAAGTGGGTCATCAGTGAGTATTTCTCCACCGACTGGGTGGCCGACGCCGCAGCTAGGTCACCCCTGCCGGTCGCGCTCAATCTCGGGGCGCTCTACGACGCGCTTCTGTCCGCTTTGATGCCGCAACAGGTTCAACCAAATCTTAGGCAGGATGGCGAAGACATTCAGGCCCGCGTCGACCGGATGGAGGCGATCCGCGCCAAGACGCGAGACGTCGAACGGATCAAAGCGCAGTTGGCCCGCGAGAAGCAATTCAACAGGCGCGTGGCGATCAATGCCGAGCTGCGCGCGGCAAAGCAGGGGTTAGATCAGCTTATGGGTATCTGCTCGAATCTCCAGAGGAAGCCACAATGAAAGTAAGCAAGCTTCATTCTTACCCAAATCACGATCTCCTAAGCGAGATAATTTCAGGAAAGCAGCTCAAGGCTGCCTCGCCATTCTATTCTTCAGCTTCTCTGCGACTAATCAACCCAAAGAAACTTAATGGCATGTCATTCATTACTCGCTTGCCAACACAATACATCATGCCTTCAGCATTTATCGAAAACGATCCCTCGCCGCTTGTCAAACTACTAGGCAAAATGGGCGGGCGAATGAAAATATATGCTCTCCCTGAGCTTCACGCCAAGCTCTACATAAACGAAAAATCTACATGGGTTGGAAGCTCAAATTTCACGATCAACGGTTTTTCGGGAAAACAAGAAATACTCGTTCAATTCGATGGTAACGAGGCGAGATGGTCCAAAGTGTTTGACACTTATATGAAGGATTCAGTGGAAGTAGGCCAGAGCGACCTAGAAAAGCTGTCGCACTGGATTTCCTTGGGTCTGACGAAAATTCGAAGTCAACATTATACAGCGCATGAAACCCCTGAAAACAACGCAAAAACCCCATTGACGTTTGAGGACTTCATCGAATGGCTCGCCGACCCAAAACAGACACACGCTACCATCAGAAAACATATCCAAGATCGAGTAAAAGGTAAGAACTTTATGAGTGGACATGTCCCGCCAGCATTTAATGGGGCGATGTCGTTCTTGCGGCTCAGCAGTAAGCACATTCCGACGCTTGAGAAAGCCAGCGATAATTCGATTCCATATGCTGTGCTTGAGGATTTTGCATCGTTTGTTCGAAAGTATGGTGATCACTATAGGGGACCGAAAGGTGGATACTGGCGAAACTACCTTTCAACAAAACTTGGGGGAGCCCAGTATACTGGTGGAGCTGGTGATACAGTTGCCAAAAAATGTCTTGTGCTAGTACCCGCTTATATCAAGGCGCGGCTGCCGCCCCAATTCGGATAGGAAAATACCCATGCAAAAGCTAAAAATGCACACCTCAAGAATTAGTGAGGACAAGATCGAGTCAATTCGTGAGTTATTCCCTGATTGCGTCACTGAAGCCTATGATGAAGTAACAGGGGAAAAGCGACTTACTTTGGATTTTGATCGACTCAAGCAGGAGCTTAGCGATGAAATTGTAGACGGGCCACAAGAGCGATTCCGGCTGGACTGGCCGGGAAAGCGTGAGGCTGTTGCACTTGCCAATGCACCGATCCTAAAAACGCTGCGTCCTTGCAAAGAAGAGAGCTCAGATTTTGCTTCGACTCGAAACCTGTTCCTGGAGGGGGACAACTTTGAAGCACTCAAGACAATTGAGGATACATTCTTGGGGGCTGTGAAACTAATTTATATCGATCCACCTTATAATACGGGTAGAAATCTCATTTATAAAAATGACTATAGTGAAAGAACCGCCGACTTTCTGAAAAGGTCAGGACAACTAGATGAAGACGCCGGAAAGCTCGTTGCAAACCCCGAGACCAACGGAAGGTTCCATTCTGATTGGCTTTCAATGATGTATCAGCGGCTCAAGGTCGCCAAAAATATACTCGCGAAAGACGGCGTATTGGTATGTGCAATCGACGAAAACGAGTTTGGCACTCTGTCTGTGCTCATGAAGGAGGTATTTAGCGGCGCTGCTTGGGAGCATGCTTACGTAAGTGTGGTGCACAATCCCCGGGGCCAACAGGGAGCCAATTTTTCCTACGTAAATGAATACCTGATTTTTGTTTTCCCGAGTGGGACCAAGGCCATTGGAGATCGAAAAATCCGAGAAGAGGATGTTAGCTGGTCGCAATTTCGGAATTGGGGGGGCGAGTCAGAGAGAACTGATGCAAAAAATTGCTTCTATCCAGTGCTGGTTAAGGAAGGCAAGATCATCAGTTTTGGAGATGTATGCCCCGACGATTTCCACCCAAAGCAAACGGAGTGGACAGGTAAAGTCGCCTATGTCTATCCAATTGATAATTCTGGAGTTGAGCGGAAGTGGCGATACGCGAGACAAAGCGTTGATAACATTGCCACTATGCTGCGTCCTAGGCGATCAGGCGGTGGTTATCAGATTGAAATTGGGAAAACTTTTGGCCTCTATCGAAGCGTTTGGACAGACAAGCGCTATGATTCTAACGAATATGGAACAAAGCTTGTAAATGGCCTTGTCGAAGGGTCTGGGTTCACTTTTCCAAAGAGCCTTTGGGCGATCTATGACCCTGTAGAAGCAGTGACCGGCAACGACAAGGATGCCATCGTTCTGGACTTCTTCGCAGGTTCGGCGACCACCGCGCATGCCGTTATGCAGCTTAATGCAGACGACGGAGGAAATCGACGTTTCATTATGGTGCAGGTCCCAGAACCAATTGATCCCAGCCTTCCGCCATACAAGCGTGGCTTCACTACGATTGCGGAAATTTCCAAGGAACGCATTCGCCGTGCCGGAAAGGAGATCCTTAAGGGTGAATGCCACCCCGACTGGAAGCGCGATGTTGGATTTCGAGTCCTGAAGATCGACACGTCGAATATGGAGGACGTCTATTATCGTCCTGACGAGGTTAAACAGGCCGACCTGCTCACCACTGTCGACAACGTCAAACCGGATCGCACGGCCGAAGATCTGCTTTTCCAGGTGCTGGTGGACTGGGGTGTCGACCTGACGTTGCCCATCCGCCGCGAGACCTTGCAGGGCAAGACCGTGTTCTTCGTGGACGACAACGCGCTCGTTGCCTGCTTCGATACAGGCATCACCGAGGATTTGGTGAAGGAGCTGGCAGGGCACGACCCGCTGCGTGTCGTGTTCCGCGACAATGGCTTTGTTTCGGATGCGGTGAAGATCAACGTCGAACAGATCTTCCGCCAGCTCTCTTCCACCACCGACGTCAAATCGATCTGAGGGGACAAAGAATGTCAGGCGCAATGAAGTTCAAGTTCAAAGTCCAACCCTATCAGACCCATGCTGTCGACTCCGTTGTGGACTGTTTCGCCGGTCAGCCGATGGTCAGTGGCATCAACTATCGGATCGACCCGGGCCGCAAGGCACAGACCAGCGCGTTCGAGGAAGGCTTCAAGAATGCCGACATTGCGCTAAGCGAGGCGCAGGTTCTGGCAAACATCCAAGATGTGCAGCGCCGTCAAAACCTCGCGTTCAGCCAAAGCCTGACCGACTTCACCGTCGTGAACGCGCGTGGCGACCGTGCACCGGCACCAGCGACCTACACCCGCGACGCGCTGGCGGCGAGCCGCTACCATCTCGACATCGAAATGGAGACTGGCACAGGCAAGACCTATTGCTACATCAAGACCATCTTCGAGATGAACAAGCGCTTCGGCTGGTCGAAGTTCATCATCATGGTGCCCAGCATTGCGATCCGCGAAGGCGTCCATAAATCACTGCAGATCACCGCCGAGCATTTCACCGAGAGCTACGGCAAGAAGACGCGGTTCTTCATCTATAATTCAAAGCGCCTGCACGAGCTGGAAAGTTTCTCTTCTGACGCAGGCATCAACGTCATGGTCATCAATATCCAAGCCTTCGCAGCCCGTGGTGCAGATAACCGCCGGATCTACGACGAGCTCGACGATTTCCAGTCCCGTCGCCCCATCGATGTCATCGCCAGCAATCGGCCGGTCCTGATCCTGGACGAGCCGCAAAAGATGCAGGGCAATGCGACCATGGAGGCGCTGCCGAAGTTCAAGCCGCTGATGATCCTGCGTTATTCGGCCACTCACAAAACGCAGCACAACCGGATCCATCGTCTCGACGCCTTGGACGCCTACAACCAGAAGCTTGTGAAGAAGATTGCTGTACGCGGGATTCAAACGCGCGGTCTGGCAGGAACGAATGCCTACCTTTATCTCGAGGGGATCGACATTTCAAAAAAGGCGCCGGTCGCCCGAATCGAAATGGAAGTGAGGCTGAAATCAGGCGAAATCAAACGGCAGCTTCGACGGCTAGAATTTCGCGACGACCTGTTCACGCTCTCCGGGGAGTTGGATCAGTACCAGGGGTTCACAATCTCTCAGATCGACTACAACCATGACACGGTGGAATTCACCAATGGTGAGGTTCTAATCGCTGGTGAGGCCACAGGCGACGTGTCAGAGCGGGATATCCGTCGGATCCAGATCCGTGAAACGATCAAAGCGCATTTCGAGAAGGAAAAACAGCTCTTCGCTCAAGGGATCAAGGTCCTGTCGCTGTTTTTCATCGACGAGGTGGTCAAGTACCGCGATTACAGTCAGCCGAACGATAATGGAGAATACGCTCGGATCTTTGAGGAGGAATACGAAATTCTGAAGGACGAATATCTTTCAGAGTTGGAAATCGACAACGAGGCGTATCGAAAATACCTCGCGGCAATTGACGTCGCCAGGACTCACAACGGCTATTTCTCCATCGACAAGAAAACCAATCGCTTGAAGGATCCCGCAGTCGGTGCTCGGGCTGTCGATTCAGATGATGTTGACGCCTATGACCTTATCTTGAAAGACAAGGAGAGCTTGCTGACACTTCCGGGCCCGTCCGACAGCGCCGATCAGCGGGCAAAAAGAGAGGTTCGCTTTATCTTCTCTCACTCTGCGCTCCGTGAGGGATGGGATAACCCGAATGTCTTTGTCATGTGCATGTTGAAACACAGCGACAATATGATCTCCCGTCGTCAGGAAGTTGGCCGCGGCCTTCGGCTGTCCGTCAACCAGCACGGTGATCGAATGGACCATCCCGCAGTGGTTCACGACATCAACGTTCTCACGGTGGTCGCGAGCGAAAGCTACAAGGACTTCGTAAGTGGTCTTCAGCAGGAAATCTCTGAAACTCTGTCGTCGCGGCCTAGGCAGGCCACTGAGGCCTACTTCACAGGTAAAATTATCACGACCGATGCGGGGACTCTCGAAATCACTCCAGCTCTGGCGAAACTTGTCTATAGATACCTAGTCAAAAACGACTACACTGACGATGCAGATCAGATCTCTGGCGACTACCACAAGGCAAAGGATGCTGGCGCGTTGGTAGAGTTACCAGACGAGCTCAAGCCGCACGCAGAACAGATATTTCAGCTCATTGACAGCGTGTTCAGTGAAGCACAGCTGCCGAAAATCGACGACGGGCGGAAGCCAAAGACAAACCCGCTAAATGCTAATTTTGAGAAGAAGGAATTTCAGGAGCTTTGGTCTCGGATTAATCGAAAAGCGGTCTATCGTGTTGAATTCGAGTCGGATGAGCTAATTCAGAAGAGCATCAATTCCCTCGACGTCAATCTGCGCGTTACACCCCTAATCTACACAGTGCAAACCGGTAGTCAGCGCGACGCTCTGACCGACGATCAGCTCCGCACAGGCGATGGCTTTAAGGTCGAAGGTATCGCTGAGGAGCGTGGGGGTACTGTTCACTCAATGGTTAGATACGACCTCGTGGGGAAGATTGCTGAAAACGCTAACCTGACCCGACTGACTACTGCCAGAATCCTCCAAGGTATTCAGGAGGCAGTCTTCAAACAGTTTGCCCAGAATCCTGAGCATTTTATTGCTGAGGCATCACGACAAATCGTAGAGCAGAAGGCCGCCATGATCATTGAACGGCTGGCCTACGATGAAGTGGATGAGCGCTACGACGTGGATATTTTTACCGCGAACCAATCGGGCTGTGACTTTTCCCGTGCCACGGCTAAGCTGAAGAATCACGTCTACGACTATGCGATCATCGATTCTGATGTTGAGCGGCGCTTTGTTCACGATCTGGACGTCAGTAGTGAGGTGGTGGTCTACGCTAAACTACCCCGCGGGTTTTTGATTCCGACACCGGTTGGTGACTATAACCCAGACTGGGCGGTCTCGTTCCGGTCAGGGAGTGTGCGACACATTTACTTCGTGGCCGAAACTAAAGGGTCCATGTCGTCAATGAAGCTGCGTGAAATCGAGAAGATTAAGATCAAGTGCGCGCGTAAGTTCTTCCAAGAGATCGGCCAACGCATCACCCAGGACCGCGTGCGATACGAGGTTGTCACTGATTACGCTAGGCTAATTGATGTGGTCGGGCTTATCGCGTAGATAGGGTCACTGCGAGTGGTCCGCACCGTATGAAACTGCCGGATGGATATCTATAGATACGGTTTGGGCTCTACTCCGATACACGGACGGTTCGGTAAAGGCAGAGAGCCGCCGTTGCTAATCGGTACCCGATCTTAATCATATTCATGGCAAGCAGCTTAACATCATCCTTGTATGCGATGAGTGACGCAGTTGTCTCGTCAGTCATCCGGATCTGCGCAGCCAGGCTCCATTCCACTTGCTTTTCCAATGGGAGTGGAGACCAGGTGCTGGCGTACCTCTTTCCGCCATTGAAACAGCACCCTCGGTGCCAACCACCATGTGGTCTAGTACCCTTACATCCACAATTCCTAGTGCCTGCTTGAGGCGCTTTGTTATAGCTATGTCTGACTGGCTAGGAGTGGTCACCCCTGAAGGGTGATTGTGAGTGAAGATCACTGCAGCCGCATTAAGCTCCAAGGCCCTTCTGACGACTACCCTAGGATGGACGCTAGCGCCATCAATCGTGCCACTGAATAGTCGCTCAAAGGCAATTAGCCTGTGCTGGCTGTCCATGAACATACAACAGAAGTGCTCGTCCTTCTCCTGGACAATCTGGAGCTGACAGAACTGTTTAACGTCTGAAGGACTAGTGAAAGCCTTGGTGGTTCGTAATCTGGACTCAAGAATACCGATAGCCTCCTGGATCGTTGCTTGTTGGTTTGATGTGAACTGGGCGCACGGTGCTGTGCCCGTATTGAAAATATCGTAGGTCTCATGCATAGAGAAGACTCCGTAGTGGTTATCTCGTGGATTGTTTAATAGGTTGGGAAGGGGCATTTAGGGGCCCACTTGTGCCGAAGAAGTAGCCTAGGACTATTGGTCCTATTTCCCGTTACTCACGCGTAGCGCCTTCTAGATCGGCGTACGAGTAGCGATTAAGAGCGCTGTGCTTGAAGTGTATGCTGAGTGATCCTGTCGATGACCGGTATGAGTTAGCTGTATCTATGGATGGCAGCCTTTAACCTCTACTACCAAGCATCCATCCTAAGCTCCTCTCAGGCTTCTGGGCGAAATCCATGCCAGCACCTAAGGGCTAGGCTACCCGTTCTCTTTCACCTTAGAGGCAGGCTGAGACTGTTGAGCGGGACTCAAGGCTTGACGGTATACGTATACAGCACCGTTACGGAGCTTGATGTACGTGAAGTCTGGCCTAGTGCGGCCAACAGCGATCTTTGTAGCTATACCTTGGGACATAACAGTACTCTCCAGTGTTGGGGACAGGCAGAGTGCCTATCCATCCTCACCTTAGGCGTAGCCTTGTAGTTACTGACTGTCTCTATCTATGGGGTTACTGACTCTGGGGGTGTGTAGGGTGTGTAGGTAGTTAGGGTAAAATACCTCACCGGTTAGGGTGAGGTAGGTACTACGTGGTTGCTGAAGGCTCTGGGTTTAGCTCTGCTTCGATGCGCTTGAGCGTTGCTGCTTGCTCGATTTGGCCAGATTGATTGAAGCATTTGGCCTCGTTGTAGCCCCACTCGGTGTATTGCTCTGTTGCCAGACCGATGTTGCCGAATGAACGGAACCATGGTGTGAATGATGACCATATCTCTCTTAGTAAAGCTCTCATGTTGATCTCCTGATCAGGGTGATGATGATGGGCTGTATGCCCTACCCTTAGGCGTAGCCAGGTGATGTGGTGTGGTGGGGTGGTGGTAAGAAAACATGGGGGGGTGTTTGGTGATTTAGTCTCTTACTAGTAAGTAATGCTCCCGTACCCAGATAAGCAATTTCCACAAAACCCGCGGATCCTGCTACTCTGCAACAAAACTACCTAGAGGTGTCTCATGATCTACTTTGAAAGAATACTGCACGTAGCCCACATCGGTAGCTTCGTATGGATGGTGGGCTTTTCGCTATGGTTCGCGGGGTTGATAGGTCTAGAAATCTATGGGGGGAATGGCTTTGACGGTAGCGAGGCTGCCGAGGTCCTAGCGGTTATACTGGTGGTGGGCGCGGGCCCCTACCTCACTGTCCTATTCCTACAGTACGTTATCAAGGGGAAGATTAAAGCCTACCCGTTCTAGGTGTCTCCCGTAACCCGCTGGGCCTACGTATTCTACATAGTCTTCGTAGTCTTCTTCTCCCCCACCGGCTAGTTGTAGGTTAAGAGCCTCAACTAACTCCTCTATAGTCATCGGCGCGCTACACTTAGTGCAATCCGCCACTGGGTGATAGCTCAACCAAGTCTTCGTAAATCCTAGGTTAAACGTACCGTCTTCCCTAGCAAGAGGCTTGCCGCTAGGCGGAGGAGTTTCTTGCTAGCTTACTCAAATCAAACATAGGTTCTTTGGCTTCTCGTCTTTCACTACTTTCTTCACCTGCCAGTTGTGAGGGGGTTTGACGTATTCGAGGGGAAAGCCCCGCTCACAAGTTCATAGCGGACGGTCTAAAAAATACGAAACTTCAGACGGGGGTAGGTTTGTTTCTAAACGATCTATGCTGAGATAGTGGAGCCATACCAGATGTGTCATTTTCAAAAAACCTGCGAGCACTAAATATAAGGGGAAGTTGTTATATCGGGTTCGTACCCCATGAAAGTGCTGCTTTTAGGAGGTTAGAATGTCGTGTAGTAATTTGTAGATACTCGGAATGATGCATCACGCTTGAGTATTAAAAAGTGTCAGGGAATCTTGACAAGTATCGTAGATTAGACTGAGTGGTGTCTCTGAGAACCGTCTGAGTATCGGTGCAATATCGGTTTGTTGTGTTTTATTGCCTAGTGTATAGGTTTAGTACTGCTGGCACTGCAGCGCCTCAGATGCGGTCTCTTTTTTTGTTCCTCATTCAAATAATTCCACTCCTAATTGTTTGATAATTAAGTCTATCTAATCATTTACTGAGATTCATGAAAGAAACTTCAGAAAAGTTTCTTAGTGTCCCATATATTCCCACGAGATTTACTAACCAAAGGAGTTCTGCTATGACGACTAATACGGAAAACTGTCAATCTACTTGGAATGAGGCTGACTATTTGTTGTTTATGGATGCTATCAAGTATTGGTGTGATGGTAGCCCTGGCTGCGTGGAGGCCAAGAAAAATGCGTTACTGACTGTTCTGGAGAGAGGTACTGTTAAGCATAGGAGGAGGGACGGTAAAACCTATCAAGATTCTGTCTATGAGCTGGAGGCTAAGGGTTTGTTGCTCGTGGAGAGAGAGTCTTTTCGAGAGTGGGCGTTGTCTGTTAGTGATGAGGAGGAATCGCAGTCGTTGCAAAACAACATGGCGATAGGCGATCGTTCTGAATCCGCATATCAAAATATTATCGGTGCGTTATTAGGCATTATTCTCGGCAGCTCCCCGGCAGGGAAGGCTAACTCTGTTTTCAGCACACAGGCGGCGTTAATTGATCTGATGTTAGCGCATCATGAAGGCAAGCCTGGAATTTCTCAGAGAAATCTTGATGGTAAGTTTGCTGCTGGAAAACGGCAGTTGAAAGGGTCATAAAAAAATACTGCAAGTGCAGAAACCATTCTGCACTTGCAGTGTGTAATTTTCGATATCCACCCAAAATCCCTGCCCATGTTCAACGACGCCCAGGAGGGCTCAACATGGTCAGAATGATAGCTAGACTTCCCGCTGTACTTAACAGTTACCCACGTTCACGTAGCGCACTTTATCGTGATATGGATGAAGGGGTATTCCCTAAGCCAGTGTCGATTGGAGCGCGAGCGGTGGGATGGCCATCTAATGAAGTTGACGCGATGGTTGCCGCTCGTATTTCTGGTAAGTCAGAAAACGAGATTCGTGCATTGGTCAAAACTCTAGAGGCTGCCCGCAAAGGGCAGCTGTAAGGAGATGGATATGACTACAGCGACAGTTGCGACTGAGTTACCAGGAAAAACCTGCAAAACCGCAGAAACCTTCAATGTGTCGAATGAAGAGTTCCTAAAGGCAATTTTTAGAGATGTGTCGGATGGAGTACGGCCTATCGTTGTTAACTTTGCAGGTAACCCTAGCACGGCGTCGAAATCTTGCTGGGCAGGGAGGAGCTGGACTGAGTCGGTCGCAGGAATGCTATCGGCGGACAATAACTATTTTTCTCTGTCTGCATTTAATCCAGATGGAGAAGGAAACTACCGCCGCAGGAAAGCTCAGTTTTATGCGTGCTTCAGTATTATGCTGGATGACGTTGGTACTAAAGTGAATAGCGGGGATGTAAAACTAGAACCAAGTTGGTTGCTGGAAACGTCAGAAGGGAACTATCAAGCCGGGTACATTCTGAAGGAGCCGATCACAGAAGAGGCTCAGGCAACCCAATTAGCCAAAGCTGTAATCGCAGCAGGATTATGTGACCCCGGTGCTGGCGGGCCGTCAGCTCGTTTGGCGCGGCTTCCAGTAGCAATAAACGGTAAGTACGACCCGATATTTTCATGTCGATTAGAATCGTGGCGACCAGATCTTGCATACACCATTCAGGAGCTTGCGGACGGTCTGGGGTTGAGTCTGGCCCCGCCTCAGAATAAACAGGCTACTGCGGTAGCGGCTGTTAATGCGGATGCGAACGCTGTTTGGCAGCCACGCCCACTTACTAACCCAGTTATAGACATTCTGATGCAGCGTGGGCTTTATAAGTCCCAACTCAGTGAGGGCAAGCATGATATTCGCTGTCCATGGGTCTCTGAGCATACTGGTCAAGTTGATGGGGGTACTGCGTATTTTGAGCCAGATGACGATTACCCAAATGGAGGATTTAAGTGCCTGCATGGGCATTGTAATCACCGATCAATACGCGACCTTTTAGAGGTTTTACAGGTTGAGCCGCAAGCAGCAAGAATGCGTCCAGTAATACGTGTGATTGATGGAGATCTACACCGAGTCGTAGACGCGGCAGAAAAAGCCCTCGTTGAGAAAGGGCAGTATTACCAACGTGGAGGTGTGATAGTTACCGT
>Ga0208414_1000506_pt1 | contig 37430 bp, 42 predicted proteins | sample AntAceMetag02UKE_FD_184770 | JGI IMG/M metagenome (GOLD analysis project Ga0208414, IMG submission 184770) | Saline lake microbial communities from Ace Lake, Antarctica - Antarctic Ace Lake Metagenome 02UKE (SPAdes) (version 2) | ecosystem: Environmental > Aquatic > Non-marine Saline and... | reverse complement strand
ATGTGAAAGAAAAGAATGCGTGAGAAATTAAAAAATTGAAATGGAAGAGAGTGAATAAGAATAAACCAACCATGCAAAGCATTACCCAAACGCAAATTACAAACATGCAAATGAACCTCAACCTGAACGCAACGATGACCAAGGCGTTGGTAGGAATGGTGAAGGAGTATGTCACGGAGGTGACGACGGAATTGTCCAAGATCTACGGTTTCCCGCTGGACGACGCGCTCAAGAGGTTGGACTTGGACCATCTACAACCCAATGAAAAAAAACACGTGAAAAGCGAAAAAAAAGGCCCCACCATTCTGCTACCGTATTGTGGAGTGACGTGCGAAGCGTGGTGTAAGGCTGTAAAATTCAATAGCGGATTGATGACGCAATGCACCAAGACACCGGAAAACCAAGAAGAGTACTGTAAGATGTGTGCCAAAACCATGGATGCAACGACTGGAAAACCAAAGTTCGGAAGTATGCACGACCGGGATAAAGAAGGATGGACGGACCCCTCTGGTAAATCACCCCTTCGTTATGTAACGGTCATGCCAAAAATCAAACTGGATGGAGTTCCAGTCACCGAAGAACAAGTGAAAGAGGAAGTAATTAAAATGGGATGGACCATGCCAGATAAAGAGTGGATGAAGGAAGACGCGGACAAACAACGAGGACGTCCCAAGAAAAGTAAACCCATGACGAGCAGTGGAAGCGTTGGAGATGACCTGATTGCGAATTTGGTGTTACAGGCGAATCTTCAAGAGGAAGAAACGGTGTCTGAATCGGACCAAGAAGAAACCCCTAAAAAAGTAAATAAGAATGATTCCGAGAAAAAAGAAGCAGACAAGAAGGAAAAAGAAGCAAAGAAAGAAGCAGACAAGAAGGAAAAAGAAGCAAAGAAAGAAGCAGACAAGAAGGAAAAAGAAGCAAAGAAAGAAGCAGACAAGAAGGAAAAGGAAGCAAAGAAAAAAGCACTTGAAAAACCGTTGGAAGAAGGAGAGTTGTCCGAAGAAGAAACGAAAAAGAAGGAAAAAGAAGCAAAGAAAAAGGAAGCAAAGAAAAAATCACTTGATAAACCGTTGGAAGAAGGGGAGTTGTCCGAAGAAGAAACGAAAAAGAAGGAAAAAGAAGCAAAGAAAAAGGAAGCAAAGAAAAAATCACTTGATAAACCGTTGGAAGAAGGGGAGTTGTCCGAAGAAGAAACGAAAAAGAAAGCAGACAAGAAGGAAACGAAAAAGGGAAAGATGACTGGAGAAAACGAAAAAGAAAAAGCACTACAAGAAGCAACTCAAATTGCGGAAAGTGTAGCAAAGAAAAAGGCAGAACAAGTACTTGAAAAAAAGTTGGAAGAAGGAGAGTTGTCGGAAGAAGAAGAAGAAGAAGTAAGTGTTACGAAATTTACATTTGAAGGAAAAGATTACTTGCGTGATGACAAGAACGTAGTCTATGATTACAATAGCCAAGAAGAAATCGGTGTTTGGACGGGTAAACACATTGATTTGTATGAATCTTAGATATCCATATATCCGTTGAAATATATCCGTTGAAAATATCCGTTGAAATATATCCGTTGAAAAATATCCGTTGAAAATCATATTTATTTTTTTTGATGTAAATATACAATCAAAATATTTTAGAAATGTAGGATTGAAAAACAAGTATGCCCGCGGGGCATCTAAGAAAGAATTGGCAGGCATACCTTAGTACACTGGTATATTTTGAACGATTCGTGTAATGAGAGGTGGAGGAACGGCATTGCCAATTTGTTTAATTTTATCTTTTGTAGAACCATATAGTTTAAACTCTGCTGGAAACCCTTGAATTTGTTTCAGTTCATCTGGGAGGATACATCTAATATAGTAACCATGTTTATTTTGAAGAGGAACAAATAATCTAGGTTGATGATCATAAGAACAGATTATAGTTTTGCTAGGATTTCTTATATCCATAATTTCACAATGAATCGGCGAATCACGTTTTGAGAATGAAAGCATATTTGTGTGAATTTTTCCGTTGTATTCTTGATTCCTAGTTTTAGTTTTTAATCGCAAATAGGGATGAACGTCCTGTTCCGTCTCAGTATTATTTAAATCTGTAAGAATACATTCTTCTGGAATGGATGTAAAATCAAAGTCATCTGGTTCAATTTTGATAGCTCCCTTCATATTAAAATGTATAATATTTTGAAGATTTGGTAAATTCGTTTTTCCATTATTCAAAGGTTGGGGGAATGTATAGGTTTGTTTTAAATCATGTCTGAGGCCAACATAGACTAATCGTTTACGACGTTGAGGTATACCGTATTGTACCGTATGACAAACTTGATACACTACATTATAACCTATATCCTTGAACTCTTTCACAATAACCTCCATATATTTTTCACCCGTAGCTGTTTTTCGGTTGAGTAAACCATCTACATTTTCTCCGATGATATATTTAGGTTTAACTAAACGACATACACGCGCAAACTCCCTGAATAAAGTGTTGCGAGGGTCATCCGGTAATTTTTTTCCTCCATTGGAGAATCCTTGACAAGGATGTCCAGCAAATACCAAATCAATCTTATCTTTATAAGAAAGAAATGTTTCATCTGGAATAATTTGAATATTATTTCGGTCCTTTTTTTTTTGTGTAGGGTCTTGAATAAGGATAGAATGTGGAAAATTGTTTAGATGTGATTTAACTGCCGCTTCATCCAACTCATTAAACGCAATAATCTCAAATCCGGCTTCTTGAATACCAAGTGAGTCTCCACCCATTCCTGAAAATAAACTGATAGCGGTCGGTTTAAGCGTCATTGTAGTACGGAAGATGCTAATATATTCATGTTCAATTTTATTAATATCTTAGAAGCGTTTATCTCTCACAAAAGACCTTGTATTTTGATGTGAAATGAATTTCAATAAGAGTTTCTAAAAAATTGAAATACTTTTTTAGAAATAGGTATATGTTATCCGTACAATCGTACAAAGCAAATGAACTTGAACTCAAAGATCCTACAAGCCATGGAGACGGCACACGGTTTCATCCCATGCGATGGGTGTATGGATGAAGCTAAGAGACAAGCGAAACGTGAATTTTTCAAAGAACGTAAACGATTCATGTGTGAAAACGGTAACGACGTGGAGGGTATGAGCGCGTTTGAATCAAGGTACGACCTATCCAGGTTTCTTCGTGTACATTGTGTTAGTTGTAGAACGCAGGTGGCAGACCCCAAAGTCATATGCACCCCAATCAATCACAAATTGAAAAAAACCCCCCCTTGTTCACATACGGATTTTAACGAACAAACTGACCGAAACAAACATATTCTCGATGGAGATTTATTTTGGCAATGGGACGACGGACCACTCAATCAAGCAAAACCAATGGACTATTTCGTGTTCTGGGTCTTTGATGGACAAACCAAAGGTGAAAAAGGCCAATGGCGTAGTGGACACTTTATCTTTCATAGAGTTTTATCCGTTTGTAACCCAAACATTCGTTTACCAAGTTGGCACAAGAATGTAGGACATTCCCATCGTAATGTACTTGTATTGTCTCCACCGAAATTGACACTAACCTACGACAAAATGATAGCTTATGGGGCAAGACCCCAGTATCATGGGACCAAATATCCTAAATCGGGTTTTGAAAAAGAGTCTCCCCTCATGGGTATCCTTGAACAATCCTTTGCTTAATCATTTATCCGTTGAAAATTATCCGTTGAAAATTATCCGTTGAAAATTATCCGTTGAAAAAAGGTTCAACCTTTTTTTTATATGTTATAAAAATGAACTACTATATGAAGTAGTTTGTTACCAAACAAGAAGATGACTAAAATTAAAATGATTATAAAAGTAAATAAGGAACGACAACGAACTCTTCGCACGAATAAAATGAGAGACATGTATACATCATGTCAAACCGAAGAAGATTATAATCAAATCATTAGAATATTTCAATTACATGTGAAAACACCAGACGGTTCTCTCTTATCTGCGATTGAATTACCATGGTTGAAAAAAAAAAGTGTACTACAGTTTGCCTTGGAAGAACCAGACGATCTATATCATTACAGTACTTGACCGGTATCTCGTTATCCTACCGGTATCTCGTTAATTATATGTGAAGTAGGATTGTAGTGTATTCCTTGAAAAATTGAAATACTTATACATATAAATATATATGTTATTCAACCAACCAACCAACATGATCTCCAATATGACCAGCACTATTGCGCATGTGGCGAACCGCACTATCGCGCATGTGGCGAACCGCAACTTCAAACCGGCCGGACAAAAATCGTTCAAACGTGAAACAAAAAAATACCTTCAATCCAAGGCGGCCGCTACGACAGACTTGTTAGGCGAACCTAGCGAGAAATGCCCTATGGAAGACCCAAGCGAGAAATGCCCTATGGAAGACCCGCGTGAGTTCTATCGTCGTCGCGTGAATAAACGTTGGAACCATTGGGCCATGCCCGATTTGGAACCCTTGCCCCGTCGGACCGTCGTGAACAAGTTCAAGAAAAACAAAGGACTATTATTTAAGCGTGGACCGAAATACGAGACCTCTATGGTAAACAAGCGCGCCATGCACATGGCCGTGCAACGGGAACGTGCCATGAAATACGACGAAACTCCGTACGACCTTCAAGATACACGCTTGATGGAAGAAGAAGATGCCTACTGGTCCGTAGTTCCATCCTATTATGCCGCTAAATGGGTAAGTGAGATTGAAATGGACATTCTGGAGGATGGATACGATTGCGTAGAAAACTGGTTTGAAAACTATTGGTATAATTCTTATCACGCCGTGCTGTTTCCCGAGTACTACGTGACGACCGCCCACCGAATCGTAGACGAACTTGACTGAAGCATTACAAAACATAAAAAGCATAAAAAAAGCATAAAAAAGCATAAAAAGCATAAAAAGCATAAAAAGCATAAAAAGCATAAAAAGCATAAAAAGTATAAAAACAAAAAAAAGCAATTTTTTATTTTTTATATTTGATTTCTCAAATATATACGATAGTAATACTATGGTTGAATACTTTTGATATATAGAATTAGAAAAGTGGTTACACGAGAAATGATTCTAAAGTGAATATCTATTTCTTTTACTTTATTGTTATTCAAATACTTATTATAAAATTGAAATTCATTTCTTAAATACTTATTAGAAACACAAATGAACGATGGAAAGGTTTTCTAATTACCTAAAACGAAACAACATGGACGTCTCCTTGCATCAAACTGAAGGAGTGAAATGGATGTGCCATAGGGAGACGTCTGGGGTTGTAATCAACGACCGAACGATACGTTCGGGCATATTGGCGGATGAAATGGGATTAGGTAAAACCATACAAATGATTGGTGTCCTTTTGGAGAATTTTAAATTACACACTTTGATCGTTCTTCCGCGTGCATTGCTGGAACAATGGGAATCTATATGTATAAAGACTTTGGGACATACTCCATTGCTCTATCATGGTTCTAAGGTAAAACACATTACATTAGAAACACTCTATCAAGCACCTTTGGTCTTTACAACTTATGGGATGATAACCAAACCAAACTCTTTCTTGTATCAACTCCAATGGAACCGTATTGTCTTTGATGAAGCGCATCATTTAAGAAATAGAACTACACGTTTACATAAACAGGCATGTCGTCTGCGTGCGACACATACATGGTTAATCACAGGAACCCCCATTCAAAACAAACTTACTGATTTTTATGGTCTATGTGAACTATTGGGAATCTCTTCTCTCTATGCTTGCCAACACAAAGAGGACATTGTTCAACAATTCGTCTTGAGGAGAACTAAACAAGACGTAGGTATCCATTTACCCGAATTGACACAAATTTATGTAAGGGTAGATTGGGAAACCGAATTAGAAGAGAAAATATCCCAAGACCTACATAGTCCATTGAAATGTCTCAATGTATCCTACAGTCATGTATTGAAACACGAGAAGTATGACGGGTTTCACCCCTTTGTTTATATTCATTGGGCGCGTAAGTGTTGTATCGCAATGGATTTAATCCAACCAAACATTACTCCTTATAAAAGTAAGTTGAATAAAGTCATTGCACTATTGGTTGAGAGACAATACAATGGTAACTCCAAATTAGTCTTTTGTCAATACATTCAAGAAATGTCTTGGATACTAGAACATTTAAACTTACGGGTTGCGTGTTTGGATGGACGAACCTCTAATGCAGAACGAAGACGAATACTACAATCTAGCGATATTGACGTGCTGATATTACATATTCAAACGGGTTGTGAAGGTCTAAATTTACAACGGTTCAATGAAATTTATTTCGTATCTCCACATTGGAACCCCGCCGTAGAAGAACAATCCGTCGCACGATGTCATCGTATAGGTCAAACCAAACCAGTGTCTGTCTTTCATTTTCATATGTCTCCTTTTGTTGGAAACGCTGGGTCTTCCATGGATGGTTACATACATACCGTACAAGATACAAAACGGGTTACCATGAACAGTTTATATTCCGTCGCACAATGACACCATTGTTATAATTCTATAAAAATGAAATAAACCTATAACTATTCTCTCTTATAGAATATGACCCATCTTCAAACTACGATTGACCAAGTCACCTACATGGAAGATGTTTTGACCGATAGTTTTGATAACACAACGTTTAGAAACGAAGTTCTCACAGAAGAAGAAGAACAATTATTGCTTGAAGAACATTTATTGCTTGAAGAACCCTATGACCCCCAATGTCATAGTTCAACCCTATGCCCTATCTTACAGTCACCGTTTGAACTCAATGAAATCGTTACAGTATTACCATGTAATCACGTATTCAATAGAGAGGCTATACGGACGTGGTTGAAAGAACACAGTTCCCTATGTCCACTATGTAGATATAACTTGAAACCCGTCACCCATACAACGGAACAAGTAGAAGACGAAATGCCTCTTATCTTGGACATGCCCATGGATATATTCATACACGATTCTTCTCTTCATGTAGAACCCTCCTATATATCATTTCTTTCTACTGAAAGGAATGAGAATGATTTTACGGTTTATTATAATATTTATTACAGACACAATACATTGTTACCGATTCAAGATTAACCATTATATATATAAACCTACATAAAGACATACTCCTAGTAGTATATATAGCCTGGTTGCCCGAGTGGTCTAAGGGGGCAGACTTAAGATCTGCTGTGTTCGCACGCGTGGGTTCGAACCCCACATCAGGCATAAGCTCAGTGGTCAGAGCACCGGTCTTATTAACCGATGGTCAGCGGTTCAATCCCGTTCAGGAGCATTTTTTTTTGTGTCCAATATTCAAATACTTATTCACATAAAAGACTGTTTATAAGGACTGTTTATAATAAGGATATAAAAGATAACTGAACATACCGCCCACCATACTGTTGCTTTTGCAATGGACGGGACTATACCGTCACTATTACTAGAGTCTTTTAAATAATAACTGATTAAAAACGTACATAGTACTAATAAAATTAATGCAAAGGTTGTACTGAGTAAAAATTTAGATATATATTGATTGGATTTACCATTTTGTTTCATAAAATACATACTTGGTATAATGGACAACGGAAACGACCACCATATAGAAGCTAATACAGGGTTCATAAAGGTTGCAATGTAACTTACAGAGGCTACTATCGTTCCACCTAATAAAAAATTAATCAATAGTTTTACCCACATCGTTTGTTTCATATATATAATACATATGTTATTTTGTATCCCTCCATGAAACATGGTATACAAAGGATTCTTAGATTGTAATCCTATTTTTCATACAAAATGTAACGATACAACGTTATGAGAGAAAAAAACATGTTTTTTATGTTTTTTTCAACGATTATATGTTTTTTATGTTTTTTTCAACGATTATATGTTTTTTATGTTTTTTTCAACGATTATATGTTTTTTATGTTTTTTTCAACGATTATATGTTTTTTATGTTTTTTTTCAACGATTATATGTTTTTATGTTTTTTTCAACGATTATAGCTTCGTGTAAGAGGTTGTGGCTCTGGTGGCATGTCTTCTTCTTCCGCCATTTCAGTAATGCTTCGTGTAAGACGCTGTGGTTCTGGTGGCATGTCTTCTTCTTCCGCCATTTCAGTAATGCATCGTGTAAGACGCTTGGGAGGCGCTCGGTGTGCGCCTAATTCACCCGCCTCTCCATAATACGAACGCGTCTGTGCGCAATCGGGGGGGGGAATATCTTCCTCTTCCGCCATTTCACTCCACGACGTAATAGGACGAAACGGTGGCTCCGGAAGCGGAATCCAAGTCCCATTACACGATTGACCCCAACCTTCTTCCGTCATGCTTCGTGTAAGCGGTGGTGTATCTTCCGCCTCTTCCGTCATGCTTCGTGTAAGCGGTGACCAAGACGCCTCTTCATTTTCGGAACGCTCAAGTGGAGGCGGACGTTCCAGCTCCACTGGCGATTGCATTGGAGTTTCAAACAGTTGGCGTGCTGCGCTTTCACATTGCTCTTGCATATAAGATGCATATCTCTTTGCTTCAGGTGAATCTTGATCGTATTTTTTCATCGCTTCCAGCTCTTTTTTCAACGTCTCTAATTCTTTTTCTTGTTTGTAGATGATTGCCTTCATCTCTACTTCTGATTCCGTCAGCGGTTTCTTGTTTTCGCAGAGAATCCAATAATTCCTTGGGCTGACGTACATCTTGGCTTTCTGGTTCGGGTTGAAGACTGCTTTTTGTAATCCTTTGGCTTGAAAATGGTTGTACCATTCGACGAAGTGGATGAACGCAATGTAAAACGGATATCCTTCCGGCGTCAACTTGGTAATCAGGTCCACCCGGTCCACGCTGCCGATGTTGTTGGTGTGAAAGAGTTCCGCGATGAACGTTTTCATGCGGGTTTCGTAGTCTTGGTCCGTCTCGTCTTCCTTGCACACGGGCAAGGAACGAGTATCCAGTCGAGGAATGAAGAGCGACAGCTTCATATTGAAGGTTTCGTTGGTAGAGTTCATTTGCTTTGTACGATTGTACGGATAACATATACCTATTTCTAAAAAAGTATTTCAATTTTTTAGAAACTCTTATTGAAATTCATTTCACATCAAAAAAAATGATTTCCTTGTATCTCGTTATCCTACCGGTATCTCGTTATCCTACCGGTATCTCGTTAGCGCATACTCTAGAATATACGGTTGTATGCGCTCGGTTCTCATTCGGCGATGGTATTTGTTGTAATACCGTATTTATTTACGGTTACACCCTATGCGTAATGGCGTTCCACACATGATGGTTTAAACGAAATGATATATGTAATCTCTCAACGCATTCAATTCATATGTATCTAAACGGTTATACGTTTTGTCAAAAGCAATCCTACATATACCTTCCGTTTTGGGTTTAGATAAATTTGAATTTATAAAATCAATTAACTCTGTATTACTCAATCTATTATAGTAATACCATAGCAACCTACGACTCCAACCTCGCATGATACCCTTGGTTTCATCTGCTTCAAAATAAGCGTGTTCCCATACACCGAAACTAGTTACTCTATCCTTTAAACGATTGTTACACGTTATGACTTCTTTTCCTTCCTCTACGTCTATACAAGAACATATGTGTTCAAGTGCTAAGGATTGTTTATGAGGACTGCATAATGCATAATATTTAATCATTGTTTGTAACTCGTTCGGTAATCTTGTATATATATTCATACTATTTTTAAACATTATAAACACGTATTAGAACTCAATTTTATACGTTATAGACGAACACGTCTAAATCTAAAAAAAAATGTAAGAAGCTTAATCAAATACTTTGGTATATCCAACCGAATAGACATCCTATCATCAGATATAACCACACGAGTTCAATGTTTGTTTTGAATCGGGTAAATTCTTCCTCACGGTCGGTGATTGGAACGAAGGAAGTCATTGTATATTAAACATAGATGTATTGATAATATATATATCAATTTTATAAGATTCAAAACGTTTGTATCAAGGTTTGAAAGAATACATTTGGACGATTCTCTGCCTTCATGTGTATTTCAGTATCTGGGTTACTATTGATTTCTATGATATGTCCTTTGTTTTTATAATATGGAAGGGTGATATCTGGGCTCATGTAATCTATACCACTGCATTCTAATCCAAGTAATCTATGTGCTTTTAGAAACATATCTTTGTTATCTCGGTCAACGGTATGCAGTGGTATTCGTTTAGGGTTGGCACCGTTATGATAATTGATTGTATTGGTTATGAATACTTTTTCATTCAAACTTACGATGGACGATAAGGTATATCCTTGTCGTTGTAAACAGGACAGGTCCATGGTTTTAACTGGATATCGTTTATTGGATACTAATTCATTGTTTTTATGGCGTATTAATTCTTGTAAAGTAGAAGTACCATTGCCTATCACATAGGGGGTCTCTCGTTCAATGACATCCAGGATGGTATCGTTGAATATAAATATTCTATAATTATTACCCTCTACTAAATTTTCTAACATGACGGCGTCGTGTGTTTTAAACATTTGATTTAATATTAAATCAAATTGTCTTTGAGTGTCTATGTGTGTATACACGTCTTTACCCTGCTGACCATCCACTGGTTTTAACACGCACGGAAAATAAGATTTGGCATGTTTAAACGTATTCTTATTTTGAGTTGTAATGATATCATGGGTAGGTGTCGGAATGTTATGGTCTAATAAAATCGTGTTGGTCAAGGGTTTATTTATAGCGATACGACTAGACTCGTTTGAATTGAACGAAAGGGTAGGATAATGTTTAATTAGAGTATCATGCTTATCGTAAATACTCCTGGCGTCTGTATCTATATAATAACCGTGGTCGTTAAGGTTACGATTGAAATGGGAAGATTTCATAGACATGGGTTCGGTTACAGGTGGATGAATATATAATATAAGAATGATACATAGTATAACTATACACACGCGGAACATACTATATATCTTTATTTTCTTCCACAAGAACCACAGGAGGACGATTTACTAGTAGAGATAGAATGGATGGTTCCAATGACAGAACGTGTAAGATGACCTCTTGGAATGGTTTTTTTTAAAGGAATTGATTTTTGTAAAGGAATAAATGTTTTTACAGGAACGGTGAAAGGAATCTTTAAAGGGGACGTTCTAGAAGTAAATACTAATTTCATAAATTATATGGATATAATAATTTAAGTCACGGTATTATACACTTTTTGGAACATAGTAAAATGCTTGGGATTCATTTTGTCAATGATATCATAACCCAATCCTATTAGGTAATGTTTCCATACATTGAAATAAGTGCTCACGATATGTCGTTTGTTTCCAAGCAGTTTTGCACTCGGATCACTGCTAAACACGAACCGTGGCATCCAATAAAATGGTATCAAATGCACGCAATCTGGGTATGTACGCATAAACGTATCCTTGTAGTAAGCTTGTTCATGGGTGAGACGTTCGGTCGTATTTGGCACATAATGGGTCAATCCAGATTGAATGATTTCATACCATGGTTTGGCACCACTGACCCCATCACTAAATGCCTCTTTACGTCTCCATAATACTTTGGAAGGTAACAAATCTGGATGGAATCGTTCCATCGTTTCACGAATAAATTCTTTTTCGGAATCCGTTTTACGATACTCTATCGGGATAGATAAATAAAATTGTGTAAAATCCTTATCTAAATAAGGCGTACGTGGTTCTAAACCATGACTTGCAATGCAACGGTCGCTTCGCAGTACATCAAAATAATGAATGTGTTCTAACAAACGGTAACATTCTTCTTGAAAGGCAGATTCAGACGGAGCATGATTAAAATACAAATAACCACCCATCAATTCGTCTGCTCCATCTCCATTCAATACCACTTTAAAATTGGTATTGCGTTTGATATGCTCTCCAATCAACCAGTTACCTACACTGGCGCGGATGGTGGTTGTATCATAACTTTCCACCTCCATGATAACCTTGGGTAAAGCATATAAAAACTCCTTTTCTGTACATACCACTTCGTGATGAATGCTATCCAAGTGCTTTGCAACCAAGGAAGCATGGTATAAATCCACAGACCCTTCCAACCCAATACTAAACGTATGCATTGGTTTACCGTGACTACGATAATATTTAGTTGCAATGGCGCACACGATACTGCTGTCTAAACCTCCCGACAACAAACAACACACCGGACGGTCGCTGGAAGAAATCCTTTTAATTACAGCGCGTTCCAAAAGAGTATACGCACAAGACATATATTCTTCTTTGGTAAGATACAATTGAACCACATCCCGAATACAATGATACGCATAAGATAATTCTTTTTGAAACGTATTATTCTTGTATCGGTACACGGTATAGGTTCCTGGTTTCACTTGTTGCAAGGTAGATTTCATCACTAGGTTAGACATCATACCTTTTAACACGGATGAAAACATCCATCCACCTCCCTTGACCGTCTCTGATTGATACAAAGGACGCACTCCATAGGGGTCTCTCACCACAATCACTTCTTGTTTTAAACTATCGTATAAGATAAATGCAAATTCTCCATCCAACAAACGAAACGAGTCTACGCCATATTGTTCATATAAATGTAAAATCACTTCACAGTCACTGTTCGTCTTCATGGTATAATGTTGGGAGAGTACCTTATGGTTGTATATCTCTCCGTTACAAATCAAGGTTAAATGTTTATGCGTCATGGGTTGGTTAGACACATCGTCTATTCCACAGATGGCTAAACGATGAAACCCAAAATATACATTATTATCCAAGGTTATATATGAACTAGATTCAGGACCACGGTTAGAACCTTCTTGACTCATACGTATAAAGTCTTCGTGTTCCGAACCGTTCATAAGGTCTTCGTTATCAGGGACGAAGATGGTATCTTGGATATATGCGAATATACCACACATTAATAATCTTAACTAAATTCTATTTATATTGTGATTATACAAATAAAAATAATCTATCCTCCGCCTTGCTTACCGAGGTTCGTTCCAATACATAATATAGTTTTGTTGGATAAAGGGATGAAAGATTGCTTTGTTGTAATACAGATAAGGCCAAAGATTGCAGACTATACAAGGCACACGTATAATATAGTTTAGCGGGAAGTTGTGTAATGGTCTTTAATTCGGGTGCCATGTATGTATCCTCAAACGTGAACGGTCTATCCAGAAACAAATAACCATCCGAGTCACATTTTAAATAATCTTCTTTTGGGTTTAGAATAAAGTCTCCGTCTTCATTTTCTAAAACCTCGGAGACATGAATGGATAGCACGCCACGTCCTTCTAATTTTAAGGTTTCAATGTGTTGCACAAGAAAAAATATCATACGAATACATGTATTGTAATCCGTTGGAATGTCAACTGGTTTATATGTAGCACATGACATGGTATAGTGTAGAGTTACATATTTATACGAGTTTTTCAGAATATGATTTCGTGAATTTACTTGCATAACATTTCCAAAACCAAGGATCCCTATAGACAATATAAATGGTCTCGTTGTTGATAAGCATATTCATTAATTTAAGAGTGGTTTCACTATGTATACATTTTTCTGTAAAATGCACGAATACTTTATGATATTCTAAGTGACAATGTTTATAATTTCTATCGATACGTTCTATACTTCCAATCCCCGTAATACGTTCAAACACGTGTATGATATAGGACGTTGAAATGGAAGCAGATAGTCTAGGAATACATATACTTTGTAAATGCATAGAATAGTAAAATGTGTAGCGTAGAACACTCGTTCAATTTTGTAGAAAATTGAATTGTATTTTGTTAAAACAGACCAAAACACAAATGCAATCATGTCCTCTAATCTAATGCGCAACCAAAAATCCAAAAGTTCCTACATTCCTCCCAATCGGCGAAAGACTGTCCCGACGGCACCAAAGAAATTGATAATGGACGATGAAAGCTTTCCTGCCTTATCCAGTAACGCGTCCAAATTAACCCAACCGATTTGTATAGGTTCCTTTGCTAAGACCGTTCAAATAGAAACGACCCCTGTAGTAGAAACAAAGACTATGGACACACCGATGACTACAGTATTTCAATCCGAAGTTGGACGACACATGGAAGAAAATCGTATACATGGTCTTTGGAATCGTTTGATACGTGAAGACGTACAACCACGTATTCTGGATGACCCTGCCCATGACCGATACATTCACGTCTATCAAGTGAAGTATGAAGAAACCTTTAATCAAGAGGAATATAGTGAATGTTCAGAGGAAGAAACGGAAGAAGAAATGGAAGAAGAGGAATAATACGGTAAATATAGAAAGAATAGGTTCTATAGAGCATGTATGGAAGAATTAGATACTCAATGGTTAGACGAAGTGAATGCAATGGAACATTCTATGGATATATACTATAAACAACGTGTACAACAGATAACCCTTACTTTTTTTTATATTCAACACGGTAATATTATACATACCAATCGCACTACAGTTACTTTACAGGAGGCATGTTTAAATAAAAAGGATGTATCCAAATATATTCGCGATAACCGTCATCACGAGAAAGAAATCTATCAAGTGTCTGAAGTGATAAAGTATAACTATACCATTACTCCTCAACAAATCTTGGACTTGGAACCGTACGAGGCAAAGTTAGAGGTCATTTCACCTTTACGCGATATTACCTTTCAAGATACCATTCTATTTTTCAATCCACTTAATGAACTCATTATTATAATGGTTCTTAAAAAACAAAATGAGCATTCTACAAAAAAAGTGAGATTTCATAAATGTCTTCATGCAACACGTAAACATTCTCCTCCATAAAAAAAAGTTAGTTATTTATATTTTCAACGGTATGTAATTTTTTTTCTCTTACGGAAGGATTCCAGTCTTGAATACAATGATTTCATCCTCGCATAAAGCATGGAGTTGGTGTAGGTTCTCGATGGCCGTCTTGAAGTCGTCTTTCAAAAGTTTTGGTTTGAATACAATGATTTCATCCTCGCATAAAGCATGGAGTTGGTGTAGGTTCTCGATGGCCGTCTTGAAGTCGTCGTTGGATGTATGCATGACCCGTTCGTTGGTTGACATTGGTTTGTTGTTTGAGTCTATACTTTTGATTAAAAAGTATTTCAATTTTTTAAACATAACTGCTTAGAATTGTTTTACATCCCGGATTGAACAATTCTCTAATACGTTTGAATACTTAGTATTTGCATGTCTTCATGTAACTATGAACAAACGTACTTATTTATAACGCATCAAACACGATTAAAGGATTCTTTATGATAACATGGAATCATCCGAAGAAATGAAATAGCAGATAAAGTTAGCCATTGGGGATATACAGACCTTACACTTGTATTTCCTAAACAAAAATAAAATATTGACATAATTATATGGATTCAAACAAGAGAAGCAGAGAAGAAATAAATTATATGGATTCAAACAAGAGAAGCAGAGAAATAAATTATATGGATTCAAACAAGAGAAGCAGAGAAGAAATGAATTATATGGATTCAAACAATCTCAGCGAAGAAGACATGAAACATATGTCCGATAAAGCTAGCAATTGGGGATATACAGAGCTTACACCATTAACGGAAGACGAAAACCAAATCATGAATACACATGTCAAATATTTAAAAGAAATGGAAAAAAATTACAAACCCACTAAACCAAATGCATTTCCTGAACCGTTTCCAAACGTAAAAATTTCGGATGAAATTAAAAAACTTTTTTTATCTGGCGAACAAGTAACTAATTTTACACCTGAAAGAATGTCACAAAACGGCGGAACAGTTTCTAATCGCGGTCCAAGTGCATTATTGTCGGCGTTGATGCAACTTAAAAGACATGACAATACTATAATTATAATATTTAAGCAAGTGCATCCACCCAATGGACAAATTATATTAGATAATGGTACTCATTTCGTTATAGATGTATATATGTTTACTACGTTAGAACCACACAATATAGAGCTTGTAAATCCATTTCAAGCAAAATTTCCAGGAACACAATATTCAAATATTACGGATACGCTTGTTTCCAGTCGTCTAGGTGAAGGCGTACGTATAGCATATAGTAATGAAACATTTAGTGTTCCAGCAGGAGTACCCATTGAATTTCACAATAACACGCCCCCACCTTACCCAGCGCCCCGTGTAGTTTTACACGATCATGTTTTTCTTAATTATCAAGAAAATGCCTTCAATGTTGGTTTTGAACAACCACCGATAGATGTAATTCAATCGGTTGTACATACGAATGAGGATATTCGAGACATGAGATGTATTACTAAAAATTGGGACGGATTAATGAATACATGGAGGACTACAGGGGCCTATTTAAATCCTGCTTTGGTCAACACTTGGTTAGCCCGTACGAACGTGAACGAGGATTGGACTTACAGATTAAGTAACCCTCCCAACGATACAGGTCCACTCAATTGTAGGACGACTCCGTTTGATTTAGGTCTCGGACAAGATGGTCGTATGCGTTTAGTTCAAGAAATACAAGTGAAAGATCGTCAATATAATGAATTTATAGATAAAAAAGGAAGAATAACAGGTCTGGTCCCCAACACGAGAATAACATATGCTGCAAATAATTTAAATTCTCATCACTGCAACACATTCATGGAAACAGATGTTGTATATAGAGGTATGGTTAGACCTTATGTTATGTTGACGGCCGACGAAATCACCAATTTACAATTGGCGCCCAACGAAACATGGTATCAATCTAAGGGTTTCTTTCATACTACAGTAAACCTACAAGCAGCAATTGAATTTGCAAACACAGTTGTAGTGCCTCCTGCTACAGCAAATCGTATAATATATCGAATATGTCCGATTGCTGGATGTCCTTATTATGCATATGATACAAACCAATTACGAAGTGAGTATCCGAATGAATGTGAGATTATATTCAAGCCCGGTGCTGTTATGCGTCGGGTCGTTGCAGCACGACAGATTGACGGATATCCTCATCCAGTAGAAGATGTTGAGTTAGGTTATTCAGGTGACGTTATAAATCCTATAGATAATATTCATGGTCAAGCAAGACGTAATTTGCATTGTGTCTATTTACGACAAGTCGTTAATTTTCAAGAGATCGCACAAGTTTTTCAAAATGGTGTAGGGGTGGGATTTCAAGCCGCTGGTGGAAAAAGAACAAAATATAAAAAAAGTCGTACATTTAAAAAAAGTCGTAAATTTAAAAAAAGTCGTAGATGGAACAGATAATTATACCAATTACATTTTTCTTATGAAAGCATAACGATTACTATTACGTTATATTGAACCTTGCGTCTACAACCCAATTAGATATGTAACGATTTCCATTATAATATACATATATATATATAGGGATGAATGAAAAAACGTGCTTATTTGTAACGCATCAAGCACGATTAAAGTGTTTATTCAATGAATTCATGAATCCAAATAGAATCCAAGATTTAATACCGTACCGATTTATGAATGGTTGTGTGTTAAGACTCACCCTCATGTATGACACGATGGAATTATCCTTGGTGGATAACGGGGAGATTGACGAATCTAAACCAGGGTATATATTTTATGTTAAACCAGATGTAAATGAACCAGATGTAAATTATACACAACCTAGACAGCCACCGAAGGAGTCTTCTTATCGTATTATAACCTTTCGGGATATAAGTGTTGATACACCGAGTAGTATACAAGAATATATGAATCCAACGTTAAAAATAGTGTATTATTTAATTCGTCATGGACAAGGAACCCATAATGTAACAAGCGGTACAACTAAAAAGTACAATCAAGTATTTGGAGAGGCTGACGCAGAATTAACGAATATAGGTATACAACAAGCGAGTGACGTCGGCGACAAATTGGCGGTTTTACTAAAAGACTCTAACACGGTTGACCACATATTTGTGTCAGATTTAATACGTACTCAACAAACCGCCGCAACTATATATAAACAATTATCCTCCAAAGAGGTAAACGTCACTAAAAGGTTGGTGGTTATACCATGCTCCCATGAACTTACTTATTCAAGACAAGGGTGTGATGGGAATCAATGGAGTGTTCCAAGAGAGAATATGACAAAGTGTATTCAAATCAAAGATTGTCAGAAAATCGTGTATGATATTCCAGTAGATTGGTCGGTTTATAATGCATTTTATAATGGAACTCGTAGAAGTCGTACCTCGGATAATAAATGTAGGACCACAAATATGATAGTATCCTCCGTCGCCTACTCGGTTGGACAAACCACACCCAAGTTCATACAAAACACTCCAAGCAATGACCTTGGAGACACCACCCAACAAGCCTTGATACAAACCAATCCCGGTATATATCCAAGCAACGTCCTTGGAGACACCACCCAACAAGCCTTGATACAAAACAATCCAGGTATATACCTTGGAGGTTATACAAAACGTAAAAAACGGAATACAAAACGTAAAAAACGGAATACAAAACGTAAAAAACGAAATACAAGGCAAAGAACTTAATGGTTATAATAAACCAATTAAATATAATTGTATGAGATATACCACCTTATGGACGATTGGTACTCTGGGATTTTGGTATCTTTGGCAGGGTGTGTGATGGTTTGGTTTTATATATTTAAACCTTCTAAAAAAAATATACCTGTATATACAATTGAAACCTATACACCCCTATACACTATGAAATATCATACGGTATTCCAAGAGATGGAACGTATACCGCTGGACGACGTTCGTCTCCACGAACTTCAATGCCTCTTTATAAAGGAAGAGACTGAAAAAGGAGATACGGTTATCATGTGTTACAGTCATGACCTTGACGCGTTTCATTATTGGTGCGATAGTCGGAGTATTTCATTTATAGAATTAGATACGATTGCTCAATTATATACAATTGTAAATCAATGCAAAACGGTTTATAGAGAAACGGAACCTATCGTCGTGAAAAAAAATACAAGGACGAACTCCAAATCTTCAATGGTATCGTTTAAAAAATACAATCGTCCGAAAATACACGAGGCGTATCCTAAATACAATCGTTTTACACGGCAAGGGTGTATACAAGAATGGACGCATACAAACATGCAAGGGGAATGGTCTGCGAATCACGGATTAGAACCAGACTATAAAGTATTTGTTTGGATTGCTTCTAAACTAGACGTTCCACAACCCTCTAATGAAACCTTATCCTATAAGGATTGGGTGTCTGTAATGAAGATGAATAGTCCATAAAAAAAAATAACATTTTATAAAAATGCAAGGTATACAACCCTATGACTCTCTCTCAAAGAGTATAAGTAAGTCTGTCTTCTCAGACACTATTCATAAAGGAGTGAACTATGTGGAAACGGTTGGTAGGGATGTTACGGAGGGAATGAAACGGGTAGAGAAACAGGTGGAAAAGGTTAGTAATGGAATGAAACAACTTATAAGTGTGCTAGATACATTGCTACCGAACTTATTGAAAGATGTAGATATCAAGAATAAAAATTGGACTCAGGTTTCCTCACAAATCGTCCGTAACATTGATGACAAGGTAATTTTTTTATCCCAAGCTGTAAAAGACCCAGAGATTCGTAGAGCAATGCAGCGTGCCATACGAATTTATGGTAAGGTGTTTAAGGAAGTCCATCGTTTAGATGAACCCTTGATTCAAGAAATGACCGATAAAATTTGGGAAACGATCCAAACCATTGGTGAAAAAAGTGCAAGAAATACAACCAATGCACTTATACAATCCGGAATGGCTGTGATTGCCGAAATACCAGGTCTTGGAGGTGCCGTTGACCTTGTGATCGCTTTTGGTAAATGGTACAATACCGCTTCTGGAATTATAGCACCAAGTATCCTTCAGATACAAGATACTACCCATAAAACGATACAAATTGGTAAAGATGGCATGGCGGTTGCCCACAAGTATGATACGGATATACGTAATGTAAAGAAAGAACTCAACGATGCAGTAGAACAATTTCAATCCAAAAGGAGTACGAATATAAAGTTACAACCGAATCGTCAAACGGGTGGAAAACGAAGACGAAATGCAAAAAAAACGGCAAAACGTTTGGCAAAATCTATATCTACCTTTACACGATACAAACATAGTTAAGAAGACTTGGGAGTGGTGTGTGTATGAAACCATTGAATAAAACCATTGGAACGAACCAAATCAAACGATGAACCCAGTTGTGTCGTCGCAATGTGCAATACAAGTTTTTCTTGTTCGGTCAATTGTTTATAATAAGATTGCTTGTCTTCTTCCGTAGGTTCCATTCTAAGTTAACCCTATGAATACGAATTCAAGCATCAATTTTTAGAAGTAATAAAACATAATAAAAGATCGTTTCCTTTGACATCTCCTTGGTGCATCATGGTGGTTAATGCGGTATCTATAAGGTAACCATGTTGTCTTAACCACTGGAATACATTTGGAACGTCATTTAGTTGGGCAAGTCTATCGGTGCCTGGATTAAGAAAAACATATTTACATGGAAGGTATGTAGTATCGCATGAAAGATTGGTTTGGAAAGGAGACAGAGGTGTGGAATGAATACGTTTTAAAATTTGTAGAATGGGGGAATGGTTCAAAGGCGTACGGTCTATCTTAAGCACTTTTGTATAACATTGATGTACACTATCGTAGTAAGGTTGAACCAAGATGGAATAGGTTTCAGACATAAATTAGTTTTTTATAAAAATTGAATTATAAAAAACGAAATGTATATCTCCTAACCAACATGGATGGTCCTAGGCATAAATCACTCACCACATATAGATTTAATGTATCCGAGACTGTCCATACACATATTGATGCATTTGCAAGGATACATCGTTATGATAATCGTAAAGATTATAAATCTGCTTGGCACGATTGGTGTATATCCCATTCCGACTTGATACAAACTGAAACGGAACGACATGCACGAATGGGATATCAAGGAGACATTGCTGATAAATTGTTTAAATCGGGTAGATATTATTATCGTGTAAAAGGCAAGGATAAACCCGCTACGTCCAAACACAGAAACGATTATAAACGTTTAAGCAATTGTGTATTAGATGCCATGGATACGCATATCTCGTTACACATAGACGAGGCACGTTTTAGTCCTGCCACAGGATACAATACGTTTTGTCTTTCCTATTCAAACCTTATTTTAAAAGAATTAAAAAGTGCGTTAAAACAAGATACGAATAATAACTTGGAATCCGCCGAATGGGTACAACGATTTAAAAAAACGTATAAAAATCGTTATTATATTTATACGCGGCGTAGAGTGTAGGTATATTTTATAGTTATGAAATATATGAGTAAACTCATTGGAGAAGGAGGATTTGGATGTGTTTTTTATCCAGGTATAAAATGTAATGGTACCTCGGACAAGGTCATGCACAATGCTACTAAAATACAAAGACAAGATTTTAATTCCAAGAATGAAAGTGTGGTGGGGTCTATTTTGAAACAATTGCCAAGTTATTCTTTGTTTTTTTTGCCGGTTTTAAGTAGTTGTTCTATTGACCTTCGTAAAGTAACGACCCGTGAAATAAAAAAGTGTAAACTGATTAAGAATTATAAAGACGACTATGTTGCCATGGACTTACCTTTTCTACATGAAACTAAATTTATAGATATCATTCAAAATAAACCGGCAAACGAAATCATTATGATTTTGATTGAAACGTTTCAGTATCTTTTGATGGGGTTAGAAAAACTTAGACAACTCAACGTAATCCATTACGATTTGAAAATTGAGAATGTATTATTTAAATATCAAACCCATGAACCTATAATCATTGATTTTGGGATTTCAATACCATTGGAACGTGTCAACGATAAGACTATGCCTAATTATTTCTATGTATTTTTACCAGAATACTATGTATGGTGTTTAGAAATTAACATTATTTGTTATTTATTGCACGAAACCGATAGCGTTTTAACCGAAGACGAAGCGATATTCATTGCCGATTTATACGTAAAACACAACAAAGGATTAGAGGGTTGCACCCAATCCTTCAAAGATACGTTTTTAAAACAGTCTATAGAACAAGTGAAACGATATGTGAAACAACCACGAACGCAAGTGATACAGGAACTATTGTCACACCGTCATACTTGGGATAATTATTCGTTAAGCATAATGTATTTAAAATTGTTGCAATCTTTTTTCGCACAGTTCAATATCCAACATACGTTTATTACACATTTGAATACTTTATTGTTGATTAATATTCATCCAGACCCGACGAAACGTCTTACAATTCAAGAGACCGCAGAAAGATATTCCCAGATATTCTATATGGACGATGACGTGAACAGTTATGTTGAATTGACCAAACTTTTTACAAAAGCAAGACAAGTCACCGTATCTAGCATTCGTGCAGACATGAATACATTAAAATCTCAAAAAAATGAAACTTCTAATTAGTATTCTACAATATGTATTACAATGAACTTTAAATCCTATATTCGGTGTTGCGAAGAACCTCTTCCAAGTCTAGGATTGTATCGGTCACATCGTGACCCTGATATGAATCAAGCCTCTTATGACAACGCAAAACGCCGGCGTGATGCACATTGTTTTAATTATCAATTGAATACTCGTTGTAATACATACAAAAAATATAAAAAAGAATGCTACAAAAAGAAACAACTGTTTCACGTGTTATGCAATGCGTTACCGTCTGATGTAGTATATACTGTATTTACCTTTTATAGTGTACCGAGTAAAGAGTTTATCCCATATATGGGTTATTTACATATACGTCCTAAGGAAGAGTATAAATGGTATATCATGGTATCCAATATATTGTATACCATGAAAGAACGGTATCATCCATTTGTATTGAACCTAACAAAAGGCGAACACTATCATTATATGGATATGTTTGTAGCCCTGATGAAAGGTATTGGTTCTCAAAGAATTCTTCAAGAAAACGGACTATGTTTAGAATTGAAGGGAGACACTATTTTTGAAATCGCAAGGGAATACAAAACCTATTTAAACGACCGATTGTATCCAATGTATTTAAATATGCTACTTTAATCCTAAGAAGTCACGAATATTATCTTATTGTATTACATGTCCATTGCTACATTAAAAAAAAAAACAAAAGCAATCCGTAATTTAAGCAATAGAAAAGACGTTTTTTCACTGAATGGAACGTTTTACGATAATACAGTTCGGGCACAAAGGTCTGTAATGAATTCAAAAGGATTACTTTCAAGTAGGGTATATCATCCGACACGTTCTACGGATACATACAATGGTTCTAGCGGATGTAGTTTAAATCAAGGATGCAGAAAGTGGTATGTTAAAACCTTTGACCCGCTGGACCATAGCCAGAGTGAATATATTAAACAAATTAAAAATTATGAGACCGGTTTATCTTTAGTAGAGTGTGCGGAAACTCCCGTCATTCCGTGTTCGGAGGATAATATGTATATGTTGGGAACACGTAAAATATCAAGAAATACATATGTTCCTCAATCCCCTTTAACGGCAAGGTCCTGTGGCGAATACACGGATACCGAATTACTTCCTCACAAATGTCTTCCTACACCGCCGTGCAAACAAAGTTTTCCAATGAAACTACAGAATGGTAGTTGTGGGAAAGTGTATACGGACCCTCAACAAGCGATTGCCGATGGATTGTTACCGACGAATTGGATGAATTGTTAGTAGTGGTTGCGTTCAATGAAACGAATGGGGAATGTTATACTACTACAATGTCCATCTTTACAATACGTCCAAAAGACTACGTTCAAACGCTTACCTCTGACCCTGAATATAAACATTTATATGGAGAAATCTTTACGCCGTTTTCAATCGTGGATACCATGTTGGATATGATGGACTCGTCTGTATTTTCAAACCCGTCCCACACCTTTATGGATGGTGGATCAGGAACAGGATATTTTACCATGGCATTATGTTGGAAATTAGATACACATCTTACACCCTGTATGCCAGACGAAACACAACGAAGACGTCATATCTTATCCCACATGGTATACATGTGTGAAATACGTCCAGAGAATGTGTTACAGTTAAAGAAGTGTTTTGGTACATTGGCCAATATAATAGAAGGAGATTTTTTGTCGTACAAGGAACGCACATTCCATTACGTGATAGGTAACCCACCCTACAATTGCAACGGCATCAAGAAAGTACCCACCAATACAACCCAAACGAAATCCCAAGACGGTGTCACGATTTGGTATAATTTTGTAAGACATTCCATAGAGTTGTTGAAAGACCAGGGTGAATTGTTAGTAATCATACCCTCTTTATGGATGCGCCCAGACAAAGAACACATGTATACCTACATGACCCGTCATAAACTATGTAAAATCAAATGTTTATCCAACACGGAAACCAACAAAGCATTCAAAGGCGAAGCACAAACCCCCACGAGTATGGTTCATGTACGAAAGACCGTGAATGACTATATCGTGGACTTATATGATTCCTCTATACAATGCTATGTGCCTTATACCTACCAACCCATGGAACCGATACCGGTGTTTGGGGCAAGTATTTTACGTAAAATTAGACATTTTCAGCCATTCAAGACGCTTTGTGTCTATAAAACCAACATGCCCTCCAGAAAAGCCTCGTTGAGCAATGTTCAAGATACAACCCATCCGTTTGAAAATGTACGAACGGCTGTGATTGCGGACCAACGTCACGTTCGGTTCATCAAAGAATATAGTTCTATTCCATTGGCCTACCATGGTGTAAAAAAACTAATTCTAGCCCATAAAATGTATGGATTTCCATATTTAGATTTAGAAGGGAACTACGGTATCAGCAATCGTGATACATATGTCATTGTATCCGAAGATGAACTCTATTTAAAACAAATCTGTGATTTTTTTAAAACTAAATTTGCACTGTATTTATTGGAATGTACACGATATAGAATGAAATATATAGAAAAACATATTTTTGAGTTGATACCGGATGTTACCTATTTGAACGATTTTCCAGACACTATCCATGATACATCCCTATCCCAGTATTTTAGATTGTCAGACGAAGAGATACACGCCATCCATACATTACATACCAAATCGTATTCGTTTCAATATGTGGAATAAAAATGCGGTCTCTATATCGCATGGAACGGAGGGACACCTTTAAAGTAAATCACCCGTTTCGTAATAACGTTTCCAAGAATGTGGAACGCATTTGGTTTTACCGTGATACACGACGGCTAAGCGTTTCTCTATCAAGGATTGATTTAAATGGACCCCATTGCAATAGACGTCTGCCAATAACCTTCCATATTTATCCATGGATACCCGTTCCAGCGTAACGATTTGTCCATCTGCACAGGATTGAATGTATTGTTTTGCCAACAAAGCGATAGAGTATTCGGTTTCATCTTTAGATTGTTTGGATTTGATTTCTGGACAATCCAGACCATTGAACCGAACTGAAAAAGAGTACAACGTTGGATTGTAATCCACATACCCTGCAATCGTAATTGTATCTCCATCGTATACGTTCATCACACGGCCTCCACGCACCGTAGGAATGTATTTGGGTATCTTTGTATGAATCTGTTTTGGTAGGGTACGACCATAGCAACCATTCCCCATTTGGATGTATACTACAGTATATATTTAAGTAATCCATGTTTATCATAAACAAAAAAGTCTAGGTTTATATGGTAAAAATTGATATAGATTTGATACCATTGAAAGGAACGCATAATGAGTGAACTTTCAAAAGAACAACAGCAAGTCATGGATAGTTTTATACAAGGCAAAAACATATTCCTTACAGGACCAGGAGGATGTGGAAAAAGTCATTTGATACGTCACTTTAAAATGCACGCAGAACGTAATCAAAAACATATACAGGTCTGTGCCATGACTGGAACGGCTTCGGCCTTGCTACAATGTAAAGCAAAAACCATTCATGCGTGGGGCGGAATAGGGATGGCCTCTGGTTTAATCATGGATATAGTGAAACGCGTAATCCAAAATCCGTATAAAGTAAAAGTATGGAGAACCGTTGACATTTTAATATTAGATGAAGTGAGTATGCTTTCCAAAAAAATATTTGATGTGATAGATACGATTGCAAGAATAGCCAAAAACAAGCGAACTCTTCCATTTGGTGGAATACAAGTCGTATTGTCAGGAGATTTTTATCAACTACCGCCAGTAGGGGATGAAGAAGACCCAGGTTCACGTGAATTTTGTTTTGAAAGCGACCGATGGAAAGAATGTATGGACCATGTACACGTGTTACAAACTATATTTCGTCAAACGGACGACGCGTATAAAAAAATATTAAATCAAATACGTATTGGTAAAATTTCAACCAATACCATTACTAAATTAAAACAACGCGTATGTCCATACGATTTGGAAAACACGCCCACCTTGTTATATCCAACACGTGCCAGAGCGGATACGTTCAATACAGTAGAATATGCCAAATTAACGGAAACCGAATATCAATACGATATTGAGGTCGTGCATCAGACCGAAACCTTGAACGCACAACAAAAAAAAATAAGAATGGAGTGGACTACGTCTCAAATGGAGTATGAAACCACTCAACTGGTACAATCTTTGATGGTAGTTCAATCCCTGAAATTAAAAATTGGTACGCGTGTAATGTGCGTGGCCAACATTGACCCCGACCAGTTTACGATTGTGAATGGTAGTCAAGGGTTAGTGATAGGAGTACAAGGTGAATTCTCGTATCCCTTGGTTAAATTTCATAACGGTATCATACGACTGATTGTGCCTCATGTTTGGAATAGTGAAACGATACCGGGGTTAACGATTCGTCAAATTCCTCTTATTTATGCATGGGCGATTACGATTCACAAAGCACAAGGCATTACTTTAGACACTGCCAGAATTGACGCAGGGTCACGCATATTTGAATGTGGTCAAACCTACGTGGCCTTGTCTAGAGTACGAACTTTAAATCATTTATATTTATGTGAATTTGAACCCAGCAACATTCGTGTAAATCGTAAAGTAAAAGAGTTTTATGAACATTTAATCATATAATTTGTCAAACACAAGTGTCATGGACCAATCCATATGATTCAAGGATATTAACCTACCATACTCGTCCAATAATTTTAATTTTAATTTAGAGATAGTGACGGGCCCAAAATATTCTCGGGTTCGGTTCAAAACCGTACTCAATCCAATATCACGAGAGGGTTTATATACCGTGGAATGGTCCATCTCGGACGACAAATTGATTCGTGTGATGATGTTAGCATCTAGAGTAGATTCTGAAAAGGCCGCAATTAAATTACTACCTGTATTTTTTTGTCCATCGTCCAACGATAAAAACAAATATCTTGGTCCAATGACCATTGAGATGCCTTCTGAACTACAAGTGTCTAAACAGGTATAGGCATGCTTACGAAACCCCAATTGCCAACCTAACTTTGCCTGTAAATTACTAGTCAATTCAAATGAACCAAACGAATCTACTTGAAAATACAAACAAAATCCTAGACCATACAATGTATTAAATATAGACGAGGTACTAAGTTCAGGAATGCGGAAGATGGATTTACCAGACGCATGGTCTACTCTATATACAATATCCACCGTCTGATCTAGTCCAAGTTGAGTAGAAGAACTCTTTAAAGCGTAAAACACTCCAGTATTCAAATCTAATAAACCGGCTTGTGCCGAATACAGTGCTTTATTCATGGCCAATTCAAGGTCGGCGGCTTTGCTTGTAGACTGCCAAGACAATTCATAATTACCATCGGGTAAAGTAACTAACCAAGCATACACGGAACGATTGGTCGTGATGGTATTCACCGATAAGATACGTGGGGGTGTAGAGGTTAAGTCAAGGAGTTCAACATCCAAAACACCGGGTAGAAATGCTGGATGTAACAGTAAGAATGCTTTGGTTACAGGAGACGTATTCACTTGTTCTGTACTTATAAGAAAAGTAGAATCGCCTCTCGTATTAGACACGGCATAATAGGTCATTGGAATGTCTAAACTTGCAATACGTAAACTGGTTACCTTGCGCTGAATATCGGGTAATTCAAATTGAAATTGAGAGGAGGATGTAGTAAAATAATCATCTCTAAACCTAGAATCAATGTTCATACCAGTGAGTACAGTTTTTACGTTGATGGGGTTTAACCAACCAGGAGGGACTTCGTCTGAACCCGTTAAACGACCTTCGGTTATTTTAGCATCTTGTCCTGCAATAGAATTTGAATTTGCAATCACGTAATGGTTATTACTACCAGACAAGAGGACATTTTCAGACTGTCTCCAAGTACCCATATTGGTAATGGAAAGGTCCTGTTCCATCAATTTTGCACAGGCGTTGTCGATGAATAGTTGCACGTCTAATGTTTCTTGTTCGTTCAACACGGACGACTGAATCAATTGTAGATTTAATTTTTTTTTTCCTCGTTCTACTTCTATATTTGTATACTGGGTGGTTAAAGAAAACAGTTTCATCAATTCCTGTTTGGAATAGGCATGAATATCTAGAATCATACTATGGACATATATATATAATTTATAGTCTATAACTTAATTATATATATTTAAAACATATGACTACGAAACGAAAGTATACACGAAAGTATAAACGAAAAACGAAAAAAAAATATCGTGGCGGATTAACGTTTAAAGAATCTAATTGGATTCCAGATACGGCATCCGATACCGCGAATATAGATTTACTTCGTTCTTTAAACATTACCTACGATGGACCGGAAGAGGTAGACATGGTATCGTTTTATATGAATCCAATGACGCAAGTAAACGGATTTAGTTCTTCTTGGAGGAATGCCTTGAATGACCTTCCGTCCACGGAAATTGAAACCGTTCAATCCCAATTCATAGAAGCTCGTAAGGCTACCTTAGAAACACCCCTCGTAATGATGATAGTTGGACGAATGAATCCGCCCACCCCTGGACACTTAGATTTATGCATGTATTTGTTACAACAAGTGAAACAGTATGCCTTGGGTTCAGAGACGGAATCGTTGAATGAGAGTGCTACACGTGCTAATATAGTACCGCGTATATTTTTAACAAATACAACGAACGAGGCCAAGTTTTCTAAACTGTCTAAATCCTTACAATCAAAATATGCGAATGTGGTACGTTTGGTAGATGGAAAACCGGACGAAGAATATACCTTCAATGTAAAAGATAAAAACCTTGAAAATCCATTAATGCCTGAGGATAAAAAACAAGTGTTGATACAAATGTTAATGTCTAAATCTAAAGAATATCCATATTGGAATTGGACGGAAGAACAACTCAAGGAATGGATTGTAACGGGAGAGGACTGCTCTCAAAGTCTTTTTACGGCAACCCAATGTGCAATATCTAAAACCGGCGGAGACGGACGGAAAGTAATATTATATATGGGGAAAGATGCGGAACAAGATATGGATAGACGAAGAAGTTTTTGTATTTCAAACGAGGTACCTTCCAGTGTCATTCCGGTGCAATGCAAAGAAATAGAACGCACTGGAAGTGGACCGACCGGTTCCATGTCAGGTTCTAAAATTCGTCTTTTGATTTCATCGGAACAATACGACCAAGTGAGAGAAATATATCAAGGATTATTAGAAGAACACGACATCCATGTCTTGATACAAAACGTACGTCGTGGATTACGTATGACCCCTCCCGTGTTTCAAGACCCTCGTGCGGCGGAAGAAACTACCTTAGGAGGTAAGTATACGAAACGACGCACACAAAAATACCGCAAACGAAGACTTACAAAGTTAAGTCGTAAAATTGAAACGGTAGTATAGGTTATATAGAATGTAAAATACAAACATGGTGAAAAACAATGGAGGAAACAAAGGCAAAAAAGTCTCGCGTAAGCATTTGAATGTACCTTATACGGGTTCCATTCGTAAAAAAAATCCACAGGAAACCTGCGAAATGTACGCTATGGTAAATAAATTAACAGGTTGTTCCATGTTCGAGGCTAAATGTGAAGACGGAGTAACACGTATTTGTATTATTCGTAATAAGTTTAGGGGTAGAGGCAAACGCGATAATATGTTAACGGCAGGAATCTGGATATTGATTGGAATACGTGATTGGGAAGTAAAACATCCAGATAAAAAAAGCACATGCGACCTATTGTATGTTTATTCGGAAGAAGATAAAAATATACTCAAACACAATACAGATGGGAATTGGTCTGTATTGAAATTGAACGACGAAGAGGACGAGGCGAGTATTGACATGGACTATAATTTAAGTAATGCAAACGAAGTCGTTGAAGCAGTACCATTAGAAGTATGGATTGAAGAAGACGCAATTGACATAAATGACATTTAGGTTTACGTTTTGTATAGGGATTGAACCTATGACCTTCCGATTAACAGTCGGACGCTCTAACCAACTGAGCTAACAAAACAACGCCCTCGGCAGGAATCGAACCTGCAACCTTTGGATTAGAAGTCCAATGCGCTATCCAATTGCGCCACGAGGGCTAATACCATATATTGTTTTTTATCTTTAAGTAGTTAAAAACTAAACAAGATATATAAAGTATATGTCCAAGTCACCCACGATATGTTTAAATATGATTGTTAAAAATGAAAGTCTTATCGTGCAACGCTTATTGGATTCCGTATTACCGATCATAGATACGTATTGTATTTGTGATACAGGTTCAACCGATAATACAATGGATATCATTCGCACATATTTTAAAGACAAAGGTATAACCGGTATTCTATTGAGTGAACCTTTTCAAAATTTTTCTTATAATCGTAATTTTTCATTACAAGCGTGCAAGGGATTGTCCGATTATATCTTATTCTTAGATGCGGACATGGTCCTAGACATCCAACAGTTTGATAAATCTATGCTGAATCTATACGACTCTTTTCATGTATTACAAGGAAACGACTCTTTTCATTATAACAATATTAGAATTATAAAAAACAATGGTTTATATAAATACCTTGGGGTCACGCATGAATACATAGACACGCCTAATGAGAATACAACGATTTGTTTAGATAAAAGGATTCTTTTTATCAAAGACCTTGGAGATGGTGGTGCGAAACATGACAAGTTTTCACGAGACATTCTTCTATTGAAAAATGGTATCCTTGAAGAACCTGAAAATGCACGTTATCATTTTTATTTAGCGAATAGTTATTATCATATTGAGGATTATAATGAAGCCATTCTTATGTATCAAAAACGGATTAAACTGGGTGGTTGGAAAGAAGAAGTGTGGTATAGTTATTATAGAATTGGACTATGCTATAAATCTATGAATCGTTTTGCGGATGCTTTATCGTATTGGTTAGAAGGATATGATTATTATCCGGAACGTCTTGAAGGAATCTACGAAATCATCAAACATTATAGAATCATTGGAAAACAAAAGATAGGGTTTAAATTTTATAACTTAGCCAAAGAAATTTTAGATAAAAAACTTGACCGAAGTCAATATTTGTTTTTACACGCGGATGTATATGACTATAAAATTTATTATGAATATACTATACTTGCGTGCTACAATAATATCAACATTATTAACAATGAACTGATTAAAGTGTGTAATCGTTCTAACGATGAAAACGAATCTAATTCTCTTTTATCCAATATGAAATTTTATAAACACGTTCTACAACACAAGGCAGTCTATCGTTTCAATCATTGTATGAATCGCTTTCTTTACGATAAACCTCAATGTTTTACATCCTCTTCTAGTTGTATGATTCCAAATCCTCATTCCGATGGGTATGTCATGAATATTAGATATGTCAATTATGATATTATACAACAAAATGGTGTTTATATTTATCAAGACGATAACCATATCATAACTATCAATCAATGGATTGAATTAGATAGTCAATTCAATAAAATGGTAGAAACATGGATGGAAGTTGTATTGGACGGGAAAAGAATTAGTGGAGTGGAAGATGTAAGATTGTATTACGACAACTATAAACAACAATTATCCTATATCGGCACAGGGTTTCCGAACAATAATATAAGGGTTGTATCGGGCGAATATAATATAAAACAAGGTACTTTGGACGTACACGAACTCAAACAAACGTTTCATCCATCTTCATGTGAAAAAAATTGGGTTTTTGTAGATTATAACGAGGATACTCATATTATCTACGACTGGCATCCATTGAGAATCTGTAAAGTTGTAAATAACGTGCTTCAAGTGGTAAGTACTAAACCTACCCCAAAGATGTTTTCTAAAGTAAGAGGTTCAACTTGTGGGTTTTTATATAAAACAGATAAGGTACACGAACTATGGTTTGTCGTCCATATGGTATCCTATGAATCCCCCCGTCATTATTATCATATTATTTCTGTATTTGATTCCAATATGAACTTGATACGTTATTCTGCGCCTTTTAAATTTGAAGGCGATGCCGTTGAATACTGTCTAAGTATTATAGTAGAGGATCATAGAATTTTAATGAATTACAGTACATGGGATAAAACCACCAATATGGGTGTATATGATAAAACATATATAGATAATGTATTGATATATACCGATTGATTCACATAGGCGTCCTAGGTATAACCTGACAATGAAACATTTTTAGAATGGTAAAGTGTTTGGTCGTTTTAAATAAACATATAGACGTTTTTTTATTTTTAACAAAAGAGTATCGTCGTACGGTATTAGAAATTTACGAAGGGTATTCGTATATTCATCCATATATTGTTCTTGTCCCCATTTTGCTTGATTCTGGTCATGCCATTTCATTAACCATTGCATACATTCTTTGGATATATACTCTAGTATTTTTTTTAGTTCATGGGTAGTCATGCTTTGCCACTCCGTTTCTTTTCGTATAAATACTTCATTTACAGTATGTGTAAAAGCAACTAGAGGCAAGGTGTGAACGTCTTTGAGTGGAAACCGACTTGTTAATGCATACATTAATCCATTCATGACCTCATAATTACGCATACAAACAAACTGGTCTTCTGTCAATACATTTTCTCTCAAATAGTCATCCATACATGCCACGTTACGTTGATTCAAGGCCTCCACTCCATGGCAAGGTCGTTGCGTCATGACCCTTTCGTTTTTCCATTGGATAAGTTCATCTACTTTTTGTTGTAAACGTTCATTTTGTTTGGACAATTCTAAACACCATTCATATAATTGTGGTATGGTTATATTGACATCGTCTCCCAAAGGGTTACTATTGGGATGACATCGTTGAATGTGGCGTTCGTAATAAGAAAGGGTTTTATAACTTCTGCTACACATCGTACACGCGTGCATTTTATAAGTAATCTTTATAAAAACATATTATCAATTTTATGAAAATAATATAGTGATATTATAATGACCTCTTACCTAAACGATACTATGAAATACAATCAACTATTATCCGAAGCAACACAACGTAAAATTTGGAAGGTTGCACGTGTAGACGCATCCCTTTATACAATGAATCGTGCTTCTTCTACCGTATACGGACCTTGGACGGGACGGTATACCAATAAAAGCAATGGTATGCCTTGGAATCAATCCAGTGATAGAATGGTTCCAAGTAGTTCATGGTCTTATATTCCAAGGCGTAGAACTAGTCTTCGTCCAGGCGGTACGAGTCCTGCTGGAACTACTGCGAAAGGAGTGGATATCAAACATAATTCTTACCATCGTTATTTAGCACGTAAAAAAGCACCTGTATTGGCGACATCGTCACGTGACCCTTTACCGACTCCAATTCAAGGCAACAAATCCTACGTGTTAGGGTTTTCAACCAATTGTTATTGTACCTAACGCCATTTTATATAAAAAGGGATACGTTCAATCCAAGTATAGGTTGAAACTTAATCTCTGTTCGTTAATTCTTCACCCACCGCTGCATATGTATTGAAAGGAAGTTCATCATGGTTTGTTTTTATTTCTGGTGGAATAAATCCTTTTTCAAATATAATTCTAACTTGTTCATTATACCATATAATATCACCTTGAGGTTTATCTAAGATTACATCCCCTATATTTGGTACGTGATATACATTTGTAGTTTCGTTTGGGATAAAATCAAATATTTCATACATTTCATACACTTTACTCGGAAAAACAAGAAACTTATCACCATATGGGTCATCCATATTTATTTGAATGTAGTCTAGGTCACGCCCATATGCATCCTTTCTTTTTAATAAATGCGTTGTAGGTTTTTTTCCATTATAACCAACAAAATCTTCTAAACCATACAAATGATTGGCACCTGTGAGTTCGTGTGTTATTATACAATTTTTATAAATCAATGGGGTTAAATAATAATAGGTTTGTTTTATGTACGATGAAGGACCAAACATATTTTGAATAACTTGACCTAATAATGGAATTAATTTATGTTCTCCTATAAAGTCAGCATACCCATAAAGATATAATATTTGATTCCGTCCAGGGGCGTATATACTTCTCCCCATAGTTGGACCTGTTATACTAAACCCCTCTCGAATGAATTTACAATAAAACATATCATCCGCCATATTACGTACAATATTATCAACAAAAGGATTGTCTTCCTTAGATGGTACATAGGTCTCCATTGTGCCTCCAAATTGTTTTCTCGTTTTATTCTTATTCACTCTCTTCCATTTCAATTTTTTAATTTCTCACGCATTCTTTTCATTCACATTACGTTTACAAAATATTATTATTTAATTGTAGAAATATAATGGTAGTATTAAATAATTATATTTCTAAAATACTTTTCAAAGATACTAATAATTCATACTCTGTTTTAACCTATATCGATGTGGATGGTATATTTACGGAACAATACGTTCATTCGTATGTGAATGAAGTGTTTCAACAAAATAACAATTTACATCAATATATTATTGAAAAAAATAACCAATTCTTTTTAGAACATATAGATTCAATCCATATAAAGGATTACTGTAGCATAATATACACCAATCATACACAGTTTGATAGACCTATGGATACCATGTTAAATGATAATTTTAATACAGAATTAAAATGGAAGTTTTTATTCTGTATAGATAAAGAGAATCATAAAAGTAGGTTCTATTTTAAAATACACCACTCCTTGGCAGATGGTTATCTAATTATTAAAATGTTAACCTCTCCATTTCAAAAGAATGATTTCACACACCAATTTAATAGAAAAACCACGTTTTTTAATACATTATATTACTATTTTATTGGGACAATTCTTTTATTGGTAATGTATATTCGTAACTTCTTTACACTCGTATTTAAATCTTTTAACAGGGAACAAGAGAGCACAAAAAGGAATACCGATTATATTGTGTTTAAACCATTAAATTTTCAGGACATCAAACCGTTCACCAAAAAAAAAAATATTACCGTGAATGATTTTTTATATTCTCTTATGATAAAAACGGATGACTTATACAGACAAAAAGAGAAAATAGTATTAACGGTGAGTCCAATGAATGTATCTGGAACAACCCAACTCAACAATATGTTTCCAATCCTATTTTATACAAATAACTCTTGTACGGTTTCAACTTTAATCACTAAAGTGAATCATACTTTTAATAATTTTAAATATTCTTTGTTTATTCCATGTTTGTATATTTTAATGAATTGTATAACACCCTATACTCCTTTAAATCTATTATCTAATATCTATACGACTGTATTAGATCATACGGATTATGTGTATTCCAATGTTATAGGACCTTCCCGTTTTTTCTTTACAAATGATATAAAAGTTACAGATATTCATTTTTTAACAAATGCAAGCAAGAGAGAGATTGTTTATAATATAATATCGTGTGACGATAATATAAATATAATATGCAGTTTTAAAAAAGGGGTTATTTCTAATAAACGCAAATTTAAACAATGTCTTTATAAAGCTTATTCCACGATTATAAACCTTGAATAGTCACCGTTTGATATTTATAAAATGAACCTAAACCTTTTTCTTATGTATATAGTATATGAAATTCTATAAATGGTTATATATTTGTCATGTAGGTGTTCATGCCTTAAATCCTAGTCATACATACGTTTCAAGAAACCCTCCACACGAAGACCTTATTGTAATTACTCCTTCCAAAGCATCGTTTGTAAGTAAACATTGGTTAGCAAACATAATCAATCCCATGACGACCCGTGACAAATGCTATTACAATGAACATCCGGAGTTACACATTATCCATAGGATAAACCAATTAGAAGATTACATTCAAGAGAATCGTAAACCAAATGATTATTATTTAGCATGGATGCCAAAATGTAATACTGGGTCTAAAGATGTACTATTTTTAATTGTGTGTCAAACCATTAGCAGTGGATGTTATGTGAAACATGTGGTACCGTCACCATACTGGTCTCCAGACCAGATTGGAAGTTGTGAATTAAAACGAGCGTTAGAATCCCTACATTCGTCTATGGATTTTACAGTATTGTACGGGACAGATATGCGTTATAAATTGGCTTGGTCTACGTGGAACTTATTGACGTCTATGCATTCATAATCATTTATATGGGTTTGACCAATACATTGTTTACTTTCGTCTATATACCGTTGTTTTACACGATTATATATATTCTCGGGCTGATTCGTTTTCATAGAATGGTCTATCGTTATAAATGGTTTCGTCACCTTACAATAATGGGTTTGATGCGCAATCAGGATGGACATTGCTATATACAACTATGAAATATTTACATTGTTTTATAAATATTTCATACGTTATATTTACAGTGAATATAATATATGGATATATATAATGATGAATTCTATTTACAACCTAAATTTAAAAAAAAAAGACAATGCAAATTTCACACGACAACCGAAAAAGTTACGTTTGTTAATAATTGGGGGTGATGCAAAGGTATTGTTTTATTATGTAAATTCATTGGAATCCTACACTATATTACATACATATAACACGTTAACACCCAAATGTATAAAATATGATATTGGAGATTTGACGAAACATATATTTAATAGTTTTAATATAATAGTCTTTTTGAATAATTCTTTTAATTATTTATTGAATGAATGGATAACATCTCCTACGCAAATAGGTGACGTATTTATATCAGGTAAAATAAAGATAATCAAACATAAATACACGAAATACATACACATACATGATACACTAGATATATCAAAAATATACAGTATAGTATATCCCAGTTCTATACCGGATAAGGTGCTTTCTTTATCGGATAAGGTGCTTTCTATACCGGATAAGGTGCTTTCTATACCGGATAAGGTGCTTTCTATACCGGATAAGGTGCTTTCTTTATCGGATAAGGTGCTTTCTTTATCGGATAAGGTGCTTTCTATACCGGATAAGGTGCTTTCTATACCGGATAAGGTGCTTTCTATACCGGATAAGGTGCTTTCTATACCGGATAAGGTGCTTTCTATACCGGATAAGGTGCTTTCTATACC
>Ga0208414_1000496_pt1 | contig 38061 bp, 33 predicted proteins | sample AntAceMetag02UKE_FD_184770 | JGI IMG/M metagenome (GOLD analysis project Ga0208414, IMG submission 184770) | Saline lake microbial communities from Ace Lake, Antarctica - Antarctic Ace Lake Metagenome 02UKE (SPAdes) (version 2) | ecosystem: Environmental > Aquatic > Non-marine Saline and... | reverse complement strand
ACAGTTTGGCGTCGCGCAATAGCCGGCCGGCAGAGTATTCATTGGTATAGCCGTTGCCACCCAAAGCCTGTATGGCTTGGAGTGCCATTTGTGTGGCGTGCTCGGACGCGAACAAAATAAGCGCAGCACAATCTTTGCGACTTTCCTGACCCCGATCACAGGCCGCAGCAACCGCATATAAATAGGCGCGACAGGCGTTCAGTGCCGCATACATATCCGCCATTTTCCCCTGCATAAGCTGAAACTCACCCAAGGGCTGACCAAATTGTTTACGCTCGTGAAGATAAGGTAAGACTAAATCTAAACAGGCTTGCATAATCCCGACCGGCCCCGCGGCAAGTAAGGTGCGTTCGTAATCTAAGCCGGACATTAATACCTTGGTGCCTCTGTTAGACTCGCCCAATACATTCAGAACCGGCACCTTGCAGTCTTGGAACACCAACTCACAGGTGTTGGAGCCACGCATGCCGAGTTTGTCTAGTTTTTCTCCATGGCTGAACCCTTCAAAATTTCGCTCGACGATAAAGGCCGTAATTCCACGCGAACCTGCACCCGGTTCTGTTTTGCCATAGACAATCACAACGTCAGCATCGGGACCGTTGGTAATCCACATCTTGCTGCCATTAAGTACGTAGCAGTCACCTTTGTGCTCTGCCCGTAAGGACATGCTAACCACGTCTGATCCAGCATTAGGTTCTGACATAGCCAGCGCACCAACGTGTTCGCCAGAGCAAAGTTTAGGTAGGTATTTTTGTTTCTGCGCCTCACTGCCATTTAGTGATATTTGATTGATACAAAGGTTGGAATGGGCGCCGTAGGATAGGCCTACCGATGCCGAGGCTCGAGAGATTTCCTCCATTGCTACACAGTGTGCCAAATATCCCATACCGGAGCCGCCATAGGCCGAATCAGCCGTGACGCCCAGCAAACCCAGAGCGCCTAATTTTTTCCATAAGTCGGCTGGAAACAAGTTGTCGGCGTCAATTTGTGCGGCACGAGGCGCAAGCTCGACGCTGCAAAATTGATACACGCTGGCCCGAAGCATTTCTATTTCTTCGGAAAGACCAAAATTGAGAACGGGGTAAGATGTGTTCATAAAATCGCACTCCTTAACTGGCGGCTCTATTAAGCTTACTTGCCGCTGGCAACGCATCCCTGCAAGTGATTTCTGTGTTTGCGAGATCTCGTAAAATGATGTCTATTTCTCTTTTCTGCAACGCCAGCAATTCTCTTTTATTCTGCAGTTTATCGGCTCGCAATTTCATCTGGAGTACCACCAGAATAGAAGCTATCCCCATTCAAGTCTATGCCCTCCTTTGCATAAAATATTATCGCGCATCCTCCTGCAACTTCTTGAATCTTCGTTTATCTTCTCGATATTCATCACTCTAACCGGTCACTCACTCGCGAATAGCTCACTCCATTTCAAGTTAATTGGAATAAATAGCTAGAAACGAGGGGCATGTATGGGCACTGCACTAAATGCTCGCCAAGCTAATCGTTTTGCCTCTCCAACGTCTATAGTCAGCCACGTAGTAGCAATTCAAGTGACTGCAAGAATATTGCAGTGTAAGACATATACCCGGCCTCCCAATTGGAGAGTGCTTGCACCCTTTTACTCTTATGCTTCACTCCCTTAACTGTTAGGCCAGTAACGGTCCTTTGCAGGTTTCTAACGTCAGTAAATTTTTTCGTCGGCCAACGCCCATTTTGTAAATAAAGTTGACTTAAGCGTAAAGCATGCTAATTTATTCGCATGGTGCTAATTTATTCGCACATAATGTTTAACCGGAGTTACCGATGACGAAAGCAGACCAGCTCAGCCGCAGAGAACGACAGATCATGGATGCCATTTACCAGCTGGGGGAAGCCAGCGCGAAAGATGTAATGGCGAACATCACCGAACCACCCGGCTATTCCTCAGTTCGAACGCTGCTTGGTAAACTTGTCGAAAAGGGTCACCTAAACCACAAAGAAAGCGGCCTTAAGTACGTCTACTATCCTACTGTGGAGCGTACTGCTGCGTCTAAATCGGCTATGTCGAACATCGTAAAAACCTTCTTTAGCGATTCTCCTTATCTGGCTTTTAACTCATTACTGGATACGGCCACTTTTGACCTGTCGGATGAAGAATTGGCCAAGCTGGAAGAACAAATCAAACTAAAGAAAAAACAATCCAACAAATAATACAGAGGCTCGCAATGGAAAACATCGCTATCGATAATTTGCTTCTTGCAGTACTGAACAACTCGGCTTTACTGGGCTCGGTGTTCGACTGGCTCCTGAAATCTATACTGATAGCAGGTTTTTCTTTTTTGCTTATCGGCATGTTCAGCAACAAGTTGGCGAGCTCCAGCAAGCACCTGCTCTATCTAAATGTTTTCTTGTGCATCGCCATGCTGCCACTTTTTTCGTTACTCTTTGGATCAAGCAACTCAGCCTCCACACCATTACTTGGATTGATAACCATCGAAGTAACGCCGGCAAGCTCTGGCACCCTAACCAGGGTTCAAGAAAGTTTCTTAGATCTCCCTGCACTAGTCACTGTGATTTATCTTATTCCCGTTACCTTGTTGCTACTAAAAATAAGCTTGGCCGCAGTGAGTATTTTTAAGATTGGCCACCAGGCAAAAGCTAGCAGCTCATCGGCCTTTCTATCCACGAGGTCATCCAAATTGTCATATGGCATCGCAACAAGAATGCAGCGTTTTTCTAAATTATTAAATATCACAAGAGAAGTTGAACTCAGATTTAGCGATGCCATTTCTTCCCCCCTGTCTTACGGCTTGTTTCGGCCTAAGGTGCTGCTTCCCACACAGGCGCTTCATTGGGACTCCTCTATGCTCGATGATGTGCTAGTGCATGAACTCAGCCATATAAAGCGTCTGGATTGGCTCTCGATGCTTTTTGTCTACCTAGTTGCCAGCTTCTTCTGGATCAACCCCTTGCTGTGGATAGCAAAGAAACAGCTAAATGAAGAAGCAGAGAACAGCTGTGACAGCGCCGTGCTGCTGCATGGCCAGACTGAAACTGTGTACGCCGCAAATTTGCTGAACATAGCGAAAAGCATTCGCAAAGAGAGTGCTCCACCCTTATTAGCACAAATGATGTTAGGCAAAAGTCTTCTACCCATTCGAATTAATCGCATACTGGAGAGTGATATGGCAACGGCAACTTCGCACAAATATTTCTTCGTGCCGGTTTCAATTCTGGCAATAGTAATTAGTTTTGGCAGCGCCACTACGCAGGTTTTGGCAGCTGATTCACAGGCAAGGTCTGCGCCAGAAGCGAAATCGTCAGAAGAGCAAATTTTCTCGTTATCCGAAGATATAGCCCCGCTTTACCCGCTGCGAGCAGCCTATGCAGGTGTTGAAGGTTGGGCGCTAACTGAATTTACAATTTCACCCGAAGGCGCTGTAGTTCAAAATTCGGTCAAAGTAGTTGATGCAGACCCCGCCGATATTTTTAACAGCGCCTCCATTAGGGCCGCAAAAAAGTTTGAATTTATTTTAGAGGGTGGCAGCCCGCCAAGAAAAATTGAGGGGGTTCAATACCTGTTTCGTTTCGACCTTGGAGAAGACGACAGCAATAATGTTGTTAGGGATTATGACCCTATTTCGGGCAGCGACCCGGTGTATCCTGAGCAAGCGGCAAAAGATGAGACCGAAGGAAACGTTTGGCTTGTGTTTACTGTCACCGCCGAAGGCGCCGCTGAAGATATAACTGTCAAGTACAGCTCTGATGAAGTCTTCAATGGATCTGCTATCGCGGCGGCGCAAACTTTGCGGTTTGAGCCGAGGTATGAAAACAATCAGCCGGTGGACGTAGCTCGAGTACAGTATTTGTATAAATATACGCTGGACTGAGGTTATAGAATTTAAAACATGAAAATAAAGGGGGCAAAGTAAAAATACAGTACCGTATTTTTACTTTGCCCCCTTTATTCCCTGACCCCTTTACTCTTTGATGGCAGCGCTGATCCGGGCGATGATTTGCTCGACATTATCCACACTCGCCAAATCCTTCAATTGAACGCTGATGTTTACCAAGATGAAATACGGCCCCATGTGCATGGTGAGTATTTCGTTAACAGTTTCGACCTCGTCAAAGCCTTGCAGCAAACTACCAATGTCATTGACCAAGCCTACATTAGCGCTCTCCCCTATTAAAAGACCTTTGGTTTCGAATACCAGCCAGATTACGCTTGCTCACAAAATCAAATGGATTACGATGGAGGCGACGCCATCGGCGTAAAAATCAACCATTATCTGAGTCAAGATTAGAGCCGCTAGCGCTACCAAAAAACCCAGCATCGCGGCCGAGTCTTCAAACATCACGACAAACAAGGTGGGATCTTTGCCACGTTCTACCGCTTCTATATGGCCCCAATCACCCTTGGCGCGGCACAATGCCGGCATTGCGAACGCGCAGGCGACCCTTCGAACACTAGAGCAAGAAAAACCAAGATGGAGTTAATCATCAGCTTAGTAATGAGCTCTGGCTCTTGCAAATGATAAACACCTTTATAAATAGATATGCCAGCGCCCACGGCGAAGATCATAATAGCGACGACAAAACTCCAGAAATAAATGTCCTTATCGTGACCGAACACAAAAAGCGCGTCGGCAGTTCTCTCCGCTCGTTTCAGAGCGTGCAGTAAAAAAATTTGATCTACCCGTTGATTTGAGAAAGCAAAGGCCAATCTTCAGAATCATATCTTCGGGGCTGCCAGTATAAAATACCGCCGGGTGACACAGAGCCACCATTAGATTATCGTTTGACAATTGGCCCGGCAAACCAAGATCCGGTTAATATTAGAATCCAAGAATTATAAGAAGAGGTTGTTATGCAAATAGTAAAAAACACAATAATAATAATTTTTTGCCTGTTACTCATTCCAGTGGCAGCGATTGCAACTGCCGGGGCGAAGCAGAAATCCGCTGACGGGCCAAACCGCGTTTTCTCTGGCGGGCCATTAATCGCCGGTGAGCTATATCGCGCAGCGGAGCCAGACTGGGGCTTTGTGAATGATATTTCCACGATCGAGATGCAGCTACTAGACCCTGCGCAATCGCGGCGCATTTGGATTGCTGAGTACGACAACAGAATCTTCGTATGGTCTGGTTATATGGACAACTTCATCGGCCGTCTCTGGAAAAGCTGGCCCGGGCAAGCCGAGAAAGACGGCCGCGCGGTGCTGCGCATCGACGGTGTGCGTTACGAGCGGCAACTACAGCGCATAGAAAGCGGCGACGTTTTAGATGGGCTAACCGAAGTTATCTCAGGTAAGTACCCCTCCTCCATGACTCGCACGACGGTAGAAGACGGCAATGTTTGGTTGTTCGAGGCAGCGCCTCGTGAATCATAGAGTCCTCTCGCTGAATCTCTAGCTCAATCAACACAACAGCTCTCTGGCTTGCTATAAGAATTAAAACAAGGATTTAGACCATGAAGAAATTTTATATATTCATCGCCGTCGCCATCGTGCTGACTGTTCTCGCGGTGCTGTTTGTGCCTGGGGTCGATGATTTCGTTGAAGTAACTTTCCAGCGTTATCTTGGCCGAGCAGCTACATAGGCTGAGAGAATAGATAGAGAAGTTCAGATTAAAAATACTGCAGCTTAAAAAGTGTCAAAGCAGATGTATGCTCTTCGAGACGATCGCACCGCTATCCCGGCTTTCGATCAGGGGAGTCGAATCAAGCGAGTCGAATCAAGCGAGTCGAATCAAGCGAGTCGAATCAAGTAGTTTAGATTTGGGACAGAAAAACAAAACCAATGGCTTATTTTTTTATTTGGTGCGCCCACAGAGGTTGATTGCCTTATTTGCTAAGCTGGGGGTGTGCTACAGCATGCTCATGCATTAACAAGCGAAGGAAGGAGAACGAAATGGAAAAGGGAAAGTGATCTCAGCCCAAATTTTTAATAATGAACCGCATTTTTTTCAGCCACTTTTCAAGTGCTGATAGCTTATCTAATCGGAGCCTCTTGCATAAAGGGTTTAGAGTGCCTTGCACCGACACTACTGCCAATTTTTAACATGCTAAGCCCTTAGTGACCTCCCCTATGCCTGCCTTAGGCCTGTTTAGGCAGCTGGGGATTGTTATGCCAAATTTAACTAAATAGGTTTCAGCGAATTTATCAAGCCCACGGCTATTAGTTCCCACCCGCCTTAATCGCTGCTCTCGTGTAACCAAGCGGCATGTTGAGGGGCACGTTTGGTTTCGCTCCATTCATCGATCATATCCTCGGCAACGTCGTGCAGTGTATCCAGCATCCCCGGCTTTGCAGTGTTGGCCGCGAGCTCAAGTCGGTGACCATTTGGATCGAAGAAATAAATGGATTGAAATATGGTGTGATTCACCGGGCCAAGCACATCGATTCCAGCTGATTCCAACCGTTTCTTGGCCGCAAGTAAAGCGTCCATATCTTCCACCTTGAATGCGATGTGTTGAACCCAGTTAGGGGTATTTGGGTCTTTCCCCATGGCGGGCGAGTTTGGAATTTCAAAGAAAGCCAAAACATTGCCGTTACCTGCATCCATAAACACATGCATATAGGGATCTGGTTCGCCGGTGGATGGCACCTGATCTTCGGCAATCGCTAGCTGAAAATCCATGCCCATAATATCGCGATAAAAGGCAACAGTTTGCTTGGCATCCTTACAGCGGTAAGCCACATGATGAATACCCTGAAGGTTCATAGCACTCTCCTAACTAGCCTGTTGACTGCGGACACTGCCACGATTCAATTGATCGCGCTCTATTGATTCGAATAAAGCTTTGAAATTTCCTTCGCCAAACCCTTCATCTTTTTTACGCTGAATAAATTCGAAGAAGACCGGCCCAATAAGTGCGCCAGAAAATATCTGCAGAAGTAAACGCGGATCGCCTTGATGAGTAGAACCATCCAGTAAAATACCTCTACATTTTAGCTCGTCCATCGGTTCGCCGTGATTTGGAAGGCGTTCTTCAAGCATTTCATAGTAGGTTTCCGGCGGCGCAGTCATAAAAGGAATACCTAGCTTTTTCAATTGATCCCAGCTTTTAAAGAGGTCGTCGGTAGAGAACGCAATATGTTGAATTCCTTCTCCGTTGTAGGCCATCAGAAATTCCTCTATCTGTCCGCCTTGAGTTGCCTCCTCGTTTAAGGGAATTCGTATTTTGCCATCCGGTGCGGCCATAGCCCGCGACAACAAACCGGTGTATTCACCTTTGATATCAAAAAAGCGTACTTCTCTAAAATTGAAAATTTTCTCGTAGAAGCCGGCCCAATAATCCATCCGCCCTCGGTAAACATTGTGGGTTAGATGATCGATTAGATTGAATCCGCAGCCCTGAGGGTGACGATCTACTCCTTCAATGAATTCAAAGTCGATATCATAGATTGAACTGCCTTCACCGTAGCGGTCAATAAGGTACAGTGGTGCGCCGCCAATCCCCTTTATTGCGGGAAGCCTTAACTCCATCGGGCCTGTCTCAATATCCATAGGCTGAGCGCCTAGCTCCAGCGCTCGAGCGTAAGCCTGTCGCGAATCCTTTACGCGAAAAGCCATGCCGCAGGCAGACGGCCCGTGCTCATCACAGAAGTACCCGGCGTAGCAGTCACGCTCATAATTGACAATGAAATTGATTTCACCCTGACGAAACAGAGAGACATTCTTAGAGCGGTGATTGGCAACATGAGTGAATCCCAGCATAACGAATACAGGCTCTAGGATTCCTCGTTCAGGCGCTGAAAACTCTACAAATTCAAAGCCATCTAAGCCCATTGGATTGGGGATAATATCGGTCATATAACTCTCCGAGCATTCAAAGAATATTAGTTGCAATAACAACTAACATTAGTTGCTATTGCAACTAATGTCAATCAGACTAGCAACATGACTCAATCAAGCAAGAAAAAACAGCTCGCCGAATCTAGCATTCTCAATCTCGAGCGCTACCTGCCATACCGACTTTCTATTCTTTCTAATAAAGTCAGCAGCATGATCGCTGAAACCTACAGCGATAAGTTTGCGCTCTCAATTACCGAGTGGAGAATTATGGCGGTGTTAGGCGAGTATCCTGATGTGTCAGCCGATGCAGTGTCTTTTAAAACCCAAATAGAGAAATCGATTCTTAGCCGGGCGATCAATAAATTGCTCAGCCGCCATTTAGTATCCAGAGAGTTCAACCCCTCTGATAAGCGGCGCTCTATGCTGACCCTGACCGAAACAGGATTGTCTGTCTATGAAGAAATTGTGCCTGTGGCTTACGAAATGGAGCAGGAGTTACTTGCTTGCTTCAATGAAGAAGAGCAGGAGCAATTTAGTACCCTAGTAGATCGACTTTATGATCATGCGGCAAAATTAGCAGAGAATTGAGCGGACCGTGCGAGTGAAAACCACTTTATCTTTTGGGTGACTGGGCATCTTGACGATAACAGTTGAGCCGTCTCCCCAACCTTAAGCGTTTAAAGCGCCATCTACTGCCGCCCCCAAAACAGGGTGAGTTCGGGGTTTCCTGACGAATCATCGCACCTCTTGTGCAGAGCGATGTTTACTCTTTTAGTTTCTGAGCAGCCACTGGACAGTGAACACGAAAGCATAGGGTGGTGCTTTTGAATCATTCGGTAGGTATCGAGACCGTCGGCAGCGCGCTCAGCATTCGGAACGCTAACGGGTACCGGCTTTTTAAGTCATCAATTACCAAGATGTTCGCATCACCTCGATAGTCTACATCCTGGGCAGTTGCTTGGCCGAGATCTACCAAGGACATAACAAAGCACACGCTGAATCCACGGCCATGGCCGCTCTCTGACTCGATCGAGCTGCCCATTACTTCTGTTAAGGTAAATGTCGCGCCAAGGCGCACCAATATTCAACACCAAAACCCAGCGCTTGATCGTTGAAGTCATATGACGGATTGTGCAAGGGCTGCGCGCAATTGTCATGCCCCCGACCATTACCCATCAGAATGTAAGCGCCGGGCTTACAATTAAGCATTTGCGCAAAATCTTCAGAGAAACTAATACGACCAAATTCGGCATCTGCGGTGGCGCCGACTAGGGCGTTTGCTACCTTGGCACACACTCCTGCATGTTCTGGGCTGTTCATTAATGGGACAAACGATGTTGAATAGCCAAACCGATACTCAGCTCCATAGGCGTCGCAGTTAGCGCGGACAATGGCTTCCATTCGGCTTCTGATAGATTCACTTATATGTTTTTCAAAGCCTCGACAGTCGCCCGTAATGCTCACCTGCGACGCTATAACATTTCTGGCGCCGTCAGTGCTAAAGTCAGTTACGGAGACTACTGCGTGGTCTGAAGGAGCGATGGTTCTTGATACGATACTCTGAAGATCAGAGACAATCTTTGCGCCGATAACGATAGGATCGATAACTTTTTCGGGCATGGAAGAATGCCCACCCTTGCCGATGATAGATATTTCGAAATTATCCTCAAACGCACAGAAAGCTCCGGGACTGATAGCAAATTCGCCCACGGCCAATCCAGGAAGGTTGTGTAATCCGTAGATCGCATCCATTTGAAACCGATCAAACAACCCCGCCTCAATCATTGCCAGCGCGCCATTACCATTTTCTTCATCTGGTTGAAAAATGAAGTGAATCTCTCGATCAAAATCATTGCTAAGCGCCAACAATTTTGCCGCACCCATTAGCATGGTTGAATGCCCGTCATGGCCGCACCCATGAAATTTACCCGGTGAGGTAGAAGCATGCTCAAACGTGTTGGCTTCAGTGATAGGCAGTGCATCCATGTCGGCTCTAAACCCTACCGGGCTGACCCCACTACCCTTATTAAGTGAAGCCACTATGCCATTTTTTCCTACGTCAGTTGTAACGTCCAATCCCGCGTCTCGTAACTCATCCGCAATGAGCTTGCTGGTCCTGCTGACATCGAATGCTAACTCTGGATTTTGATGTAGCCGTTTTCGAAATTGTACCAATTTCTCAATAAAGCTTTTATCCACTGAAATCATTGAACTAGAGACTCCCTTCACTAGCAATTACTAAACAGATAGAGCCGTCGGGGATCACTGTATTTAACTTAGAATCTAACTCCGAATTTAACAGTATAGCAGCCACCCCTGCAGCACCTGAAGGGGTGGTAGCGAGTTCGTTTTTGGCCAAAAAATCCACTGCGGTAATTGCCTCATCATCACTTACGCAAACAAACTCATCAGCGAGATCATTCAGTATATCGAACGCAATTAGTGAAGGTTCCTTGCAATCTAGCCTGCCCATTGAGGAAATTGGACCAGTGACTTTTGTTAGGCGGCCTAGCTTGTGGCTCTCAAAAAGACACGGCGCTGCCTGAGGTTCCACAACAATGATTTTAGGTTGGTGCTTCCATTTTTTACGAATCTCATAAGCGATACTCGCTGCCAGCCCACCAACTCCAGCTTGAAGAAACACATGAGTCGGCCAGCTGCCATCGCGTAAAAATACTTGTCGCATTTCCTCAGCGATTACCGCGTATCCCTCCATGACTAACATAGGCAGGTGGTAGTACCCTGGCCAAGAACTATCAGCGAGTAAAACTTGCCCTTGTGAATTTTCGTTCATGGCAGCAAGCATACTTTGCTCGTACGTCTCACCGGACCGAATGACAACCGCGCCACTGGCTGTAAGCCTTTGAGCGAAAGATGCTGGGACGGGCCGCGCAATATGAACGCGGCATCTGGCATTAAATAGTTCAGCTCCTTTTGCCACTGCCATTCCGTGATTACCTGCACTGGCGCAAACGAAAGTGAATTTTTTGCTCCAGCTTTGAATTTCTGGATCGATTAGTCGATGAGCTGGCAATTCAAAACCATTCTCTTTTTGCCACTGCTCAAGAAGAAACCTAGCTACAGCATAAACCCCTCCTAAAGCTTTGAAAGAACCAAGTCCCATCCGGTTTGTTTCATCTTTAACTAACAATCGGAAGTTATTGAGCGGAGCGATTTCCACAATCGGGGTTTGTTTGTATGCCGGGCAAATCTTTAACAGATTTAAAGGCCGGCTGACATCGAGTGATAACTTATAATTCATAAGAGGCAGGATACTATGGATTCACTTAGATGGGGATGCTCGGCACGTGTGATGAATCCTAAAACCAGCCCTCTTCATAAATCGAAGCTACTATATTAAAAGCCAGTAGGGTAAATAACAACGCATAACAGGAGAATTGCAAAGGCTATTGCTCAAGGCTGGCACATAGCAAAAAGATCAAAAAAGAAGCGCCCAACATCGTCAGAGCCTAAGTTGTGACATATCTTAAGAGTAACATACGAATCAGAGCTCAGCTGACCCAATGGAGCTAACTTGAGTGCGACGCTCTTAAGAGGAGAATCAATTCATATAGTTGCCAAATACGAATGAATAATTATGGATTTCGAAAAGCCGAAAAAAGCACATCTAAGAAAGAAAAATCCGATTTCACCGCTATCCGACTCTCGAAATCCGCCCTCTAGGACCAACCGACAAGTCGACGAATCAGGTACTCCTTAAATTTATATTGGAGAAAGCAGCAGCGCTGCTAATCGAAAGATCTACCGCCTCAAATGACATACCAGAAGACCAAATTATTCAGTCTGCAAGAGTAAGCATGATGGAGAAATCTGCTGCAAAAACAGTTATTTTAACCTCAGGCCTAGAGCTCGCAGGATGAAATAGCTATGCAGTTTGAAAGCCAAAGAACACTAATAAATAAATGAGGACCGGTTAAAATACAGCGGTTTGTAGTTTTTACAGCCCCGAGAGATTAATCAACATTTTGGCTGAGCCAAACTACCTACACGCCGGCCAGCACTTCACAACGTCCGCGGCAAACCCGGGCACACAAATGGCTTAATGAAGGCGCGGTTCTTGTTTATCAGGACCCTAATGCTATCAAGCTATCAGTGTCCCACAAGATCACACTTCTTTGATGACTATTGATTCCAACTAGCACAAAACTCTTTTATCCGTGCGAATGCGATATTAAGCAAGCAGTTGGATGCCATCCATCAATGACGCTTTATCGGTTTTTTGAGCTAACTCAACGTTAGATGGTGAGTTCAGTTTTGGTTCAGTCTGGATAAACTATAATTTGCCCTAATTGAGCCAAAGGCTTAGTTCTTTTATCAACTACCCTCAAGAAAATTACTAGGACACCTATAATGAACAAAAATATGAAGTATTCGCTATTCCTCATCCTGAGCTTTACCATCTTGCAATCTTGTACCAGCACAGGAAACTCAGTGTTAGTCGAAGAAAACAAAGAGTCAATTGGCGGAAAGCTGCAAGAAGGAACTACTACAAAAAATCAAGTGTACACCATACTTGGAGATCCCATCGAAACAACCTTCATAGCCGATGGACAAGAAGTTTGGACTTACGAGGTAAGTAAACTCAAACCTTTTCTTCGCAATTTTATACCCTATGTCTCGCTCATTTCTTCTGGGGCTAACGGAATTCGACAACAGCTAACGATTCGATTTGATGAAAATGATTTAGTAGATGAATACCGCTGGAATGAATCAGAAATACAGCTCAGAAGTGGGATTTTTACACAAGTTAACTGAGCATTTATAATTGAACTCTCCCCCTCTTTGTTAGAATCAAAGGGAGGGGAGCTGCGTGGGCGTAGAACTGTTTGGCTTTAAATTGGAAACTTGCGGGTAATAAGCTGGGGACACCAATGGTTTAATAGCTTAGTGAGGGTCGGTTCTTGCTTATCAAGACCCTTTAACTGTTAGACTATTAGTTAGTGTTCCTCAAGACCTTGTGGAACTTGAAAAATACGCCTGCCCTCTTTTCTCCCAGCTTGTGGAAAAATTTCCTGCGATAGAACCAAACCGCCCTTTAATGACGTATTACAGGTACATGAAAAGAGCCAACCCAAAGGTAAGACCTCGCTACATTTCAAATCAAAGATTAAGGCGGTATATCAGCTGATCTGGCTAGGAGTCTAAATTTCATACCTCACGTGGTAAATAGTTTAGATCCATGGGCTTGCTTCTGGAGACTTCCAATGTTGGGTTAGAAAATCAGGCATCCTTCCTAAATAAATATAGCGCTTTAGGTTGGGATCTAAGCATGCGGAGTATCCTATCATTTAGAGAAAGAAATTAAATTTAATCAAAGGTGGAAAATGTGAAGTATTTTAAAGTTGTTTTAGTTTCTATATCAATTCTACAAGGAAGTCTTGCACTAGCCGAGAACTACGAGGTCAAGATGTTGAATACAGGGGCTGATGGAGTTATGGTCTTTGAGCCTGCAATGTTAAAGATTGAGCTAGGCGACACTGTCACTTTTAAGTCGACCAACCCAGGCCACAACTCGGCTTCAATGGACAGCATGATTCCAGAAGGTGCTGAAAGTTGGAATGGTGGAATGAGCCAAGATGTTACTGTGAACTTTGAGACCGAAGGCGTTTATGTTTACCAATGCACCCCGCATATGATGATGGCGATGGTAGGCGTAATTCAAGTTGGATCTGGGGATAACCTAGCTTCAATCAAAACTAAGGCCGCCGAGAAAAAGTCTGCTTTTATGATGTCGCCTGATAGGCTAGACGGCTATCTAAATCAGTTATAATTTCGGATAAAGAACTAAGGCAGCCAAGCTGCCTTAGTTCTTTATTAGGCCCTTAAAAGATAACGTCAGCCTGTAAAAATCGAGCATGATATCCTCGGCAGTTATGTATATCCGTCACCTACCTATAATCTGAAATTACCCACACTGCTGTCCGGCTCTACCACCAATCAAATTGTGTCATTGAGATTAATTAAGAGAAGTGGGATCCAAGAGTACTTTGATCGGTCACAAGAGATTGATTCGGCATTTTGTTTGGCCGGATTCCTCACTCCCTCGGACCAGTCTTCGGGTTTTCACCAGACTGCGCTCCTTTCGAATTCTCGAGCAACTGCCTCGAAGCTTACCTTTTATATATAAATAACGCTATTAATCAGAAGGTTGAGATTTTTCTCAGCTATAGCAATGAGTATGAATGAGCCACAATTACTGCATACTACATTTTTATCCGATGTCAGCTAACAACTAAGAGCGGGCATTAATAAATGACCCAATTTGATAGAAATTTTTCCTACCAAGTGTATTATCGTCGCTATTGGGAGCCGTCATATGCTTGAGTCAATACCGCTAAACTTACCTGAATTGAGTTCTGACTATGAGGATGTGTATTCGCAATTTGAAAACCTTATGACGGAATTTTCGGCTAATTTGGGATCAACCAGCGCAATGGCGCACATGGACCCCCCAACGCCAAAAATCGCCGCTCAAATCGTCGGATTAAATGCTGCCTATAATCAAAACCTTTTGCACCCTGATTTAAGCCCCCTTGCAACCAAAATAGAAGAAAGAGCAATAGCTTGGTTATTACCATTTTTTAGCATGAATGATGGACACTTTTGTGCGGGATCGACCATTGCAAATTTAACTGCAATTTGGTGCGCTAGAGAACATGGTGCGAAACGAGTTATCGCATCTCAAGACGCTCATATGTCAGTGGCCAAAGCAGCGCACATACTTGGCATCAAGTTCACCTCAGTTCCCGCTGACTCCGATGGCCGTATGAAAAACGATGATCTTGGCGATTTGAAAGATGCCTGCCTTGTATTGACAGCAGGAACGACAGGAAGAGGTGTTGTAGATAGTCTAGCGCCTACAGACGCCATGTGGACACATATTGATGCCGCTTGGGCAGGGCCTCTCAGGTTGACCAAGCATGCGCACATTCTAGACGGGATAGAAACCGCAGACAGCGTCGCAATCTCTGCTCACAAGTGGTTTTATCAACCCAAAGATTCTGCCTTAGTTCTATTTGCGGATAGAAAAGCACGTCACAAAATTAGCTATGGCGGTTCATACTTAACCACCCCTAATGTTGGAGTTCAGGGGTCACGTGGCGCGGCGGCAATACCGCTCATGGCGACGCTAATGTTATGGGGAAGGACTGGCCTAGCGGCCCATATAGAAAAAAATATGTCTGACGCCCTTAAACTAGCTGAATTTCTTCATCTACATCAAGCTATTGAACTGAAACAGACGCCTGAGACTGCTGTGGTGAATTGGCGGCCTAAAAACAAAAGTATTGAGCAAGTCTTGGCGGCTCTAGGTGAAACGTCATCTCAAACGCAAATTGGTAAAGAAGTTTGGGTTCGTCAAGTTGCCGCGAATCCATCAGCTGACGTTGATTTAATAATCTCCAAGATTAAAAATGCGATTGAGGACTAGCGGCGGCTTCTGGGACATAGCTATGGCCCGTAACCGAAGCCTAGGCACCCTACTCTTCTCCATTTATATTTCTTACTACACAACATCTAAAAAAATTCTTGCCGACAGCTCAAACACACTTGTGCCAATGACTTGTGCCAATGACTTCTGCGAATAAGTATCTTTTAGCAAGTATTTAAGCGGCCGAACACTCTAAATGTCATTTCAATTTCGCCGCTCTATCTCATTGATTCAGATGTATACAGGTCACGCGGCCTACTAAAATTTCTCGCTCAGACGGTTAGGTCGACTGAGCATCCTAGCACCTGAAATCAGGGTGAAGGGGCAAGGGAACCACGTGACAGCTCATAATCCTGCTTGTTCCACCAATACTCTAGTGCATACTTTCCATGCTGTGTCTGATTTAGATAGAGGATGTAGTTCTTAACCGACTTAGCAAGTTGCATCGAAAAATCAAATCCTACCACTAAGTTCTGATCAAAGTTTTCCCCATCTTTAAAATTGCGGAACCAGTGCATCCAATCCGCAGGCGCCGGAGTCTGATTTGGTGGTCTCGGAATTGCGGGCTCAGACAACCAAGGCATGATTGCGGAAACAGAAGGATACTGCCCAGTAGAATGACAGGACATACAACTTGAAGAAGGATTGTCTGCAGGACCATTAAGTCGTGAATTAAATCCTAGATGCATAGCAGGCATAGCAGGGTCGGGATTAATCCAAGTTTGCTTCAGTTCTGGATTGATAACAGTTTGCGTAGGGTTTTCATTGATGAATGTATGATTGATAGTTGGATCATTACCCCACATTACGCCCACAGGCATCAGGTTACACCAATTTTTTCCCGCGCCGCTGATAGAAGCACACGCCTCTCCATAAGAAGAATTTGCAGGAAGATTTCCATTGTAAGTGAAGGTGCCAAACACCCACTCAGCAGATTCTGTAGCACGCGAATCCTTAACCATGATATCCATCTGTAACAGATTCAACTTTTGAGTTGCTCGCTTACTTGGGGACTCTGGAGGCTTAGCACAGGCAGCAGAAAATGGCATATCACAATCATAGATGTAACCATTCCACTGAAGCGGATTAGTCAGCCATGGGACCTGTCTTTCATCCAAGACGGTAAACAAGAACTTGGCTACAACCGCACCCTCTGGGAAACCTTCCTTTGAGATCATGGAGGAAAGGTCTGGCCCCTGGCCTGAGGAAGGCCACACCTTGCCAATAGTATAGCCACCTGGGCCGTTGTAGAAACCAACCGCATAAGCGGATGATGCCGACTTCTGTTCCGGCCCCAGCGTCCGCATGCCTAATGGCCCTTCTCTAGTGAGTCCGTGATAGCCTTCTCGACCTGTTATACCCCAATGTTGCCAAGGTACATGATACCAATCATAGTTGGCTGTATTATTTTGAAGAGCGAAATCCTTACTAACATCACCTCCATGAATGTTGCCTTCGAACACGTAGTCTCGGACCGCCATCACATAAGCCAACGGATCTGTCTGATAATCAATTGCGAGTATCTTCTGAACCTCTGGGTCTAAGGCTGGCAAGATGTCAGGATAGTCGTCGCTGAGGATGAATACTTCTCCTACATAGTCATTGTTCGCCCCACCAGGCTCCTCCATATACTGAAAATCAGGAAAGCCGACACGTGTTTCAAATTCAAAGCTTTGAGCCAATATAACTGGCATCACCAGCCAGCCGACAATAAAGGTCAGTCCGTGTCTTGTTATCCACTTGTCATTTTTCATACGCAGTGCCTCTTCTATTGTTGAACGATCACGGGTTTAGCGCTTGAGGATCAATGTAGAAATTAACTGTGGTGGAGTCTTGCATGCCTTGGAAACCAGTTTGCCAGTTGGAAAGCAACCCTGTTCCATCGACAGTAAGACAATTCGTGGCCATGGCCACATGTTTAGTTCCTCCCTCCTTAAGCGTAGCGTGCAACATCCAGCGAATCACAACTTTAATCTGATCGCCTTTTTGCTCCCCAAATAAATCCAGAATAAAAAAGTGGTAATAACTAAACGACTTGAACAACTCCCCCATTCCGTGTGCCGTAGCTTCTCCCGAGGCTGGCTGACCTTGATACGTGTAGTTCGGTGCGAAAATCATCTTACCCATTCCCTCCGCATCATCAGAATTGAGGTATTGCCAGTAGTCAAAGACAGCTTGTTCAGCTTCTTGAGTTGTTATCATTAGCCTATCTCCTTGGTTTTTTTGCGAGCCTCATCGAGGATCGGTGTTTTACTGCAATTGATTTACCCAATTTGAAATTAACACTGCATGACTGGGCTTGATTGTGCGAGATTCCGAAGGAATCGTATGATGATGTATGAGCTGTTCTCCATCTGGAGTCGCAGTGAAATTACGTCGATATACTATAGACCATTCGATCGGGCCGAAAACTCGGTCAGTGCTCGAGATCGAAAACAGCGAATCCTTATTCAATACTGCGCTGTATACGTAACTATCCCGCTGCGAAAGAAATAGCAGTTGTTGCGAATCCTCCGTCCATTGAGGATCCGTTCCTGTGTTGTAACTCACCTGCCACTTACCATCCTCTAGATTGGGAAACGGACGGACGAATATTTCAAAGCTACCCAACTCAGCGCTGACGTAAGCAATCCATCTGCCATCTGGCGAAATAGAGCCATTCTGTAGAACAAAGTCATCCGAGAACAACTGTATAGGAATGGATTCTCGACTATCTAGCGAAAGGCCCATCAGTCGACGTGCTTCCGGCAATCCTTTTGTAAATATCAACGTGCTACCGTCTGGAGAAACATCATTGGCCTGCAACCAGTCTAGACTTTTAACCAAGCCACGCGGCTGACCGCTACCATCGGCATTGGTAATCCATAATTCATTACCGATGTTATTGCTATCTCTGACTGTGTACACCAGTTGCCGACCATCAGCTGTCCATATTGCACTACTGCTATTACCGGTAAAACTGCGGCGCGAAATAGATTCAGTGCGCAAGTCATACACACCTATATTCGTGTCACCGTCATCTGTCAGATTGAAAACCAGCTGACTCCCGTCGGGAGAAAAGCGTGATTGATAAGCTACTTGGGGCAATTTATTTTCAATTTTTTGTTTGTCCCGGCTTTCCCAAACCAGCTCTTGCTGATCGAAGCCCTGAGGTAGAGCCGCATTCCTAACTTCTTGCGCCTGGAACACTAACATTCCTGTTCTGGAAACTGCGTAACTGGCTACACCTAGATTGCGATGGTGGACTATCCCGGATTCCACACGCCCTTCAATTAGACATTCCTCAGGCAGGTTTGGGCTGCAAATAGACACCCACAAATCTTCATCGCGCATATATGCGATACGGTCAGAGCCAGCGAAACTTGCGTTGTAGGCTCGCTCTATCAGAGTTCGTACTTCCTTAGTCGCGAGGTTGAACGCATCAATACGCCCCTCGTAAAAACTCCCACTATCAGTAACTGTATAGAGCAGCCATTCACCGTCTGCAGATATCTTAGGCCAGCTTTGACCCTCTCCTTCAATAAAAGGGATATTTAGTGGTTGAATTTCTCCATCGTTAATGGTGACAGCATACAGAAGTCCGTCGCTACTATGCGTAAAGACAACAGCTCGATCATTGAGCCAATTAGGCCCCATAGCCAAATTTACCACTTTGGTCAACACTCGCGCCCTACCTCCCGATGTAGGCATAACATGCAGGGCTCCTGTACCAATTCTTGCGTAAATAACTTGTTCACCGGAAGGTGAAAAAGCCGCACTAAATGGCACGTCAACACTTCCACCGTCGGCTACTAATGAACGCGTGCTGCCATCAGCAAGGTTTCGAATTTCAATTCGGCTGACATCATCCTCTAAGGTTGTGTAGGCCAGCAGCTCCCCCGCCGGATCAAAAGCGAAATCATGAAGTATTGCTGTAAACGGCAGGGGCTGTGACTGGCCCAATAAAATTGATGACCGTATGGTCGGACCGGAACCAGCAGAGCTTATTTGGGCCGAAGGCCCAGAGCTTTTATCGCCAACAATTTGGTCAACAACCTGAAAACCGGCTACAAGAAGAACTAGAGCGAATGTGGCATAGATGAATTTACTGTCCACAGCGACAGAATGTGATTCTTGCACGCGCTGGTAATCATCGGGACGGATACCAGTCGGACCCAGTTCGTAGGCCCATGACAATATTAGTGCTACTGGGAACCCGAGAAAAAACAAGAAAATGAAGGTACGGTTTACCCATTCTGGCGCGCCAAACGTCGGTAGCACAATGTCAGCGGCTTGTATTAATACCCACGCAACTACCACATACACACCGCCAACGCGGAAAACCTTACGGCGCTTCAGTTCGTTGTACAGATTTCCCATTAAGCATAGCCTCAATTCCCACGAAATTCATTAATATTGACTTTGGCGGAGAATGTCTAGAATATCCAATAAGAACAATAAGTCAAATATCATTCAGAAGTTAAAAAAAAATTGAAGTTGAGCTGAAATATATTATGGAAAGCAACAAAAAATACAGGCGCCAAGGCAAAAATACAGCATTTAAGGGGACTTCAAAGAGAGATTGATTTACTTATTGGCTAAACTCATAAATTCACCTTGCAGACAGCGTTTCGAGCTCTCGGCCAACTGAATTAAATGGCATCACTGACACCCATGTTTCTCTCAATGCTAACGACGTTAACCGTTTAGCAACTGGACATAGTGGTAAACGAAAGGCTGTGCCTCATTTTCACTGGAGCCGTATGGAGCACGCCGGTGTTTGGCGTTCAACAACCAAAGATATGATGGTGTTTTTGAAAGCTCGCTTGGGAACTTCAGGAGAGTTCTGGAAAAACCTACTGGGTGAATCGACCTTGCCAGCTTTCGACGATCCCAAATTCGAGCATCAAGGTTTAGCATGGCAGCTATCCTGCAATAAAGGGTTCAGTAATTTTGCCTGGCATAATGGTCAGTCTTTGGGGCAAAAATCCCTAGCTGTTTGCGCAAAAGCTAGCGGTTCTGCAATTGTTATTTTATCAAATAACGTTCCTAAGATTTGGCTGCATTTCTTTACTAATTACAGTACTGAACAACTATTATTTGATATTTTAGAGTCCGCATTGCCTCACTAAAAATCACACTACTCAAGAGTCGTTGCCTCATCTAAAATCACACTACTTATCACGATAAGTCAAGACATTAAGATGAGCATATTGATGGGTCTGACCCCCGCAGAGAGCTGTTGGCGAACGTTCGCCGGAACTATCGCTGCAGTAAGAAAATCGTCTCACGGCGTCCACCACGTACCTAGCGAACCCAAAAAATCCATTGAAAAAAAACATGGGATGAGATGAAGCCGAGGCTAGAGCTGATGCCAGAAACGGGCGCTGCTGTGTTCGTTCTCTGGCTCAAGACTAAATATCCAGATAAGTACACTCTAAAAAAAATCCGAACATTACCGATCAGAACCGCTCAGCGGTGACTCGATCAATGCTCTCAGGACGAAAAATACGCAAGATTATAATCACAAAAACACCTTGGCCGGCGGTGCCTATTGAAATTTCCGCTTCTCAACCCCTCAGAATGACTTGCCAAAAAGGTTGTTGATACCAGCCAGTGTTTGTGATGATCGCAGCGCTACTCAGCAAAGTGAAAAGCAAAAACGGAAAGGGAAAGGGAAAGGGAAAGGGAAAGGGAAAGGGAAAGGGAAAGTAACGTTACCGGTGTGTGAGGGAATGATGCCCAGTAGTTTGATTTTATACTGAGGCAATACGGACCGGCCAAGTTAATTATCACTTAATATTTTAGAGTCAGAGGGTAAAAGAAAATAACACAGAGCCAATGGCAGAATAAGCCACAAAAGAAGCGCTCGAAATAACGCTGCTATAGAGAGTTTTTGCAATTCGCTGATAGCGCAGTGGTTTGTTTTTGAAATTTATCGAACGCGTTCACAAGCGCAAAATAATGTAAAAGACTAATCATAAAGACGGTTGGTGCCCTGTTTATCGCGCGCCCGAAAACATTAAGTTACAAGTGCTCCGACGGCGCTGCTCAAAAACGAAGAAAAATTCAAAGCTGACCTGTAACAAATTTGGTTTATTAGCGTCATTAACAGTGTCAAATCAAATATACGGCCAAAAATCTATGAAAGGTTCCGACATGGACGTTATGCCAGCTAGCTCAAGACCTTCCGCACGATCTGTTAAAGCCTTAAGCATCGCTGCGACAGCATGGTACACACCCGTCCTGTTAGGGCAGTGGATATTTGTTGCCTATATTTTCTACGCCTATGGGTGGCCTATTCTAGAAGGGAATATTGCAGCTTGGAATGACCATCTATCCCAAGCCTACGTTTCGGGCCGCTCAGTAGGTAATGCATCTGTAGCTGTTCACCTGAGTCTAGCCGTTATCATTCATTTTTTTGGGCCTCTTCAACTTGTGCCATGGGTAAGGTCACGATACCCCACTTTTCACCGATGGTCTGGGCGCACCTTTGTCCTGTGCGTAGTCATCGTTGTTGCAGCCGGGGCCTATATGCTAGTTGTAAGAGAAATCGGGGCATGGACCTTGCGCGCAGGCTTTATAACTCAGGGCCTACTTATCCTGTGGTTCGCTTGGCAAGCTGTTCGCTATGCCAGACAGCGTGAATTCGCTCTTCACATGCGATGGGCTACACGTCTCTTCCTAGCCGCTAGTGCTGTCTGGTTCTTTAGAGTCATCATTATGATCTGGTTTGTTATAACAGGCGGCATTGGAATCGACACATCTGACGGCACGGGCTGGTTTCTTGATCTTATGTCTGCATTACAATTTTTACCACTTGCGCTTTATGAAGTTTATTGGCGCATAAAAATGAGTTCAAATAGCCGTGCTCGTTTTGTGTTTGCGGCCTTTCTTTGGTTGGCGGCGATAGCCACAACAGCTGGTGTTGGTCTCGCCACATTCGGTATGTGGTTCCCTATTTTTTGATGATTTATCAATAAATGAGTTCAGAGATACTAATAATTTAATGCTTTTCTACTCTAAGTCAGTGCTTCTGTCGGAAATTGAAATGTCCGCTCTTAGCTGTGACTTCAACTGTTCGGCGCAACACACTCATCTAATTCAGTGTATGCAGCTTTAAGTTCTGCAATCAAATGAAAAACAATTTGGACCTGGAGTAGGCTCAGGTTCTATACTTACTTATCTGAAAGTACAATGTTTCAAGCATATCAGCGTTGAACCACGCGCTTGGTGCTTTAAGCTTTCATTTTTGAGTTTATAGGCAGACTTATGAACAAATATATTTTCCACTTCACTGGCATGTTTTCGCTACTGGCAATGACTGTAGTGCTGTCGTTGTCAGTGAAGGCAGCTACGCTTGAGTCCGAGATGTCTCAAGTCACCCTTTTTGTAGAAGGCATGATGAAAAGTCGTGGCGGCGTCACTTGACTAAGCTGACCATTGAGCGTCGTAGCAGCTCTGTCAGGGTTGCCAGGAATAAAGTCAGAAGAACATGTTGAGATGATACTCGATAGAGACGCGTTTACTATCGAGTATGATGCAGCATTAACCACACTTGATGATATGTACACTGCAATTCTGGAACTGGGCTATTCACCCCAGCTGGCTTCAGAAAACGTCTCAAGTGGTGATGCATCTGCTGCCAGTGGCGAAGTACCTCAGCCCATCGCTGAAGCTTTAATACAAGCAAGATCAGAGGGTAAACTTTTATTTATCGATTTCTTTGCACCGTGGTGTATTGCGTGTAAGGCATTAGATGAACAAACTCTAAACAGTGAGGAAGTGCAATCAGCTCTGGCAGACTATATTTTTGTTAAGGTCGATACCGATCAATTTCCTGAGAGTGCTATGTATTACGAGGTAGTTGGCATGCCGACTCTTCTAATACTAGATGCAAATGGTCATGAGAAGTTTCGCTCAATAGGCTCAATTTCGGCGGCTAATCTAGCCGAAAAGCTAGAAGGCCTAGATTCTCAATAGATCAGCGTCTCGCTCAACTAAAAGATATTTGGGACATCAATAAGTCAATAACTTAGCGATGTCCGAAACATGATTTCAGGATTTGCGATAGAGAGATTGATTCTCTCATTAACTAAACTGGTAAGTTCACCCTTCGGGCAGTGCTTTGCACAGTCTCTGCAACTTAGCTCATTACGAACTCTCGGCCAGTTGACCCAAAGATTAACGGGGCAGTAAAACGCCCTATAAAAATCAATAACTTAAGACCTTGGTCAGGTGTAGTAATTAGCTCAAGTTAGCGTGATTCAGTCACAAACAATACATTAATCTCTCCATCTCGTCTTCGCTTTTTGACGTATAACCGGTAGTTCCATAATTTCGTAAATACCCGCTATTGGCACAAGCTATCAGTTGAAATCGCGTGTATTGAGTTAACAGGCTATCCAGCGGTAAACGATCCACAAGGGTCTCTGAGCCTAACTTGCTGTTTAATTTTGTATATCTAGACGTCCCGAAAAAAAGCCAAGCTAAACAGCAGGTTCTCAAATTAACAAAAGTACTTTCTGATAAAACAAAGTGGGTAAAGCTTGGCGGTAGTCGAAATTCGGTTTGACGAAATTTCAAATATTTTCAGGTCAATCACTCCAAACAGTTAAAGTCGCTCTTATCGAGTATTCTCGAGGCAGAGCTGGCGTCTCAGCTAACGCGGCCCAGAGTAAAAAGGAGTTTTCCAATTTAATAGCGGCTGTCTCCACGAACATGAATGCAAACAAATCCATTGACGAGATGATAGACGGTCTGCGAGGCATCAACTTAGCAAACCGGAGGAGGACTAATAATTCAATAGCTTAATGCATGACTAGTCCTTGTTTAACAAGATGGCTAAACAATTAGTGTCTCCAGTATCTTTCATAAAGTAATGTCATTCGTCTTTAAAACAACAGCCGTGAGACGCGATACCCTAAAGACTCTTAGCGCAAATAGGTTTCAGGAATCTAGCAGGCATTCAAGTTTCTGGTTATATCCACAGCTATTGAAGACATTTTTCTTTGATTCTTAAATGATACGGTATATCATATCTAAATCATTCCGCTATATTGAGAATTAAAGAAATGAAAGATATTTTAGGAGCCGCGTGTTCCGGACTTTGCCTGGCCCACTGCTTGGCCTTGCCAATTTTGGTAGCCACGGGCACCTCGCTTACCGGTCTGGCATTCCTATCCGGTGAGTCAACCCACCTCTGGCTAAGTGCCGCAATGGCGTGCATTGCACTGTGGGCTTTTCCATCTGGATGGCGCACGCACAAACAATTTATGCCTGGACTACTTGGGCTTGTGGCGTCGGCATTAATGGCCCTTGCCATGACAGCACCAGAGGCGATTGAGGTCTACTTAACGGTTGCTTATGGGGTGACCTTCATTGCCGGACACCTAATGAACCGTCATTTATTAACCATGAGGAATATTCAGTGACGTTACCCGCATCCAATTCCACAAATATTATCTCTGTAAATCGGTCATCACGCTTACCTGTCACGGTGCTATCGGGCTTTTTAGGTGCAGGTAAAACAACGGTGCTCAATCACATTCTAAACAACCGCGAGAATCTTCGAGTAGCCGTCATCGTCAATGACATGAGCGAAGTGAACATCGACGCCGCCACCGTGCAAAGTGAAATCACCCTGAATCGCAGCGAAGAAAAGCTAGTCGAAATGAGCAACGGCTGCATTTGCTGCAACTTACGCGAAGATCTACTAATTGAGGTTGGCAAACTGGCCGAAGAAGGCCGCTTTGATTACATGCTAATCGAATCCACAGGTATTTCTGAGCCTTTGCCCGTAGCTGAAACCTTCACCTTTGCCGACGAAAACGGCCAGTGCCTAGCTGATGTAGCCGTACTAGATACAATGGTGACTGTCGTCGATGCTGCAAATTTTCTTACCGATTATAATAAAGCCAATTATTTGCAAGACGGCGCTGAGCATTTAGGCGAAGACGACGAACGCACAGTGGCTGATTTACTGGTTGATCAAATTGAGTTTGCCGATGTGATTTTAATAAGTAAAACCGATTTGGTGAGTAAAGCGCACACAAGAAAAGTCTTGGCTGTGATTCGCTCGCTTAATACTGAAGCTACTCTTTTACCCATCAGTGAAGGGTCTATTGATTTAGGAGAGGTGCTGGGTACCGGCAAATTTAGTTTTGAGAAAGCGCAGCAGTCGCCGGGCTGGCTAAAAGAAATGCGCGGTGAGCATGTACCCGAAACTGAAGAGTACGGCATCAGCAGTTTTGTGTACCGCGCGCGCAAACCCTTCCACCCGCAAAAGTTTTTTAACTTTCTGCACAGCAAAAACCTCGAAGGTAAATTGATTCGCTCTAAAGGCTATTTTTGGTTAGCGACTCGCCCAGAGTTCGCAGGACAATGGAATCAGGCTGGCGGCATTGCCCGTTACGGGTTTGCCGGTATGTTTTGGAAGGCTGTAGCTAAAGATCGCTGGCCAGAAGATCCAGAATACCTTGCGTCCATCAAAAAAGATTGGATCGAACCCTTTGGTGATATGCGTCAAGAGTTGGTATTTATTGGCCAAAATCTCAATCAACAGCAAGTTATTCAAGCACTGGATGAATGCTTGCTAACCGATGAACAGTTGTTGGCGGGTGAGTATTATTGGCAAACATTAGATGATCTTTTCCCTGCCTGGGAAGAAGACTCAAACGATGAAGAGTTTGCCGCTAAAGACCATTAGGAGTTTTGAAGCATGAGTACAGTACATTCCATGGCGGCCGATTTTCACCCAAGCGCGCTGGCAGATATCTATCAACCAGACATTGCCATCGCCATTTGGCAACGCAGCCTAAATTCAACTATCACACACTACGCGCAACACCTGATGACAGTGTCCCCGAATTGGCAAACACGTTTCATTCAACATCCAAAAAAAATAGCGAATCAATTGGAGCATGAACTGCCGCTATCGGATAGTCGACAAGCGTTCATCGAAGACGTCACACAGGTGGCGGACATGTTTAGCTGCCTGTTTGAGTTAGATTACATGGGTTTACGCATGGCTGTATTAAGCACCGCTATGTGTCCTAAGTTTCATGTGGACCGTATACCCTGTCGGTTGATCTGCACCTATGCCGGCGCTACAACCCAATGGCACCCATCAGAAAACGTAGAACGTTTAGGCAACGGTGGCGTGAGCCCACGGCCGCAAGCAACAGCTAAAAGCCTTAAACTTGGCGATGTTGCTTTATTAAAAGGCGAAGCTTGGGAGGGTAATGAAGGACGGGGGTTAGTGCACTGCTCCCCGCCTGCAAGTAATATTGCGCCACGCTTAGTGCTTACACTGGATTTTGTTTAACGCCCTAGAACTTTAATCCTAGAATTAAAAGATATCGATTGATCATTGGCATCAACAATCACGTAAAAATTACTGACTGCAGCCATTGCGCTGGCCTAAAGCCGAGCTGTGCGGTTAAGAGGGTTAACGCCCTGCTTCCTTTTCAAGAGAAAGACAGAAAAAGAAGCAAGAATATGTTTAAGGCAGCCCACCGCCGAAAAGCCTGCTCACCATGAACAACCTTAAGATGCTCATAAAGGCTACAATGATACCGAATCCCGTTACAATGAAATCTCTCATGACGTGCGTCAAGATATCCAAGTCAATTACGATTGGTATTGCTCTGGCTTCGTGCCCCTAATAGTAAAAATACATTTGTTCAGCCCTTATCCTAGTTTTGAGAAGATACAAGCGCAATAGGTAGGGGTAAGCAAACAAGGCCCCAAAACACTCAATGAAAACCATGTGGTGTTGGAGATAAAACCGTGAAAAAGCAAAGATTAAATACCATCATGGGCAAGGCACAGGATATTTGCTCACACTCCGGTGGCCGCCTAACAGAAAAGCGTAAACGCATTTTGGAGGTATTGTTAGTATCCAAGACTCCCTTATCGGCCTATGAAGTCGCCGATTCCTATAACCGCAGCGCGCAAACCTCAATGCCTACAATGTCGGTTTACCGCATACTTGAGTTCCTTGAGTCCGAGCAGCTTGTGCATAAGCTTAGCTCTGCAAATAAGTATATGGCGTGTTCGCATATCGCCTGTAGCCATGCCCACGGGGTACCGCAGTTTCTGATTTGCGGCAAGTGTCAAACCGTAAAAGAGATTGCTATCGCCAAACGTATTATTGAGGAGCTAGATAACCAAGTCGCGGGGGCCGGCTATAAACTCATGAATTCGCAGCTGGAGCTACAGTGCCTGTGCGATAACTGCTTAGCAAACGCCGCCTGATTATGCAAAACACCTTTTAGTACGCCCAAGGAAACGTACGTGTGAGCGGCATTCAATTCCTGCAGTGGCACTGTGTCATCAAAGTGAGCGCATGTTGATGTCAGACTGAGCGAAGCAAGTCACGATTAAGACAACCTTAGGGTAAGGCGAACGACCTGTTGGTAGCGTATCCGCAACGATTTTAAATAAAAGGTGAAGCTAGTAGTCACTTTCATCAGCTAGTTAGTCCGCCTTTTGATTCCGATGGTGTCTTCGTTTTAGGCTCAGTTGGACAAGCGCATTGTGCAAGTCGTTTTTACTTACACGTCGATGTCAATGTTCATCCTGCAGGAAGTTACAAATGAAATCTAAACCAGATCCAATTCTCGCCGTCCCAACCAATATCATTACGGGATTTTTAGGTGTAGGAAAAACCAGCGCTATTTTACATCTGTTGAAATCCAAACCAAACAATGAACGCTGGGCCGTGCTGGTAAACGAGTTCGGAGAAATCGGTGTGGATGGCAGTTTGTTTCAAGGTACGCATTCCGAAAAGAGCGGGGTATTTATTAGTGAGGTGCCTGGCGGCTGTATGTGCTGTGTGGCGGGCTTGCCTATGCAGATTGGACTGAATCAGCTGTTGGCACGAGCCAAACCACAACGATTGATAATTGAACCCACCGGGCTTGGTCACCCTAAAGAAGTACTGGAAGTATTAAGCGCTATCCATTATCAAGATGTATTGGATATCCAAAAGTGTATAACGCTGATTGATGCAAGAAAAGTATGCGATCCGCGCTACACACAGCACAACAGTTTCAACCAGCAGATAGATGTTGCAGATGTGATTGTTGGAAACAAACAAGACCTTTATCAAGTAGGTGATCAAACGCACTTAGAAAACTATGTGAACGAACGTAAACAACGAAAGATACCGATCTTGTTTTCGAGCCATGGGAAATTCGATCCAACGATTTTGCAAGGCCCGTCAGAAACAGCGAAAGCTATACGCCAACATCATCGTCACGATTATGGCCGGCGCCCCAATATTAACGATGCACCTTTTCCTGAATGTGGATTTCTCAAAATTAAAAATTCGGGCGAAGGCTTTCAATCCATTGGCTGGCGATTTTCACCCAATAAAATATTCGACAGGAAGTCGTTATTATCCTACTTAAGTGGTATTCAAGCTGAGCGCATGAAAGCGGCATTTATCACCCACGATGGAATTTTTGGCTACAACGCCACTGCGGATTCGCTAACAGAATTTGAGCTGGATGATTGCTTTGAAAGCCGCATAGAAGTTATTAGTTCGAATATAGACGGCATAAGTGAATTAGAGTTATTAAAATGCTTGGCTTAACTATAGTAACTTAGCTTGCTAATGACAGGGACAGAATATAAAGACAGTAGTTTAGTGAGCGTCAAAGAGAGATTGATTTACTTATTGGCTAAGCTAATGATTTAACCCTTCGGTTCTTGGTATTCAGCCTGGTCGCATGATTTCGAGCATGCACGTTTATTCAACAACTTACTGTTAACGGTTGCCGCAAAGCGGCTAAGCACAGAGCCATGTCCGAAACTATGTAAGCCACTGATTTGATTAGAGCCAATGTTAAAGTTTGAGACACTTCAGACTGACCGCTATTGACCCGCAGTGCTCCGTGCGCCACTTAAAATTTACTATGCCAATCCGCTGGGAACCCCACCAAAAATGCGGTATGGTAAAATTCGTTAAATAATACCAACTAACGATAGCGAGCATGCCTTACATACAAACGTTATCTACACATAGGCGTCGTATGAGCATAACTAAAAGAAACCTCATCGTTCTTGGTAGTCTATGTTTTGCATTGCTGTTCCTATCTTCAGCTTATTTAAATGACAGCTTCGTCTGGACAGGTTTATACATTGTTTACGCTCTTGTCAGCATCGCGTCTGCCATAAGACCGAAGGTGGCTATATCTTATTACGACAAGCTTAATTCAGAACACATCGCACTTTTCTCGCAACATAACGTGGTATATCTAGTTGGAGTAACCGCTCTCGTCATGGTGATGGTCATATCATCTATATAGAGAATAGGTAAAATGGAAATAATAAGAATTACACTGATGGGATCATGTTCATTGATTTTAGCAGCCGCTGCAGTGTCGGAAATTATTGCTCAAAACTATAGTGTAATAATTCCTTCATTATATTTTTCGCTGTGACCATTCTGGTTATAAATTGCATCGTGGTGAATACGAAAAAATCAAAAAACACACTTAATCATAGTCTTTCATCGCCGGTATTCATTTCGGTTGCCATGGGCGCTATATTGGTTGATAACAACATTTCATAGCTTAAAAATCTATCGCTATAAAAATTCTCGGTATGGGCCAACCAAGCGCACTAATAGTTTAACAGCTTAATGAACGACTGGTTCTCGCTTATCAAGATGCTCAACCTATTAGCGTCCCGAAAGTACGTTATAAAACAGTGCCATTGGTCTTTAAAGCAACAACTGCGAGGTTCAATATGGACTCTATCAACCTTAAATCCTTCATCGCAAAACATGAAAAACTTCCCTTGCGTACTCAGGTGCTTTATCTTATTGCCGGTTCATTTTGGTTTGGTTTTTTTTGGGCTCTAGGCAGGAAAAGCTTCGAATTGTTGATGATCACAATATTCTAGAGACTCATAAGATAAATTGGTTTGATGCCTTTGTCCTAGCACAGAGACTCTTGATCAAGGAATTAGTTTATAGAGCAGAAGATTCTCTTGCCCGAAAAGAAAAGAAAAGCGCATTGATTCAGTTGGAAGAACAATCACATTAACGACAGGCACTGGTGTAAATATAGATCAACTCAATGATCTGCAGCTGGCGCAAACTGCCGATTAAAAACACTTCTCAAGTTAACTATTGAACTGCCAACACTGCACAAAATTACTGTTTCAAACACTTCTACCCGAAAGAATGCTAGCTTTTAGACCTCAGTAGCAAGCTAGCCCACCGAGCGCTTAGTGAACCCAACATAATTCTGTGGCGATCTAGATGGATAAATTCAGTGTTATTAACTTGAATATTTTTACCAGCATATTGTTGTCGCTAACAGCATCTCCATTCACATATGGCCAAGACAAATCCGAGGATGAGCCAGCGAATAGTTCGCTGCAACTCGATTCAGCAAAACTGACACACATCACGCCAAGCATGATCACAATTCCTGCAGGGTTCTATGAGTTTTATTGTCACCCTGACGAAGTATGTCTTCATGCTGAAATAAACACCTTTGAGATCATGGAGCATGAACTCACTTGGAGTATGTATCAGCCCTGTATTGATAATGGCGTCTGCACGGACAACACCGCAATAGGTGGGGGCGAAGGCTGGGGGAAAGGTGACCGTCCAATAATCAATGTAAGTTTCACAGATGTCAGTGAGCACTATATTCCCTGGCTTAACAATCAGACTGGGCTTGGCTATCGCTTACCTTCTGAAGCCGAATGGGAGTACGCAGCGACAGCAGGTAGTTCCACCTATTACTATTGGGGTGATGAAGCCGGCATCGGACGCGCAAACTGTGCTGGATGCGGTAGCGAATGGGACAATGGACAGACCGCCCCGGTTAAGAGCTTTGCACCCAATAGCTTTGGTCTATATGACATGCACGGAAACGTTTGGGAGCTAACAACGGATTGTTGGGACGGCGCTGATCGTAAAGGAACCAGTGTTAATGGCGCCAGAGTAAAAATCAACTGTGAACAACGCATTATCCGAGGAGGCTCCTTTGTAGAGTTACCTCACGTTGTTGGTAGAGGAGCGCGCGCTTCTAAGGGCAAAAATAGAAGGCAGCGTATCTTTGGATTTCGGCTCGTTCGCGATATTTAGAGCGTAGAACAACTAAGTCCGCTATTGGCACAGAGCTGATGCTTAGCAAATGCGCTAATAGGATCAGGTCGGTATTTTCAAATCGAGCTCTCGCTATATGATTCCAAAAGCAATTGGCATTGGATATCTGGCTGAACCAATCTTATATTGAAGTAGCCTTTTCAACGATATTGAAGAATTTGTTATGATAAAAATTTTTCGCATTTGCGCCCTGCTGACTGCGTCAGTTTGCTCTGCTCAAAAAAACGTTGATACAGAGGAAGAGCTTCGACAAGCTTTGAAGCTGACCAATTTTCTACAGAAAGTGTCGAGGGACCTCAAGGCGTTTGTGGAGATGAGTGGCGCAGCTTTGGAGTACTAGAGCTTTTGACCACCGGTTTCATATCTAGTCCAGAATCAATGTATCACGCGGCTATAATTCTCAAGCATACTCCCCAGTATGAGCTGGACTCTAAATTGATAAGTGTTAATTCTGAGAATCATCTACTTGCGTACTTCCTTGCTAAAGCAGCTTTTGAGAAGGCTAAAGCGCTGCTGGATCACTAGCTGCTGGATATGACAGATATCTCGTGGGCCAAGGGTTGCCGCAATAATACGAGACACAATTTACTCTCAACCCTGTAAGCAGGCGGCTCGAATTCAGTCCTCTCGATCCGAAAACAGCTGATGAAGACCGAAAAAAGTGGGGCGTTCCAATCAATTGAAGTGTTACTTTATTGTCTTAGCAGTGTCCCCTCTTCTTTTAGGGGCTACATAGTACAGTCATTCTTCTATGAGGAGCCAGCTGGAGGAGGTTGGCTTGTCAGTGCCTTTAGTTCAGTTACTAATCCGGTTTTAGAGCGTCCGACTGGAACTTCTACTCCATCCTTGAGTAGGATTTTTAAGTCTCGACCGGAACGAAAGAGCTTTTGAATACTTTCTTTAGCCACCCAATGGGACCGATGAACTTGAATGCCATTGGATTCAGACAAATGTTCAACGGCATCTTTGATTCGCCCACGTACAAAGAACTTCTGATTCTCACATTGAATCTCTAAATAATGATCGTGGGCGAAGATATGATATATCTTTTGCGTCTTACAGATCTCAAACAACTCCCCAATTCTTTTCTCTTCTCCATCATTGAAAACATCTGTTTCTTGGATGTGTTGAATATATTGCCCAATTGAACTGGCTTGGCTAAGCAGGATTAGTAGGCTTAGTGCGGCTACCGGCTGAGCAATAAATATAAAAAACTCTAGGAAAGGGTCTGGCTCCTTCGGTAAGAGCGGTGTGAATTTGAGCCAATGAAGCTCAATTGTCATAAATAGACTGGTCAGAATTATAGCTATTACCACTGCCATAGCTCTGGACATCTTTGAAATGGCTAGCTTTATTAGTAAAGCACGATGGAATACGAAAAGTTGGACTACTAGCAAAAGAGAAAAAACCATCCAGAGCGAGAGCCGATGAGAAAATCCCAAATTGCTAGTATTAAACGCATCGCTGATAGTGAAAACGATCCCAAGGCAGAGCGCAACTAACCCGTTAACTCTGAGAGCATTGCCCGAGATCAACTTGGAGAATGGGGGTAATGCGGTGTGGACTGGTTGACCTTTCGCGACATATATAGACATTTTACGACTCCGTTCCCAATTTCAACTGCCTAGTTAGTATAACGCTAAGCAGTGGCAAGTAATTGCCAATCCCTACCTAATTGTAGCCAAGGAGCAGGTGAGTCTAATGATGAAACAGCCTTATATATTTAGAGTAACTATAATTGTGGTGGTTTTTTGCCTTAATTCAGCCTTTGCGGCTAAAGAAGAGCAAAAGAGTAATATCGAACACATCGTTATTGGTGAAGGGTCAGGAAGATTCACGATGACAAGCGCGGCGGGACCGCTTGAGAAACCTATAGAAGTCTTCTTCCATAAGCCGAAGCAATTCCACAGCCAGTCTCCAATTTTGATCGTAATTCCCGGGGCCGGAAGAAATGGAGACGACTATCGTGACAGTTGGGTGCAAGCTTCGGAACAACATGGGGTTCTTATTCTTTCACCATCATACAGCGAAGATGGATTTGATTTTTCCCAGTACCATCTGGGCGGTATAGTAAAAAACTTTCAGGTTAAGGGAGGCATAAAATCATCTATTAGCGTCTATCGTCTGCAAGATTCAGACATCACATGGGATTTAAATAACAACCCTGAAGATTGGATTTTCCAAGACTTTGATATAATTTTTGAGACCGCCAAGCTTGCGGTCCAATCCAGCGTGGAAAAATATGACTTATTTGGGCATTCGGCTGGAGGCCAAATCCTTCATCGTTTTGCCCTTTTCAACGGGCCTTCAAAAGCGGACAGAATTCTTGCGTCTAACTCAGGGTTTTATACACAAGTAGACTTAGAGACTTCTCCTATTTTCGGGTTAAAGGGGTTTCTAGTAAATAACTTGGGCCTAGATCAAGTTTTCCACAAAAACTTAGTCGTTTTTCTAGGCGAGCTAGACAACGAAAAAGAAACACGAGGAACAACATTGCATACTCCAACAGTCGATCGGCATGGCCTAGGCCGATTTGCTCGTGGGAACTACTTCTACAATGAAGCACAGGAGCTGGCGCTAAAATTGGGCCTTGAATTCCAGTGGAGTATGGAAACTATTCTTGATACAGGCCATGATTACCGACTAATGGGCGAAGCGGCAGCAAGGTATTTATACGAGTAGTCTTGATGCCGGTAAACGATATCCTAATTTGTCAGTATTGACACAATCAATTCATTAGACGCAGATCACGAATTCTTTTTACGGCCTCTCTTAGGCAAGGCGCATGTGGCAATACTTAGGTGGTTTCATCGGCATCTCTAACCTTCGAGGTTTGATGTCTGCTTCTAACGCATAGCGCAAGCCAATTACCAAGACCTAAACACCCTTCTTTCTCACTTACATTTCGTACTACACAACGTCTAAAAAAAATCGTGCCTGCAGCTCTAACAAATTGATTTCCAGTAACTTCTACATACAAGTCTATCTTTGCCCAGGTGCTCCGAGGATTTTCAGTAAAATATTAAAGCATCTATAAATCAATGATCTGCGACCTTGGCCAGGGTTAATGATTAGCCCCAGTTAGTGTGCTTTAGCCACAATAAGTCTATTAATTACTACACCTGTTCTCAACATTTTTGGCACATCGCTGACAGTGCATAAACTTCGACAATGCCGGCTATCGAGCCTCAGCGGAGATTGGACATTTTGACAACCCTGAACTAAGTAAGCTCATATTCTATACCGGTGTCGTCTTCAACTTATGACGTGTATTGACCATTTGACCCCGTTTTGCCTCGCTCTGACTCTGCAGTTGTCTTGCTTTGGATTTGCATTGGCTTGCAATACCCCGCAATATATCTGGCTCAAAAACCATTAAAGTGAAGAACCAGACTTTAAGTGCTGACTCTCGAGCGAGCCGACTTCCTCGGCAAATGCTATGTGTACAGCAAGTTCAAGGAGGTTAGTGAATTGTCAGATGAATTATCTGAATTAGATAAGCAAATAACCAGAGTGCAGTTGGTTGGACTGCCTGGATGGGTTGCTATTGGCCTTGGGCTCTATGGTTTTCTCAGTGAAGGCGATGCATTCATCTCGCCGCTAAATAATGATTCATTTTGCATAGCTATCGTGCTTATTGGAGCCTATATAGCAATTTGGGAATTTCGAAAAATACTCCCACTGTTTAAGCAGCGCAAGAAACTCGATCGATGATAAGGCACATAAAAGTCAAACCAAAAACGAAACAGCGCTACGCGGTTGCTCCTATTGTTAATGGCGTTATGTTCCTTGATACTTTTCAACAATAGATTACTAAAGGAATAGTGAGTTTATATGGATTCAAAAAAAAGAGCCATAACTGAAATTCTTGGAGCTTTGACTGTAGTCCTTTCTCTGTTGTTTTTAGCTCTCCAAATTAAGCAAGCCAATATTATTGCTGGCAGAGAAGCTCGAACTGAAATGGATTTTCAATTTTTTGAACTGAATAAAGTGATTCTTGAAAACCCAAGCGTTGCACTATTAAGGTCGAAGCTTAGAAACAAAAATGCTGAACTGACGGAAGTTGAAATTGAGCAAGCCTTTAGTCTGGGCAGCATGTATGCAAGCTACTGGGCTGCAATGAACAGTGTAGTTGAGAGTGGTATGGTCTCGGATCAAGTCCTGGAAATTTACTCAAGTGAAGTAAGATTGATTTTCAATAGCTATCCAGGAGTATGTCCTTATGTTTTTTCTTCAATCCCTGAAAGCGTAAACTCCACGGATTTTAAATTTTTCAACGTTGTGCTTGAAGAAATTGAAAGATTAGACTGTAAATCTAAGAGCGCAGATTGAGATCTGCCGAAACTTAACAGTCAAATCAAAAGGACGCACTACGCGCCCCTGCTTTCAGTTTGCTAGATGGCTCAATATGAATAGACTATTCCTTATACCTTTAATAATGGCGTCTTGTTCAGAAGAACAATCTGACTATTTTTGATTTGAATGGAAGTGGATATCTAATACCAAATCGTCCCTAGCTCTCAGCCCTTCATACACAGCTCTTGAGGGTAAAAGTCTTGAGATTATGAGCCAAATGTAAGGGAAGATTAGATAGACTATTCGCGGAAACTTAATGGAGTTTGTTGATGATCGTTATAATCAAAATGTAGAGCTTCAATTTTTATTTACCACAGAGCCAATTGATTCAAAGAGTTTCTAATGGTGATGCCTGTCGAAAAATTCGATATATGGAAAACCGAAACAAATTTTCTGCAGTTCTCTGTTCTCGGCCAATCTTTCAGAAATAGCCTGCGCGAGTGAGAAAGCTGATCTTGAATGTTTTAAACCCTACGAGACATGACTAGCGAATCACAAAACACAGTCCACTAACCTCTTATTAACAAAGGAGTTAAGGTCCGCGTCTGGCACACAGCAAACTTAACATGGAGTTAATTTAGAGACAGCTGCCCACGAAAGTGGGACAGGATCAGCACCCATTATTATAGGCACTGTATGTTTCGATGCACCTGCACCTAACCGTAAGGGGTGACCAGGGACTTTGTCGAACCAATTTATAGAAGAATTAAGAGGAGCATGCGTGATTCTTAAGCAGCATATAGCCCAAATATAGGAGCAGAATTGGCCTGCTGTCGCCACAGAGCTAGTCGTATTAGTAATCGGGATTTTTGCAAGTTTACAAGCTTCCAACTGGAATGACGAGCGTCTCGAACTAGGGCAAGAGCGCGGTTATCTGATTAGAATGTACGAAGATATTCTGACCAGTGCAAATGGGATCGCTGAAGACAATGACTTCCTGAAGGAGCAACTCCGATCAAGAAATACTATTAGCAGCTTTAGATAGATGCCGTGTAAGTGAGGATAACGAGCTCGCGATTCAACGTGGCATCAGTACACTTGGGCTAGCGAATGCGCCGTGTTTTTTTTATTCAGGCTTACGAGGAACTAACTGCATCTGGAAGAGTTGACATTATTCAGAACGATGCGATCAAAGCTGAAATCGCCCGAATCGTGGCTCAAGTCAAATGGAGGCAAAAAATTCAGGAATCGGTGTTCCGAATCTTAGAGCACTACCGCTTCATAATAGAGGAACAAGTGCAGTATGATCTTTCGCGGCCTATTGGAGATTCACCGAACTTGCTATATTTAAACTACGACCTTCTGAGTCTATGCGAGCAACCAAGAAATGCTGCTGCGGTGTCTGCGATCAGCTTTCATAGCAGAGAGAGTCTCGATGCTACTAGCAATATTCACCAGATCTACGTTGCATTCTTGCCAATGCTGGAGAAGGAATTGCTGTCTAGATGGGGCTATGATGTGGAAAACGCCACGAATTAGTATGACAATATCAATAACGAGGCCGGAGCAAGAATACATTAGTTTAATCCGCATCATAGAGAGATAGATTAACTTATTAACTAAACTAGTAAGTTCACCCTTCGGGCAGCGCAAGCGCAGCCTACGCTGCTTCGCTCCTTTCGAACTCCCGACCAAGATGATTCCTCCCGATGTTAAAGAGGGAATCAGTCTGACCAATCATGGAGGCGAGGTGTTGGTGCCTGTTTATTGACGCTAACCTGCGGCTTAGCAAAACATACACTGCCTCGGTAACTTCTTAACCAGCTACGGAGCCCGGAGGGTCCACGCGTTGTGCTATTCATCTTTTCACTACGCAGGATTTTACCAGCGGTGCATCAAGGGTTTAGCTGGAAGCCCCCAGTTCCAGTGCCCTGTAATGATATTCCTTGCTCATCGGGGCGCATGATGTAGACCTGAGTAAGAGTCACCTCCACTGCCGAGGAAATCGCAGTGTTCGCACCGATCTCGGGATACGCATCCGCCAACCTTCGCAGCTCAGTATACTCCGATCCCGAGGAGCTCTGACCGTAGTTCTGATGATGCGTAGCCCAATTGGTTCTGAACCGGTGATTGAACTGCTCAATATCAACATATCCCCCCATAAGCCCTTCCGCCGCCTGCGACGTTAGCTTGAGCTGAAGCTGGAGATCCTTAAAAATGTGGTAGCCACCACTCACACCGGGCTGTGACCACGGGATTTTGGCCCGCTTAATTGGCCCCGTGGTCAGCACACCATCAACGATCTTACCTTTCACTTCCTCAATGAAGCTTTGGCCCCAGCGCGCGTCGACTCGTTGCGTGCCGCCAGCAACAAAGCCGTCGCCAGTAGCGTCAGTGAAGAGGTCATCGAGGCCTCGGTAGGTGGTTA
>Ga0208414_1000495_pt1 | contig 38085 bp, 27 predicted proteins | sample AntAceMetag02UKE_FD_184770 | JGI IMG/M metagenome (GOLD analysis project Ga0208414, IMG submission 184770) | Saline lake microbial communities from Ace Lake, Antarctica - Antarctic Ace Lake Metagenome 02UKE (SPAdes) (version 2) | ecosystem: Environmental > Aquatic > Non-marine Saline and... | reverse complement strand
CGCAAGATCATCCCTCGGCGAAATTCTTTCACTCCACAGCGTATCGGGTATTAGCTCTCGTTTCCAAGAGTTGTCCCCGACCGAGGGGCAGATTCTTACGTGTTCCTCACCCGTTCGCCACTCTTCCGCAGTCCGAAGACTCCTTCATCGTTCGACTTGCATGTGTTATGCACGCTGCCAGCGTTCCTTCTGAGCCAGGATCAAACTCTCCTTGATGTGTTTGAGAAGATTAGAAAAACTAATGCTTCCATATACCAGTATAGCGTGACCTCTTAAAAACAATCGCTGTCTGCCTCTTTCACACTGCAAATTCACTGCATTAGCGTTATATATATATATAACGTTAATGCAATAGTTACTTATTTCCTCCGTGTAAAATTACACGGAAGAAAAAACATTTACCACGGTGAGATTAGGACAGTAAATGCAGGTGCAGTCGTGTCAACCAAAATGGAAGCAATCTGCACAACAGATTTAGTTGGCTTAGGCTGCTCAACCATTAATTTAGGCGGAGCCATTGCGACCTGAGCTACGTGGTTTACTCCTGTACTCTCTCCAATTGGTGACCCTTTGGAGATATTTTGCAGGCAAAAAAGCTCCAAATAAAATATGTTGGCGACGGTAAGTTGAACCCATTACATCCCGTTTCAACGACAACAACCATCGCTATGAGGATTGTTGGCAGTTTCCAAAAAGATTGATCAGAAGTGGCAAGTGTAGCTACATTTATTTTTTTTGTATGAAAAAATCTGTGCGTTTGCAGAAGTATAGAAACGATCACAGTTAAGGACCTGTTCCGTTGAAGTGTTTGAATTGGGCATAGGTCGTCCCCTAAAATAATGTACCTGCAACAAAATAAAATGTAATTATGTTGTATTATCAAAAAATAACTACATTTTATTTTATATATATATTTGGGCACTCTGAGTCCTGTAAACGAACCCGAGAATACACTAAAATTCTCTTCGTATTAAATATAAAGAGAATCCTAATGATTGACTACGTCCACTTGATTAATCAAGTGGACGCATTGAAACTACTCATTAGTGTCCGCCTTAATTTTGAAATTTCTATTCTCAATTCCAGATTTTGTTTTTTCAAAATTCGATTTTCTCCACGAAGCCTGTGCATCTTTTCTCTAATATAGCGAGCTTCTGTTCCAGTGCATTGGCATAACGAAAGTTCTCAATTTTCATTTGAAGCGCTTGAAACTGATACTGTAAAGAAAATAATTCCCCCTCATCCCTTTGCGACTCGCTGATCTCTAAGACTAACCGTGTGCTACGAGTAGCTTATTCAGTTGCATCCTGGTAAAAAGAATCAATTAAGTCGTTGTCTGCTTTCTGAGCATCTCAAAGACGTTTATTTTCTCGTTGCAAAACAAAAATACGTTGTTTTTTGTTGACCCACTTTTCGTACTTTTTTGGCTCTTCTTTATCTGGGGTAAGTATGGTTTATTCATGTTAATTTACCATGTCCCCTCAAATCAAAAAAACTTAAGGGTACCAGACTTTTGGGCCCTATAAAAGGGCTCAAAAGTACACTAGAACTCACTTGTGATTTAAAATAAATAAAAAGAAAATTCTAGTGATTTACTACGTTTACTTGATTAATCAAGTGGACGCATTGAAAGCACTGGCTCAGTATCACGATCGATTCCTTTTTCGAACCCTGCAGCAGCTGCACGTGCACGACCTGCGTGCCAAAGGTGTCCTACGAAGAAGAAGAATGCTAAAACCCAGTGCGATGTTGAAAGCCAACTACGTGGGTTTACGAAGTTAGTTGAGTTAATCTCAGTTGCTACACCACCTACAGAGTTAAGCGATCCTAAAGGCGCGTGTGTCATGTACTCAGCTGAACGACGCTCTTGCCATGGCTGAATATCGTTCTTAAGCTTAGTAAGATCAAGTCCGTTTGGTCCACGAAGTGGCTCAGTCCATGGTGAACGCATGTCCCAGAAACGCATTGTTTCTCCACCGAAGATAATCTCTCCAGTTGGTGAACGCATAAGGTACTTACCTAATCCAGTTGGACCTTGTGCAGAAGCAATGTTTGCTCCTAAACGCTGATCACGTACAAGGAATGTAAATGCTTGTGCTTGTGAAGCCTCTGGCCCAGTTGGTCCAAAGAATTCAGAAGGATATACAGTGTTGTTAAACCATACCATTACTGCTGCTACCCATGCCATTGCTGACACAGATGCAAGACTGTATGAAAGGTATGCTTCACCAGACCATACAAGTGCACGACGTGCCCATGCGAATGGTTTAGTGAAAATGTGCCAGAATCCACCGAGGATACAGATAGTCCCAACCCAAATGTGACCACCGATTACATCTTCCATGTTATCTACACTAATAATCCAACCATCTCCACCAAAAGGTGATTTAAGGAGGTATCCAAAGATTACAGATGGATCGTATGTTGGGTAATTAATTACACGTACATCTCCACCACCCGGTGCCCATGTGTCGTATACTCCACCGAAGTACATAGCTTTCCAAACAAGAAGGAAACAACCACCTCCAAGGAGTACAAGGTGAATCCCAAGAATTGTTGTCATCTTGTTCTTATCTTTCCAAAGGTACCCAAAGAATGGGAACGATTCTTCAAGAGTTTCAGGTCCAATAATTGAGTGGTATACACCACCAAAACCTAATACAGCAGATGAGATAAGGTGAAGAACACCAGATACGAAGTACGGGAATGTATCAAGTACTTCTCCTCCAGGACCTACACCAAATCCAAGCGTTGCAAGGTGTGGGAGAAGGATAAGACCTTGCTCATACATTGGCTTTTCTGGTACGAAGTGCGCAACCTCAAAAAGGTTCATTGCACCAGCCCAGAATACGATAAGTCCTGCGTGTGCTACGTGAGCACCAAGAAGCTTACCAGAAAGGTTAATAAGACGAGCGTTTCCAGACCACCAAGCGAATCCAGTAGATTCTTGGTCTCGACCACCTACTACAAGTGTTGAATTAAAGAGCGTTTCCACGTGGAAGTACCTCCTCAGGGAATACAAGGTTTTCATGTGGCTGATCTTGAGCTGCCATCCATGCACGAATACCTTCGTTAAGAAGAATATTCTTTGTGTAGAATGTTTCAAACTCAGGATCTTCAGCAGCACGGATCTCTTGTGATACGAAATCGTATGCACGGAGGTTACATGCTAATCCAACAACACCAAGTGCTGACATCCATAATCCTGTTACAGGTACGAAGAGCATGAAGAAGTGAAGCCAACGCTTGTTTGAGAATGCTACACCAAAAATCTGTGACCAGAAACGGTTAGCTGTTACCATTGAGTAAGTCTCTTCAGCTTGTGTTGGGTTAAACGCACGGAATGTGTTTGAACCATCACCATCTTCGAAAAGTGTGTTTTCTACTGTTGCACCGTGAATTGCACAAAGAAGTGCGGCTCCAAGTACACCAGCTACACCCATCATATGAAATGGGTTAAGTGTCCAGTTGTGAAATCCCTGGAAGAAAAGGATAAAACGGAAAATTCCAGCTACACCAAATGAAGGAGCGAAGAACCATCCTGATTGTCCAAGTGGGTAAATAAGGAATACAGATACGAATACAGCAATAGGAGCTGAGAACGCAATTGCGTTGTATGGACGAATTCGTACTGCACGTGCAATTTCAAATTGACGGAGCATAAATCCAATTAATCCGAATGCACCATGAAGTGCTACGAATGTCCATAATCCACCAAGTTGGCACCAACGTGTAAATTCACCTTGTGCTTCTGGTCCCCAAAGGAGAAGAAGTGAGTGTGCCATACTGTTTGAAGGTGTCGATACTGCAGAAGTAAGGAAGTTACACCCCTCGAGGTATGAACTTGCTAATCCATGTGTGTACCATGAAGACACAAATGTTGTTCCAGTGAACCATCCACCAACTGCAAAGTATGCACATGGGAATAAAAGGATTCCTGACCAACCTACGAATACGAAACGATCACGCTTAAGCCAATCGTCTACGTTATCAAACCATCCGCGTTTTTCTTCAACTTTTCCAAGTGCAATAGTCATACTATTTACCTAATTTTTCTATCATCATTTCAGTCGACTCAACACAGTATTACATAACATAATAATTTTTAAAGTCTCTGCAGTTTTCTACTACTCTTATTTTACTCGATTTGCATCAATTAACACAAGTTTTTTGACATAAATTTTAAATTATTTTAAAACCTGACGGCGTTCAAGAAGAACACTCATGTTTACACGGTTTTTGAGACGTCACTCTATAAATTTTATGTAATTTGGGTCAGCAAAAAGCTGACCCAATAGAAAAAACGAAACCTTTAATACCGAAACATAAATGTTTATATAAAGATTCACACTAATTCGTAAAAGAATGACAAAATATTAAATAGATTGTCATGAAGGTTACCCTTTGTAAAAATTAATTACTTTGCGATACGTGGCGGTTCACGGAAAAAGATTGCAAAGAAAATAATCCCAAGGGTTCCAACAAGTAAGAAAGTATAAACAATAGCTTCCATAATATTTTTTCCTCGTAATTATACAGTTTGACGACGAGTTGTTACATCACCAAGCTTAGCGAATGCACCAAACTCAACTTGCTCATCTAAGTCTGGATCAATACCAGCAAATACATCTCGGAAGATTGTACGAGCTCCGTGCCAAATGTGACCGAAGAAGAAAAGGAGAGCAAAGCTTACGTGAGCAAATGTAAACCACGCACGTGGGCTACTACGGAAAACTCCATCAGATTGAAGTGTTGCACGGTCAAACTCGAAAACTTCTCCAAGTTGTGCACGACGTGCATATTTCTTAACTGTTGCTGGATCAGTAAAACTTAATCCATCAAGTTCTCCACCGTAGAATGTTACACTTACACCTACTTGCTCAATACTATACTTTGATTCTGCACGACGGAATGGTACGTCAGCACGTACAATACCATCACTATCAATAAGAATTACAGGGAACGTTTCAAAAAAAGTTGGCATACGACGTACAAAAAGCTCACGCCCTTGCTTATCTGTGAACACTGCGTGTCCTAACCAACCTGCTGCAATTCCATCACCATTATCCATTGGTCCTGAACGGAAAAGTCCACCTTTCGCTGGGTTGTTTCCGATGTAATCATAGAATGCAAGTTTCTCTGGAATTGCTGAGTAAGCATCTGAAAGTGAAGCACCACCAGAAACACTCTTCTGTACACGCTTTTCAATTTCTTGTTGGAAGAATCCTTGATCCCACTGGTAACGTGTTGGACCAAAAAGTTCAATTGGGGTTGCAGCACAGCCGTACCACATAGTTCCACCTACAACAAATGCTGCCCAGAAAACAGCTGCAATACTACTTGAAAGTACTGTTTCTACGTTACCCATACGTAATGCCTTATAAAGACGTTGCGGTGGACGAACACTAAGGTGGAAAAGTCCTGCACAAATCCCAACGATTCCCGCTGCGATATGGTGCGATGCAATACCACCTGGGTTATAAGGATCAAATCCTTCTGCTCCCCATGATGGTGCAACTGGCTCAACACCTCCAGTAAGTCCGTATGGATCAGAAACCCAAATACCAGGCCCATAAAGCCCTGTTACGTGGAAAGCTCCAAAACCAAAACAAAGTACCCCTGAAAGGAAAAGGTGAATTCCAAAAATTTTTGGAAGGTCTAATGCTGGTTGTTGTGTTCGTGGATCACGGAAAAGTTCAAGATCCCAGAATACCCAGTGCCAAATAGCAGCAAGGAAACAAAGTCCTGAAAGAATAATGTGCGAAGCCGCTACTCCTTCATAACTCCAAAGTCCTGGATTGCTTACACTTTCTCCACTGATACTCCAGCCACCCCATGAGTTTGTTACTCCAAGGCGAGTCATGAATGGAAGTACAAACATTCCTTGACGCCACATTGGGTTAAGAACTGGATCTGATGGATCGAAAATTGCTAATTCATATAAAGCCATTGAACCAGCCCAACCAGCTACAAGTGCTGTGTGCATAAGGTGCACTGCAATTAAACGACCCGGGTCATTTAATACAACCGTGTGTACACGGTACCATGGTAATCCCATACGCTACCTCTTTTAATATTCTAATAGTATTTAATTGACTTTCTATAAAAAAGTATAGCATAAGTTGAAAACGGATGCCAAAACCTCTTGGATATTTTAGAAACGATTTTTTAATTGGGGCTAAACGGACTCGAACCGCTGACATTTTCGGTGTAAACGAAGCGCTCTACCAACTGAGCTATAGCCCCCTATTTAAGTATTTATAGTATACATGATACTTGCGTTCTCATGCAACTGATTAAATGCCCCAAAAAACTTCTTGGGGCAATCAAGACACTATAAAAATTAGCCTTGACGTTGTTTGTGTTTTGGATTTACACAAATTACCATTACTCGTCCATGACGGCGAATAACGCGACATTTAGGACACATTTTTTTTACAGATGAACGAACTTTCATAACAGGCCTCATTTGAATTCAATTATTGAGTTTGAAACGCTACACACGTCTTACAACGTGGAAGATCACTTCATTCTCCGGGCGAACGACGGGGATCGAACCCGCGAGTGATGGAGTCACAGTCCATTGCCTTACCACTTGGCTACGCCCGCCAGACACTTATATATGAGGATATCAAATCTCCGAGACTCTGTCTATATACTTTCTAAGAATTTTCTATTTTTTAGCGGGTAACGTGATTCGAACACGCAACGTCCAACTTGGAAGGATGGCACTCTACCATTGAGTTATACCCGCTTAGTTATATAATATCAAAAGATATGGATTTGTCTAGAGTTCCCACATCTTTTTTAGTTTCATTCCCTCAGAATATGTAAATGAGTACAGTAAACATAAATAAGCCGAATTCTGTTTATGTGGTTATTTATCTGGAAATTTCATATTTGAAATTTTCTAGCAAGTACATTATCTCAAGAGATATGATCAAGATAATTTACCTTTTGCTCTCCATAAGGGTCTACCAAAATTCATTTTTACAAATGAATCATTATTACACCTCCACTACTTTGAAAAGTAGCAAGTTTAATTTCTGTGGCACTTTCCTCCCAATTTTGTACGTGAACTTATCACGTTATGGTACATCATCGTGAGAGTTCGGACTTTCCTCAAGATTGTTATCTTGCAACCACCTTATGTTTACATTTTTAGACTCACGTGCAAATCCTTTTTCAAATGATTTGTGATATTACTGGCGGGAACAGGATTTGAACCTGTGACCTTAAGATTATGAGCCTTACAAGCTACCAGACTGCTCTATCCCGCTATATGATTAGTATAGCGGAATTTATCCATTTTTTCAGAAAAAAGCAATATCTCACGTTCAAATATTACCGACGGAGACCACCTTTACCCAGAAGTGTTTCACGAAGCGTAAGAACTAGAGGCTCTGCATCCGCTTCAGTTGTAAGATCTCCAAGCCACCAACGACGTGTTGTATTTGGGTTACGGAATTCCATTGTAGGTGACGGCTCATTTGCTAAAAAACGTGTGTTTAAAGCAATTGGATCTAAAAACCAAATATTTTTATTTTGCACATCATTTCGACGCATTACATCTGCTTCATCTGCTTCTTGAATACCAGTCACAATGTCTGGCACATTAGGGGCATGCACCACTGGATAATCCCATGGGAAATTAACTTCTTGTGGTAAATCTTGGAGTTTTACAATTGAAAAGTCCATTTTTTCGCCTCCACGATGCACCATATCATATGTTTGATTGAAAAAACCGCTTGCTCGAACTGCTGGATTATTTTGAAGAATTGCTAAATCACCTACAATTTCTTCTGTAATACCCTTATTACCTTTTTTTGCAAGATGCTCCGAATCAAAATTATAATCTAACTCATAGTCAATATTAAACGGAAGATGTGGGCGAGCTTCATTATACTGTGTTGCGTATTGCATACGAAGAATATCATCCATTTGAAAACGAATCTCAGTGAGTTCTTGAAGCCAACTCGCGTTCATCTCTCTTGGTGTATCCCACTCCGTTTTTAACATTAAACGACGTTTTGGCGTCTCTAACCATTTCTCAAACCATTTCTCGAAGTACGTGTCTAAGCCAGCTTCTTCATAATATTCTAATTCGAGTGCTTTAAGCTCGTCCGTAATTTCCTCACGTTCAAGTGTTTCGTTTAAAGCATTGTAATTGTAGACTGTATTCCAAGGATAGAGTTCATCTAACACGATTTTTTGGTCCGTCTGAACATTGCCATTCCTAACGTCATTCTTATTAAGATTACTTTGAAGTTTCCAAGTGGGTACTAGACCGTTTTCATCAGCGTCATTTGGTTTGTCTACAGAGGAAAGTACAACTGTTTTATCAACGCCACTACCTGGTTTTGGTACAGTTGCTACTGCTGCAGATTCAATCCAGTAAGAATCGCGTTTTTCGACAATTCCTTTAGCGGGTGTTGCACCAAACATTGTATCCACATAATATGTTGTAAATGAATTGGGTAGAGCTTGAAAAAATTGAAGGAAAAGTACAAAAAGGGTTGCAATACTTGCAATTTGAACATTTCGAAGTCGAATTGTATAAAAATCACCTGATGGTTCTGTAAAGTTGAGCATGCGATCCATTGACCATGCTCCAAATGCTTTTTGTCCAATTGGAGATAAACATGTGAGGTATACAAGCCCAAGAGAGAGACTTGTGTATAAAAGAATAAACCCACCAATATATGAAAGGTTATTTTCTGGGAGAGTTGTAAGAAGAGAATCCCCGAACATAAGTCCACCCGGATTACAAAGTGCGAAAAAAACACCAGTCGAAAGATAGAGTAAAACTTCTTTACGACTAGTGATTCGTGTTGGAACTTCAGATGGTTTCCAAGTAAGTAACATTGCTTGCATTACTGCAAGTACGCCACACATAATAAATACTGGTTCAAGATAGTACCAAATCCAAAGAAGTTCTGTTCCACCGAAAAAAGCGACAAGTAAAAGGCCGACTTGCCCAAGGAAAATACCAGCAAAGGTTAAGAGTCCTTTTGCTTGACCTTCCAATACATATCGTTTGAGTCCAATGAACCACGGAGTAAGCGGTGTAAGTCCATAGAGTGCTCCATGAAGTAGACCTAAGCTGAAAGAATTTTGCATAGTTTATTTAATTGCTGTCCTTATGTTTGATATACGTTGATATTTCACTTGTTTTAAGATAGACATACCCAACGAAAGAAAGAGTGCAAAACCTACTTTTTGCGTTTGTTTTTATTATACAGTAACATGTCTCATTTCGTCAGTCTATATCTTATATTTCATGAAAGTTCCACGTCGTATTGAGTGTAGGGGAATATTCCCCTACAACTTTGCTTTGTTATTCTTCTGTTTCTGTTGAATTTCCAAAACCTTGTACATTTTCGTTTAATACTCCCGCAACAGGTGAGGGCGGGTAATAAAATCCTTTTGCGTTACGTGTTGTTAACGACTTACCTAATGATAATGCATTACGTGCTGCATCAATTGCTTTACGTTGCCAATGAGACTTACGCATTGCGGATTTTGCTCTTGACATTCGTCGTTTTGGTACTGCCATAAAAGTATTTGTGTAGATAAAAACTATAATTATATTATAGGCACCTTTTTCTCCTTTGTCTAGAAACTTTTATTTGATAAGATATTTATAGAGTCTTGAGGCATTTACATGCCATTATCTAGATATATAATACATATAATTATTTCTTTTTTTTATGCCAATTGGAGTTCCAAAAGTTGCTTACCGTTTACCAGGTGAAGCAGTCCCACAATGGGTTGATCTATATAACCGTTTATATCGTGAGCGTGTACTATTCCTTGGTTCCGCTCTTGATGATGAGCTGGCAAATCAATTAAATGGGATCATGTTGTATTTAAGTGCTGAAGATTCAAACCGTCGATTATTCCTTTATATCAACTCTCCTGGAGGGTCAGTAACAGCTGGTCTTTCAGTATTTGATATTATGAATTATGTTGATGCTTCTGTAACAACAATTGGTATTGGATTTGCTGCCTCTATGGCGTCATTTATTTTAGCTGGTGGAGAGCGTGGAAGTCGTATTGCTTTACCTCATTGTCGAATTATGGTTCACCAACCACAAGGTGGTATGACAGGTCAAGCTTCTGAAATTGTTCTTGAGAAAGATGAGATTATTCGTTTACGTAAACTTATTGGGCGTCTTTACGTGGATTTAACTGGACAATCTGCTTCAACTGTAGCACGTGACCTTGACCGTGATAAATACCTTTCCGCACGTGAAGCTCGTGAGTACGGGCTTGTAGATTTAGTTGCATCTAACGATAATAATAATGTTTAAGAATTAGTTTTAGTAGGTGGGTATTTTTTTTCCCACCTTACTTTTTTAATATAATATTTTCTATAGACTTATCTTTAGTATATGGGCCTAAGTAGGCCCATAGTTTTTAATCTTTTAAATAAAGATTATCCACCAAATACTGGTGCACCGCCTGCTGAATTTTTCCACATTGTGTATGCCTCAATACGTGCGCGTTCGCGATCAAACGTAAGTTGGTTTTCAATGTAAATTTTACGCGATTCTGCTTTCTCCATACCAATGCGAGCTTCTGCTACACGGCGTTCTGCTTCATCTACGTCAATTCCAGATGCATCTTCAATATCACGACAGAGAATGTTTACACGATTCTCTTTAATTACACCAAATCCTCCAAGAAGAGCTAGAATTTTCCATGATGTTCCTTGACGAAGTGCAAGTACACCATTATCTAACCCTGTTACAAGTGGTGCGTGTTCTTGAAGAATACCAATGTACCCTGTACTTGTTGGAAGAAGTAACTCTTCAGCCTCTTCCTTAAAAAAAATTCGATCCGGTTTTACAATACAAACTTCCATGTTTTACCTCTGTTTTCTTCAGTTCTTTTGTATTTGTCAAAAGAGATGTATCTGGCCAATTATTTTCAATTTAAAAATTGATTTTCTTGGCTAGGGTTTTGTTTTACTGACGCGTAAGACTTAATTATTTTTGAGTTGAATTAAAACTCAAGCCTAATTTTTTATAACTTCGCTGCTTTTTCTACAGCTTCGTCAATGTTTCCAACAAGGTAAAATGCTTGCTCAGGAAGGTCATCTAATTCACCACCAAGAATCATTGTGAATCCTTGGATTGATTCTGCAAGGCTTACGTACTTACCAGGTGATCCTGTAAATACTTCAGCTACGAAGAATGGCTGTGAAAGGAAACGCTCTACTTTACGTGCACGTGATACTACTAAACGATCTTCTTCTGAAAGCTCGTCAAGTCCTAAAATAGCAATAATATCTTGAAGCTCTTTATAACGTTGTAAAGTGTTCTTTACACCTTGTGCTACATCATAGTGCGCATTTCCAAGAATCCATGGCTGAAGCATTGTTGATGTTGAATCAAGTGGATCTACTGCTGGGTAAATTCCTTTTGATGCTAAGTTACGTGAAAGTACTGACGTTGCGTCAAGGTGAGCAAATGTTGTTGCTGGCGCTGGGTCAGTAAGGTCATCAGCTGGTACGTATACTGCTTGAATCGATGTAATTGATCCAGTTTTTGTTGATGTAATACGCTCTTGGAGTGTCCCCATCTCTGTACTAAGAGTTGGCTGGTATCCTACTGCTGATGGCATACGTCCTAAAAGTGCTGATACTTCAGAACCTGCTTGTACAAAACGGAAAATGTTATCAACGAAAAGAAGTACATCTTGGTTGTTTACATCACGGAAGTACTCTGCCATTGTAAGCGCTGTTAATCCAACACGCATACGTGCTCCTGGAGGCTCGTTCATTTGCCCGTACACTAATGCTACTTTAGAGTCAGAAAGCTTATCTTGGTTAATTACCTTTGATTCACACATTTCTTGGTAAAGGTCATTTCCTTCACGTGTACGCTCACCTACACCTGCAAATACAGATACTCCACCGTGTGCTTTTGCAATGTTGTTAATGAGTTCCATAATAAGAACGGTTTTACCAACTCCAGCACCTCCGAAAAGACCAATCTTTCCTCCACGACGGTATGGCGCAAGAAGATCTACAACTTTAATTCCAGTCTCAAAAATTGTGAGTTCAGTATCAAGGTCTACGAATGCTGGTGAATTACGGTGAATTGGAAGTGATCCTTCTGCTTCACATGGCCCAAGCTCATCTACAGGTTCTCCAAGAACGTTGAAAATACGCCCAAGTGTACTTTTCCCTACTGGCACTGTAAGTGCAGCACCTGTATCCACTACAGTCATACCACGCATTAATCCATCAGTTGCACTCATTGATACTGCACGTACAAGGTTATCACCAAGAAGTTGCTGTACTTCTGCGACAATGCGTAAGTCTTCCCCAGCATCGTTTTTCCCTTCTACAACGATTGCGTTGTAAATGTTTGGCATTTTGTTTGGTGAAAATGCAACGTCAATTACTGGCCCGATAATTTGTGTAATACGGCCAGTGTTTGCCTCAGTCTTAGTTGATGGAGTCATAATAAAGAATAAATTCGTTAAGAATAAAGGAATATCTATAGTTCAAGACTATAGTTAATAAATGAAAAAAATATGTTTGTTTTGAAGTTTAAAAACATACTCGAAGAGCTCACGAACTAGTGTATTGCAATGTTCAATTAGAACATAGCTATATAATGACCGAAATGGGTCAAATGGTGTATCTGTGGTTCAAAGAAGAACCACAGAAAGAATTAGTATGCAAGTCCCATACTACGTGTTGTTTCTGACCCAAGGTATACGCGTACACTTAAAAAGTCTGTTGGACATGCGGCTTCACAGCGCTTACATCCAACACAATCTTCTGTACGTGGTGCTGAAGCAATTTGCCCAGCTTTACATCCATCCCAAGGGACCATTTCAAGTACATCAGTTGGACAAGCACGTACACATTGTGTACATCCGATACATGTATCGTAAATTTTTACTGCGTGAGACATAATAAACAAGTAATAAAAGGAAAGAACATTTAGGGATTAAACGATAGGATTGTATAGATTTCATATCGTAGTTAAGATTATACCACATTTCTTAAAGATTCGTATAGCGTCTCATTTGATAGTTTGGGTCAGGTGGGATTCGAACCCACGGCTAATCGGTTAAAAGCCGAATACTCTACCACTGAGTTACTGACCCGTCGTTGTAAATCTATGGTAATTGGTTTATGAATAGAACACAAGCTTCTTTCTGGGAGCCTTTTTAATTATTTAAATCTGTTTACGTAGTAAAAACTACGTAAACAATTTGGTTTTACATTAAACAAACGTATTTTTGTTCAATTTAAAGTGGCCCTGAAATTCCTTGCTTACGAATCATAAGGAAGTGCATAAGCATAAATACTGCTGCTGCAAGTGGGAGTACAAATGTGTGTAAACTATAGAAACGAGTAAGAGTTGGTTGTCCAACCCCTACACTTCCACGAAGAAGTTCTACAACAAACGAACCGATCACTGGGATTGCATCAGGTACACCTGTTACAATCTTTACAGCCCAGTATCCAACTTGGTCCCAAGGAAGTGAATATCCTGTTACTCCAAATGATACAGTAATTACTGAAAGAACTACTCCAGTCACCCATGTAAGCTCACGGGGCTTTTTAAATCCACCTGTAAGATATACACGGAATACGTGAAGAACCATCATTAATACCATCATACTTGCTGACCAACGGTGTACTGAACGGATAAGCCATCCAAAGTTTACTTCTGTCATAATGTACTGTACTGATGCAAATGCTTCGGCTACTGTTGGACGGTAGTAGAATGTCATTGCAAATCCAGTAGCTACTTGTACAAGGAAACAAGTAAGCGTAATTCCACCTAAACAGTAAAAGATGTTTACATGTGGTGGTACATATTTACTTGTTACATCATCTGCAATCGCTTGAATCTCAAGACGTTCGTTAAACCAATTATATACTTTACTCATAAAAATTTTCTTAAAAAGATTAATGCCTTTTTCAGGCTTAGCTAGTCAAATACATTTTTTCTTTTAAAGAAAAATGTTTAGTTGAATAGAGTTCACAGTTGGCCAGTTTGTTCGTAACAAAATTTAAAGCACTTATTTATACCAGTAAGATGCTGGACAAAGGTGTTGTGGCAATCAGTTTGTTGATGCCGTTGGGTGAAATAGTCGATCACCCAACAAGATTAACGTATTATATGTTTTACATATAGTAACGTGCTGGTTGGATCTTTAAAGTGAAGACCCGAGACCAGTATATGAACCATAAAAGAAAATGGTTAAAAGACCAAGTGCAGCAAGGCCACCTACTGTCCCTACGAACCATAATGGAATTCGTCCTGTTGTCGTATTTGCCATAGATCTTTCCCCTCCAAATGTGTTTAGTTAAAAATATAGCTTGAAAAAAGAACCGCAAGCACAAAAATGAGAAGTAAACCCCAGTAAAGACTTGTACGGTTTAACTCAACAGTTTGCTTGTTTGGATTTGGATTTGTCATACAACTCTCCTAATTAACGTTGAATAAACTGCATTGCTGTAATAGCACCAAGGAAAAATACCACTGGTACAGCTAATGCGTGAATTGTAAGCCAACGGAATGTAAAAATTGGATATGTTTTAATCGACATAATAAAAATATACCTGATAAACAGGTCGAATAAATAACGTATACATAGCATGTGCACCAAAAAGGTGCGCATATGTTCTTTTTGTTCAGTTGGATACATACTCAACCAAAAGCAAAAAGTCCCGCTTGTTTTCCTCTCTAGATTTACTTTAAGGGAGCCTTAAAACTCTTCCATTTGTGCAAGTGCGCCGTAGCGATCTGACACTAAAGGAAGCGTTTGACGCTCGTCTGTAAAGTATTCGTTTGGACGTGGTGTTCCAAATACATCGTATGCTAATCCAGTACTTACAAAGAGCCATCCTGCAATAAATAAAGATGGAATTGTAACACTGTGAATCACCCAGTAACGAATACTTGTAATGATGTCACCAAAAGGACGCTCTCCTGTAGAACCTGACATATGGGTTACTCCTTTAACATTTCTGTAAAAGCCCGTGCATTCAAATTGAATTATCAATTTATCTGTACGATGCTCGATTATATTATATCTCTTGATTGGGGAATTGCAAAAAAATAATCAAAAAAAATAATATGACTTCCTCTAGCCTTTTTCTTAGTAAAAGAAAGGGCGTGGATCATTTGCTTAAATCCGAAAGTTAATCTTGGTTTTTTTAATTTTGGCGCCAATTTTTTTGCATTAATTTCGCAATTTCCATTGCGACTTGATCAACACGGCGTCCAGTTGTCTCTTTTCGGCACTTAAATGCAAGATCAGTATTCGTTTCAAACGTTCCAAAAATATTGGCATCTCGTGATGCGAATTCATTTGGTTTTTTTGTTAAGAAAGCAAGACGCTGTTTAATTTTGTTTGTAATCGGTGGTGCACCAAAAAGCATTTCATATTGGACTTCATTTAAACCACCAATAAGGGAATGTTGTTTACTAAAACGGTGTGTACGTAAGAGTGCTGTTGCACGGGTACGCATATCAATTGATTTTACGGAAGTTAATGCAATTGAATATGATGTTGGTGTTTGTGTACGTCGCCAGAGATCAAAACTTGTTACGAACATATGTTCTTTTGTAATTCGTTCGAGTGTATGCTGACTTGTGACTAAATCAACTGCGTCCTTTGTGGTAAAAAATAATGGACAACAATATGTTTCAAATGTAACAACCGGATAAGGTGCACCAACTGTTTTCTGAGCGTTATAAATAAATAATCCCTCGCATAAAAGCGGCAGTAACCCATCGACCACACCTGTAGGTGGCGTGTCATAGAGTTCTAGACCTGATGTTTGGCATGTCGTGTTCCAACGTTGTTGCAATGTTTCTGTTTCGTCCGGAATCATATTACGGAATAAATGCATTAATTTTTTATACATTGGGATTTTTCCTGTTTGTGTAAAAAATGGACCATATTGCGTTGGTTGGTTATGACGAACATTAAATGCGAATGTTGGGAAAAATCCAAGAGTTGAAGAGCTATTTACGAATCGAGTTTGTGGAAGATCATGTACTTGATTAATTGATCCTAATGCAAATGCCATACTTTCTTTTGTATGTGTATTAGTAAGCCCTTCTTTCATTACATAGACTGCTGAAGTATTCACAAGAACACGTAAATCAAGACAACTAAACCCTTCGGTCATTGCACTAAAGTACGGCCAATCAATATTCATTTGATTATTTACCATTGATTTTTGACTGTGAAGTAAGAGCATTTGGTGGCGTTCATTTACTGGTGGATAGTAAAAATCTAATACCCATTCAAAACGGCCGGAACGCATACATGCATCATCCATCATAGATGTTGTTGTCATACTTCCCATAATAAAAATATTTTGTTGGGACGCAATTGTTTCGGTTCCACGGCTATACCCATCCATGGCCATAAGGAGTTGTGTTGTGGCACGTACTGAACTAAACATTGGATAACGTTCACGGTGACGTGTCATAAAGTCTAAATCACGGATAAATAGAATATTTGGCGCTTGTGCACGTGCACGTTTAAATAACGTTTTAAGTCGGACAAGCCCAAGTACTTCATTTAAGTAACGGTTACTTTCGGTAATTAAAAGTGGTAAACGTGAGGCTGTTGCTAATGTACGGACAAAATATGTACGACCATTCCCAGGCTCTCCGAGTAAAATCATTCCCTTTGGAAGTTGACGCATACGTTCTGTTCCAGGTTTGATTAATGACAATAAGGGAAGTTGTCGGAGTTCATTTTGTACAGTTTCGCCATATTGTAATGCTTGCATGAGTGCGGCTTCACCCCCTAGGCGATTAAAGAGTTCTTGGCGTTCTTTTAATACAAGCGTATTCAGTGGATCTCGTTTTTCATCGAGTGTCGTAAAATAAGTTTTTGCGACTTTTGTAAGACTATTAAAACAAGAATATCTTGGAAGAATATCTTTAGAGGTTGCACCTTTGAAACTTGTTGATTCAAGGGTAGTACGTGAGTGCACTGTAAGATGAGTTACTGTTTTACCTTGCATTACAAAAAAATCTGCCAGAGTGGCTTGAAATTTTTGTACCTCAAAAAAAAATTTTGTTTCCTGTTTTGATGAAAGATTTGGGCGAATTGATGTATTCCAAAATTGCATCCATGGTGAATATCCGTATAATTCTGTCCCACGTTGCGTTTGGAATGCTAAAAGGAGTTTTTTAACTGGTGGAGTTTTCATTTTTTCTCCAATATATTCACTTACACGAACTGCTTCTGGCATTCTATCAATATGCGCAATAAAATCATTTACAATTGGTGTATCTCGACTAATCACTCCTCGGCATTCCATACGAACACAGAGTTCAATTCCAGCATACATTAAAAGTTGTAGTACAATACCTTTCCATGCAAGATCTTGCCATGCTTCATATTGATGTGGACTTAAAAATAATGTTGCTTCAGGAAACCAAAGGGGAGAATAATACTCTTTTACTGTTTCTTCCTCGTTTAAGGTCGAATCGCTTGCTTCATTCTCTACAAAGCGAACAATAGGAGCAAATTTGTTGGTTTTTGTGGTTTGCTTCACCTGATTTTTGCTAGCGAGTTGGATCTCATTGTTACCATCCGTCCCTAAATCATTAGTATTGTCTTCAAACCCGTTTGTTAACGTTTCCTCGTCCATTTCATCGTCGTAATAGTCTTTAAATTTACCCGTACTAAAATTACTTTCTGATGGTCCTGTAGAGAGGTTTTGAGGATTGCAGAATGTATCGTCTATTACAGCTAATTCTTTCACATGCTTGTCTGTTCGTGCATGAATTATGCGGCGGTATGGTTCATTTTCAACTAATCCAAATGTATTAGGACGGATATTAAGGGCTTCAATACTTACGCGACTATCTGGAAAACTATAATGAAAAAGTTTGTTCTCTTGGCGGCTAGAAGGTTTAAGAGGTAATTGGTTCGTTTTATCGGTATGATAGTTGATTCCAAATGGTGAAAATGTGAAACGACCATTTCGCCATTGAATGTCCTCTGCATAAGTTATCTCTTGAAACGCTTTGGTGAGGATAGAATCATGAATTTGGTTTACATAACCTAAGACATTTTTCCAGTCTAGATTGTCCTCTACAGAATAAATGTTTTGTACTTGATCTGTATTTTCAAAAATACAGATTGGTTTGTACCGCTTATTTTTAAAAGTCTCATTTTCTACAAATTGACCAGTTCGTGGTTTTGCTTGCATGTAACGATCTGAAATTTGTTTGATGCGTTGTCTGCTTTTTTTGTTGTTTGTAGAGGATCCCATTTCCATGCATTCCTTTAATAATGTTGCATCTTCCTGCTTGAGACGTTTATATACTGGTTCAGGTGTAAATGGCGGTGGTTCTGTTTCATCGTTTTCATCTACTACTGGCATTTGACTAAGTTCCTCAGCTGAGGACCATTCATAATATCCAATTTCGTCACAAGCAAGAAATCCAACTAACTCGTTTTCCACTGGAAAAACTTCTAGTAATTCATTCGGGTGTGTAATATTACGAACAAGCTCTTTTTGTACTTCTTTAAATTTCCCTTCAACAAATTCGAGTTTCCATCCATATTCACGTGTAAAAAGAATTCCGTCTGAATTGCGAAAGTACGCTTGATTTGGATCGATTGTTCCCTTGGAATCCTCAAGCAGCAAAAATTTTTCAAGAATAGGTCTTTCCGCTACTCCGAATGTTTTTGAAGTTTTCTCTAAGCTTTTTGAATATACAACTTGTGGGGTAATAATTGTTCGTTGTACAATTAAGGATGTAATACCAATAGGTAAAACGGCTTGAAAGCCACGTCGAATTGTAAAACTACGTCGTACAAATTGGTCTAAAACATAAAATTTATGAATGCTGAAATACGAACCAACATAAAGGAATCGTTGATAAATTGCTTTTAGATACGTGTTTCCACGTCCGCGTCCAATCCAAAATCGTGTTTCGTGATATCCTTGTCGAAATGAACTTTGGCCCGTACGGTATGGTTTTTCACAAAAGAGGTCTAGACAATACTCAACAGGGAAAGCTACAATGTTGCGAATACTTCGGAGTGGTGTTAAAAGAATAATCCATAAACTAGTCCAAAGTAAGGCACTCCAGTTATATACTTGTGGTGTATAAAAGTTAATTCCGTGTAAAATGGCTTTTGTTGTAACTTCGGCAGTATACCAAAGTGTTGGATATGTTAATTTAATAACATGTGTATAATCACTATCTTGGATGGCTTCTTTTCGTGCTTTTTTTTGTTCATCCATAGAACTTTTTGTTCTAAGTGTTTGGAGTTGGTTTTCTTGTGTTGAACTTTGTTCTTCACGTTCATATTCATTTGTTTTAGGAATACCGTCAGTTTTAATAAGAAGCATTTCAAGTGCTTCTGGGTTTGATTTGCGATTTTCTTTATCCTTCCATGTTGTTCCAAGGAATTCATAGAGTGACAAATCGACATGGTTTAATTGTGAATTTTTATTTGACTGATTATTCGTCATAGTGGTTAAATTTTGTATTAAATAGGACTATAGATTTGGCTGTTCGTGTAAAATTTGTCTCTCTTCCTCGCTTTTAAATGTTATTATCTAAGTCATTTCAAATAACTTCTGTTGTATATATCATATCAGATATAACATTGATATCTAAAGATTTTCTCTTATAATTCTCCCCAGACAGGATTTGAACCTGTGACCAATCGATTAACAGTCGATCGCTCTACCGCTGAGCTACTGAGGATTAATAAGGGGAAACCATTAACATTTAAAGTTTAAATTTACCGTCACTAAGTAGTATTCGTTTAAAGAGTGAGTACTACTTATTGTGAAATATACCATATTACGAAGTCCTTGTCTATGTTTACTTTTGTTGTATCTTATAAGAAAGGGACTTGCATCTAAATACTAAATCTTTTATACTGTATAAAAATGCCTCCTTAGCTCAGCGGCTAGAGCATCGTATTTGTAATGCGAGGGTCGTCGGTTCAATTCCGACAGGAGGCTTGTTTTTTTTATCTATCCTTTAAATTTAAGAGTGTTGTTTAGATCTATTGTTTAGTTTTATGTCCTAGTCGCCTAAGGGATGGGCATGGGCTTTCTAAGCCTTTCTGTGTGGGTTCGAATCCTACCTAGGACGTATTTTGTTGCCACTAAAAGTGACAACAGATTTGTTAGAGATTTTGTTTATGCAACCCTTAACTTAAGCGAGTTTAGTACCCTGTACTTGAAAGCCAGCTCATTTCTACTTCATCAAGAAGTAATGAACGGTTATAGATTTCAAGAAGAATTACAAGGAAAACAGCGAATAAACCAATAAATACTGCCATTACTACTGTTGTTCCCCAACCCGGAGCTACTTTCCCATATTCTGAGTTAAGTGGGCGTAAGGCTGTTCCTAATGCTGTTACTTTTCCTGTTCCAGGAAGTTTACTTTCATTTGTGCTCATAAGAATAAATTTCTCACATTCATTTGTGTTTTTTTACTTTCTATTTTAAACTATATCAAAATTTAACGTTCAACCTAATTATGGAAACTCCAGCTTTTTTTTACGCCGTTTTTCTTTGGTGTTTATTGATTAGTGTTACAGGCTATTCAATCTACATTGGTTTTGGTCCCCCTTCAAAAGATCTTCGTGATCCATTTGAAGAGCATGAAGATTAAAAATGTAACTTCAGCTTATTGTATGGTACTTATTTCGAGTACCATACAATAAAAATACATAAAACATAGACTTGCTTATCTCCTACTATAACACGAGTAAGTCTCTCTCCCTAAAAGGGATGCAGGAAATTTCTAAAGTAAATGTATTTTAAAATATGGTATGCCTTATCCTTTACGTGAATAGAACTCAATAATAAGGAGTTCATTTACAGTTAAAGCAATTTGTGAACGTGTAATAGCACGTTGAATTGTTCCTGTTGTTTTGTTTACATCAACACTTAAGTGTGAAGGAATTGTTCCTCCAAATGTTTTTGAATTTTCAACAACTGGTGTAGATGTACTTGCAATAATTGTACCTGATGTACAATTATAACTTGGGATGTTTACGTATTTTCCATCAATTGTAATTAAACCATGTGATACATATTGACGTGCTGCTCGAATCGTTGGTGCGAATCCAAGACGGAATACAATACTATCTAATCGCATTTCTAGCATTTGGAGAAGTACTTCTCCAGTTGGCCCTTTTGCACGTCGGGCACGTCGAACATATGATAAAAGCTGTTTTTCAGTTACTCCGTAGTTGTAACGTAATTTTTGCTTTTCTTGTAAACGCACACGGAATTGTGTAACTTTTTTTGTTGCTGCTGTTTGACCGTGTTGTCCTGGTCCGTAATTACGGTTTGGTACTTTTGTTGTTAAGCCCGGGAGTTCCCCGAGTCGTCTTACAATCTTCAAACGTGGTCCACGATATCGAGCCATCTTATTTCTCCTAAAGTTTTACTACTGATTTTTCTATTCCTGTAGTATCATACTACTATAGAGTAGTATGAGTTTAACAGGATAAATGCTCAGTCTCAAAACTATTTTGTTTTACGAGTAAACAAATGTTATTTCTTTGTTGAAGAAAGTTGTATTTCTTTCTTTTTCCAATATATACTGTATACATATACTTGACCGTTAAGATTTTATGCCACGTTCCCAAAGAAACGATAATTTTATTGATAAAACTTTTACGGTTGTTGCAGACATTTTATTAAAAGTGCTCCCTACAACTCGTAATGAAAAAGAAGCATTTATCTATTACCGAGATGGTATGTCTGCACAAGCAGAAGGTGAATATGCTGAAGCATTGCAAAATTATTATCAAGCAATGCGTCTTGAAGTCGATCCGTATGATCGTAGTTATATTTTTTATAATATTGGTTTGATTCATACCAGTAATGGAGAACATACCAAAGCGTTAGAGTATTATTATCAAGCACTTGACCGTAACCCTGCGTTACCACAAGCATTAAATAATATTGCTGTTATTTACCATTATCGTGGTGAGCAAGCTCTTGAATCAGGGAATATTCCAGATTCGGAAACATTATTTGGTAAAGCTGCTGAATATTGGAAAGAAGCTATTCGTTTAGCACCATTAAATTACAGTGAAGCCCAAAACTGGTTACAGACCACTGGACGTTAAATGCGAAATAACTTTCTGTAGACATGACAAAGTTTCCGACCAAAGTTGGGAATTTATGTTAAACTATACATAAGTGATTTCATTGTCCTACATGTCTTAATGGTGGAATGGTAGACACGCTAGCCTTAGGAGCTAGTGCCGTAAGGCGTGGAGGTTCGAGTCCTCTTTAAGACAAAGACTGTATGGTATGGAAGAAAAATAAACACATTTTTTGCCTTCTAAAAAAAATCGATTGACATTCTCAATCACACCCTTTTATAATAGAAGATAAGAATAGTTTGTTTTACTATTTATTTTTGCCCCCATCGTCTAGAGGCCTAGGACATTTCCCTTTCACGGAAGTAACAGGGATTCGAATTCCCTTGGGGGTACTTCAATGTATCAATTATAATAATTTAAGTGTTATTAGGTTCTTTCGTTTATTCAGAATCGTTCTTGCAATTCTAGCCTATATATGCTTCAATTTTAATAAAAAGCTTTAATCTGAATTAAAGTTTTGCTTGTTGAGTAGTACATCCAAATGATGTCCCTGCACTTAATTTGTTTTTTTCAATTTGGAATTTAAACAAAGCGTTTTTTGTGCCATGTATTTGTGAGTGATTTTTAAAATCATTCTGTCTTTAGACACTTCCAGACAAATACATTTATTTATATTTTAGGTTTATTTATTTATGAATTTTTCACGTCAACGCACGTCTCCAATTAGCGCTGGTGAGATCATTAATTATAAAAATGTTGATCTTTTACGTCGTTTTATTACGGAGCAAGGTAAAATTTTACCTCGTCGTTTAACGGGAGTAACTGCAAAACAGCAACGTCAACTTGCAAAAGCAGTAAAACAAGCCCGTATTTTAGGATTTTTACAATTTCTTTATAAAGAATAATTTTTAGTTATGCCAACGATTCAACAACTTATTCGCTCACAGCGAATGAAAATCGAAAAGAAGACCAAATCACCTGCATTACAATCATGTCCTCAGCGTCGTGGTATTTGTACACGTGTGTATACAACAACTCCAAAAAAACCGAATTCAGCACTTCGTAAAGTGGCGCGTGTCCGTTTGACTACTGGAATTGAAGTTACAGCGTATATTCCAGGAATTGGTCATAATCTTCAAGAGCACTCTGTAGTGCTTGTACGTGGTGGTCGAGTAAAAGATTTACCAGGTGTACGATACCATATCGTACGTGGATCCCTTGATACAGCGGGTGTAAAAGGCCGTTTACAAGGGCGTTCAAAGTATGGAGTAAAACGTCCAAAAGAGTAAATGCTTTTAAGTATTTAGTCGTGGATATCTCTATTTATTTAATATTCAAACGTTTAATTGATCTTATGTCTCGTAGAAAAGTTGCGAAAAAACGTCCGGTTGCGCCGGACCCAGTATACCAAAGTCGCTTAGTAAGTCTTTTAGTAAGCCACCTTTTAAAGAAAGGGAAAAAGAGTCTTGCCTACCGTATTTTTTACGAAGCAATGACACAAATCTCTGAAACAACTTCGCAAGACCCACTGGAAGTTCTTCGCCAAGCTGTTTTAAATATTACACCAAAAGTAGAAGTAAAATCTCGCCGTATTGGTGGTGCAGTTCTTCAGGTACCTCTTGAAGTAAAGTCAGATCGTGGGACTGCCCTTGCCCTTCGTTGGCTTCTTGTTGCGGCTCGTGCTCGTTCAGGGCGTAGTATGGTAACGAAGCTTGCCGCTGAAATTATGGATGCTGCCAATAACACTGGTGGTGCTATTCGTAAGCGTGAAGATACACACCGTATGGCAGAAGCAAATAAAGCTTTTGCACATTTCCGATTCTAATTCTAGACTCGTGACATTTTTAGCCAAAATCAAACCGATTTTTTAAATTTTTATTATTATGGCACGCGAAAAGTTTGAGCGAACAAAACCACACGTAAATATTGGAACTATTGGTCACGTTGACCACGGTAAGACAACTCTTACTGCCGCGATTACTATGGCAATGGCAGCTCGTAATGGTGGTACTGGTAAAGGGAAAGGGTACGCTGATATTGATTCAGCACCCGAAGAAAAAGCTCGTGGAATTACAATTAACACAGCACACGTAGAGTATGAAACAGCTGCTCGTCACTACGCACATGTAGATTGTCCAGGTCACGCTGATTATGTAAAAAACATGATTACAGGTGCAGCACAAATGGATGGAGCTATTCTTGTAGTGTCCGGTGCTGATGGTCCAATGCCACAAACAAAAGAGCACATTCTTCTTGCAAAGCAAGTTGGAGTACCAGACGTTGTAGTTTTCCTTAACAAGGAAGATCAAGTAGATGATTCTGAACTTCTTGAGCTCGTAGAGCTTGAGGTACGTGATACTCTTAGTAGTTACGAATTTCCTGGTGATGATATTCCTGTAATCGCTGGTTCTGCACTTCTTGCATTACAAGCGTTAACAGAAACACCTGCAATTGCTGAGGGTGAGAACAAGTGGGTAGACAAGATTTTCGCATTAATGGATGCTGTTGATACATATATCCCAACTCCTGTGCGTGATACAGAAAAAACATTCCTTATGGCGATTGAGGATGTATTCTCAATTACGGGTCGTGGTACTGTAGCTACAGGGCGTGTAGAGCGTGGAGTAGTAAAAGTTGGAGATATTGTAGAAATCGTAGGGCTTGGTGACACACGTGAAGTAACTGTTACAGGTCTTGAAATGTTCCAGAAAACACTTGATGAAAGTGTAGCTGGGGATAACGTAGGTGTTCTTCTTCGTGGAATCCAAAAAGATGACATCGAGCGTGGAATGGTACTTGCGAAAACTGGTACAATTAAACCACACAAAAAGTTCGAATCACAAGTATACGTTCTTACAAAAGAAGAAGGTGGACGACACACACCATTTTTCCCAGGATACCGTCCGCAATTCTACGTGCGTACAACAGATGTAACTGGTAAAATTGAATCATTCGTTAGTGATGATGGTGATGAGGCAACAATGGTAATGCCTGGTGACCGTGTAAAAATGATCGTTGAACTCATTCAGCCAATTGCCATTGAAAATGGTATGCGTTTTGCTATCCGTGAAGGTGGACGTACAGTTGGTGCAGGTGTTGTATCCGCAATTATTGAATAAATTGGCAGTTAATTAACTTTTATACATACCTTTTTATAAAAAGAGGTATGTATAAATTACTTTCAATTTCCGATTAAATCCGATTTTTCTATTGTTTTTTATACTAATAAAGGCCTTGCTTTTCTAGTGTCAAAAAAATATACTATAAAGTAGTCCTACTTTTGTTGAAAGAACGCTTTGAATTGTGTCAGAGCTGAAAAGAAGCAGCACTTAAAAATTTTTTTTTGGACAATAGTAGGCGTCCGTAACATGTAACAAAGACTTAATTTATTATTGTAAAAATATCCTAAGAAAGATATTTTTTTATTTTTTTAGGCGGTGCCCAGATTCGAACTGGGGGATAAAGGATTTGCAGTCCTCTGCCTTACCACTTGGCTACACCGCCATTCCCTTAAAAGGGTTATACACTCTATACGTTACAACATTTTACCATGTTTATCAATAAGGTAAGTTGTATTTTGTTTTATTCATTTTATGTAAGAATTTATGAATTCAAATTTTGGGTCTTTAATTTAAATTAAAGCTTTATAAATTTTCCTTGTATTGATTAATTTACACCTTTATATATGATTCTTTTTCGTCAAAAAGCGGCTATTCCTGATTTCCTTGATTCCCAACGGAAAAGTTTTCGCCTATTTTTAGAAACAGGGATTCGCCGTGAACTTGAATTTATTTCGCCCATTATTGGCGATCGTGTAGGATCGCGTGTTTGGAAATTTGGAAGTTCTCAACTTTCTGTTTCATTTTTAGCTAATGAGTTTTATTTCCAAAAACCACGACAGAGCCCCAAAGAAGCAATTCAACAAATGGTGACATATAGTAGTCCTCTTGTTGTGCCTGTGCATGTTTATTCAAAAAATGCAAATGTGAGTCGTGTTCTTTGCAGTACTTTGTGTGATCTTCCATTAATGACTGCGCATGGAACTTTTATTATTAATGGATCTCCACGTGTAATTGTACACCAAATTGTTCGTTGTCCGGGTGTGTATATTAAAGCGCAATTTGATCAAAAAAATAGACGCTCCCATTTAGTTAGTTTTTTATCTTCGTATGGCTCATGGTTACGTTTAGAGACTGTTCCAAATAGTCCAGAAGTGAATGCTTGTATTGATAATTTTCGAAAATTACCCGTAACTTTGTTGTTATGTGCTCTTGGTTTTGATTTTAAGCGTGTATGTGAAGTTGTAAGTTATCCAAGTTCTCTTCTTTTTACCGAAAAGCTTTTAAAACCAAAATCATGTGATGATGCCATGATTATGATGACGGCATTAATGTTTCCACATCGTGCTGGAAGCGTGTTAAAAGCGAAAAAATTTTTATTTAATCATTTTTTTCATGCACGTCGATACAGTTTAAGTGAAGTTGGCCGAAAGCGAGTAAATCGTAAATTACGAATGCAGCATACTGTTCCACATTTAACTTTAACGCCAGAAGATGTATTAGCAGGTGTTGATTATTTACTTCGCGTGGAACATGGTGAAAGTCAATTTCTTGATGATATTGATCATTTAAAAAACCGACGTGCACGTCTTGCTGGCGAATTAATTCAAACGCAATTTCGACTTGGATTAAATCGACTGGAACGTAGTGTACATACTCGTATTAGTGATGACACAGTCTTACGACAATTTTATCAACGGGAACGTAATAAAAGTTCTTTTGGGCGAAGACTTTTTCGTGATACATTACATTCACTTGTACGTACGCAAATTGTAGGTTCTGTATTTAAGGAGTTTTTTGGTTCAAACCAATTATCTCAATTTATGGACCAGACAAACCCATTAGCTGAAATTACACACAAACGACGTTTAAGTTCATTAGGTCCTGGTGGATTACACCGTGACCGTGCGGGTCTCATTGTACGTGGTATTCATCCAAGTTATTATGGGCGTATTTGTCCAATCGAAACACCAGAAGGTAAAAATGCAGGTTTAGTAGGGTCCATTGCAACGTATGCTCGAATTAATGCTGACGGTTTTTTACAAAGTCCTTATAAAGCTGTTTCTTTGAAAATGAGCCAACCACAAGATGGTTTCTTTTTGTTAAATGCTTCTTATGAAGATCAGGTAATTGTAGCTGCTGCGGATACCCCATTTGAGGCTACGCGTGTTCCAGCACGTACGCGACGTGAATTTGTTGAAATTGTGCCAAAAACAATTGATTTCTTAGGGCTTTGCCCAATCCAATTCATGTCAATTGCAACTGCTCTTATTCCATTTCTTGAACATGATGACGCGAACCGTGCATTAATGGGATCGAATATGCAACGTCAAGCAGTATCTTTATTAACTCCTCAACGTGCATTTGTAGGTACTGGTTTAGAGGCGAGGGTTGCTCATGATTCGGGTTCTGTTGCCCGAATTCAACGTAGTGGCTATGTCTTATATGCCGATTCGAATCGTATTGATGTTTTGACTGAAAGTGATCTTATGTTAACTTCGGCGCCATTTACTCGTGAAACAATTTGGTTAACAAAATATCAACGCTCGAATCAAGACACTTGTATGCATCAACGCCCAAGTGTTTTACCTAATACTTGGGTCCATGCGGGTGAATGTTTAGCGGATACCTCGTCAACAGTTGCTGGAGAACTTGCTCTTGGAAAAAATCTTCTTGTCGCCTATATGCCATGGGAAGGGTATAACTTTGAGGATGCAGTTCTTATTAGCGAACGTTTAGTATTTGATGACTTATTTACTTCAGTACATATTGAACGTTACGATATTTCAACATCTCGTACACGAGAAGGTCAAGAATATATTACTTCAAAAGTTGAGAAAAATGCTCATTTAGATGCATTTGGGGTGGTTGAAATTGGGACGTGGGTTGAGCCTGGTGACACATTAGTAGGAAAAATTTCTCCACAAAAAGACTCGGAAAATACACCTGAGGGTCGTTTACTTCGTGCTATTTTTGGTGGTACAGCCCGAGATGTTAAAGATACGCCTTTAACTGTACCAAATGGTGTTACTGGCCGTGTTTTAGAAATCCGTACATTATTTGATGAAACGACTTTTAATGAACAAGTGAAATGTTCCGAATCAGTTGGTGCAGTCTATGTATTTTTAGTTCAAAAACGTAAAGTACAAGTGGGTGATAAAATTGCGGGTCGACATGGGAATAAAGGGATTATTTCGAATATTCTCCCACGTCAAGATATGCCATTTTTACAAAATGGTGTTCCAGTTGACATGGTTCTAAATCCTTTAGGTGTTCCATCTCGTATGAATGTGGGTCAAATTTTCGAATGTTTACTTGGATTAGCAGCGCATACTTTAGAACAAAATTATAAAGTGCTTCCATTTGATGAAATGCATGGTGAAGAAGTTTCGCGTGGATTCGTTTATCAGCAATTATATAAAGCCCGTTGTGCTACAAATCAAAAATGGCTTTTCCGACCAGAATCTCCAGGTAAAAGTATTTTATTTGATGGTCGTACTGGTTATCCATTTGATCAACCAGTAACAATTGGTTATCCGTATATTTTAAAATTAGTGCACTTGGTCGATGATAAAATTCACGCACGTGCAACTGGTCCATATTCATTAGTAACACAACAACCTCTTGGTGGTCGTTCAAAGCACGGTGGTCAACGTTTAGGTGAAATGGAAGTTTGGGCACTTGAAGGATTTGGTGCTGCATACACGCTACAAGAATTACTGACAATTAAGTCGGATGATATGCGTGGCCGTAATTTAGCATTTATGTCTATTATTCGTGGAAATTTATTACCAAAACCTGGGGTACCAGAGTCTTTTAAAGTTTTAGTATGTGAATTACGTGGTCTCTGTCTTGATATTAGTCTTTCTCGTATTCCATTAGTGTAATAAACAATTCCTTCTATTATTCCTACCTATAAGCAAACAATACTATGAGTCGTGATATTGATTATATTCAAATTCAATTAGCCTCTCCCAAAGAAATTGCACGGTGGTCGCAGCGTGTTCTCCCTAATAACAAAGTTGTAGGGGAAATTACAAAGGCTGATACCATTAATTACCGTACTTTTAAACCTGAGCGAGATGGCCTTTTTTGTGAACGTATTTTTGGGTCGATTACAAGCAACGAATGTTCTTGTGGAAAAACCCGTCGTCGAAAACCGATTAAAATACAATTACCAGTAACATTAGACGGTGAAATTAGCATGCCAGTCCAAAAGCCAGATGAGATTGGTTATGTATGCCCAACCTGTGGTGTGGAGCCAACCGATGCGAAGGTTCGACGTTATCGTATGGGGTCTATTCGATTACGTAAACCGGTTGCGCATTTATGGTATTTTCGAAATACTCCCAATATTTTATCTGTCTTGTTAAATATTAATGCTGGACAAGCAGATGAATTATTACATTTTGATTCGTATACGCCGTCCTCACCGGCAGTTATGAATTATTTTCTGCATGGTGGAACTGAATTCTATATTGATAATTGGGAAGCCATTCATGGCTATTTAGGGCAAGTAGACAAAATTTTTGACCTTGGGGAAGAGTCGTTCGTTTCGTTCTCGCCGTTTCATGATTTTACCGATGAAGAGGCAGATATTGAAGCTGTTTGGAATACTGATGCTTGGATTCAAAATGCTCAACGGCAGACAAAGTATGGGTTTCCAATGGAACCTCGTACAACAGAAAATTGTGGTGCAGAAGCAATGCACATGTTATTAAGTCAATTAGACTTGCCGTTCATGGAGCGCATGTTAAGCGCTCGTTTACGTCAAACTGTAAAAGATTATAATAGTAGGTTACGTGTTCGAGCGGATAAAACTGCTCGAAATGTAGACTTTACTCATTTCGAGCGATCTGAAAGAGCGCGTAAGCTTGTAAAACTGACTCGTCAAGGGCAGCGTAGTCGTGGTTTTAGTGCGAAAATTAAAAAATTATCGAAACGTTTGCATTATGTTCGACTTTTAGCTCGAAAGCAATTACGTCCAGAATGGATGATTGTTTCGGTTTTCCCTGTATTACCACCAGATCTTCGACCTATGATTCAAATGGCTAGTGGTCGTTTTGCTGCTTCTGATTTAAATGATTTATATCGTCGTTTAATCTATCGTAAAATTCGTTTTGATAAATTTTGTAAATTATTTGATGTGGACTTTTTACCTGATTTATTAATCCGTCATGATTTATGTTTATTGCAAGAAGCTGCCGATGCCATCATTGATAATGGGCGTTTAGAAAAACCTGCACAGCGACCGAATAAAAATGTTTTAAAATCATTAACGGCGATTATTGAAGGGAAACATGGTCGTTTCCGTCAAAATCTTTTAGGAAAACGTGTGGATTATTCAGGTCGTTCCGTAATTGTTGTTGGACCTAAATTACGTTTACACCAATGTGGTTTGCCACGTGAAATGGCTTTAGAGTTATTCCAGCCATTTATTATTCAGGCGCTTTTAGAAAATACTATTGTGCGTAATATTCGTGCAGCGAAAAATATGATTCAAAAGCGTCAACAGCCAGTATGGGACATTTTAGAACGTGTTGTATACGCACACCCATTATTATTAAATCGTGCACCAACACTTCACCGTTTAGGGATCCAAGCTTTTGAACCCATTCTTCTTTCTGGACGTGCCATTCAGTTGCATCCACTTGTTTGTCCAGCGTTTAATGCCGATTTTGATGGGGATCAAATGGCTGTTCATATTCCCCTTTCTTTAGAAGCACAAGCGGAGGCGCGATTACTTATGCTTGCAACACATAACTGGCTTTCACCTGCGACTGGGGAACCCAACATTGTACCAAGCCAAGATATGATTCTTGGTTTTTATTATTTAACGACAAGACGATTGGCTTCAGCCTGTGTTGGGAAAAATGTAAACAAGTTTGCTTCGAAACAAGCACTGTTTAAAGTGTTTCAAACATTTGACCAGGCGTTACAACGTTATTCATTTGGTGCTTTAAAACTCCATGATTTAGTGTGGGTTAAGTCTCCTGCACTTGCGGATGTGCAACAACCAGTACCTGTTGAAGCACGTATTCAACCAAATGGGCATAATACTTTTATTTATGATTCTGGTGTAACTGAATCTTGGCCGTTACCACAAACACAGCAGTGCTTAGCACCAGTGCTCTCCTCTACTGCTGTTGACCACTCTAAACCTATTTTTGCACGTTTACCTCAACTTCATTGTTCAGGTGTACATACTTATTACATTCGTACCACACCTGGACGACTTATTTTAAATTCTCTCATTTATGAAAACCTTTTTTTGTAACCGAACGGTTGATAAAAGTGAAATGAAGCGTTTAATTAAATGGGTTTTGCTTAATTATGGAACACAAAAAGCAACCCGTTTTGTTGATCATTTAAAAACACTTGGATTTCATTCCGCAACAACTGCCGGGATTTCATTAGGTATTGATGATTTACGTATTCCCCCGGTTAAACCTGTCTTTTTAAAAAATGCAGAAAAAGATAGTTTAGATAATGATCTACGTTATACACGTGGTCAAATTACTGCAGTAGAACGGTTAGAAAAAGCATTAGATATTTGGAATACAACTAATGACACGTTAAAAAATGAAGTTATTGCTCACTTCCGTGAAACAGATATTTTTAACCCCGTTTATATGATGGCGTTTTCTGGGGCACGTGGTAATATTTCTCAAGTTCGACAACTTGTTGGAATGCGTGGCCTTATGGCCGATCAACAAGGGCAAGTGTTGGATTTTCCAATTCGACGTAATTTCCGTGAAGGCTTAACTGTAACGGAATATATGATTTCATGTTATGGAGCTCGAAAAGGTCTTGTAGATACCGCATTACGTACAGCTAATTCCGGTTATTTAACTCGACGCTTAGTGGATGTTGCACAAAGTGTCATTATTCAACAATTTGATTGTGGTACGACAGAAGGGTTAAAAGTGACGCCTTCGTCAAAACATGACTGTGCGAATATTGTAGGGCGTGTACTTTTACAACCGGTCATTGATGAACAAACTGGGAAATATTTAGCACGTAAAGATACTGAAATTTCCCCTGCCTTAGCAGTTAAATTAGTGTCGTTTCCTAACGTTGTTGTTCGTTCCCCATTAACATGTCGTTTAAATTCTGTTTGTCAATTGTGTTATGGCTGGGATCTTTCAAAGCATAAACTTGTTCAATTCGGTGAAGCTGTTGGGGTACTTGCTGCGCAATCTATTGGAGAACCTGGAACACAACTTACAATGCGTACGTTCCACACTGGTGGTGTATTTGCCGGTGAGGCAACGGAAAAAGTGTATGCTCCATATTCCGGTGTTGTATCTTATGGTGGAGTCCCGCGTGGTCGTAAAGTTATTAGTCGTTATGGTGAACCTGCTTTTTTAACAGTCGTACCAGTCTCGATTAAAATTACACGACCTGAACATTCGAAATCTGTTATTTTACGTTTCCCAGCTTTTACTCTTCTTTTTGTTTACCCGGGGCAATATGTAATGTTCCACCAAAGTGTGGCGGAATTATCACGTGTGGAGACCGATCTTCAAGGTGATGAGCCTAACTCAAATATCACTTTAGGGAAGAAAGGATTATTAGCTCTGGATACCGGTCAGGTCTATTTTGAGGATGTACAATTTTATTGTATTGATTTATTCGGTCGTGAAGTACGCCCAGGAGATGCACGCTGGGAACAAACAAAGGGGAGAGAAAATCTAGTCTCTGGTTATGGTTTTATTTGGATTTTATCGGGTCAATTACTCCGTAATAACCAAAGTTATCAAGGTGATTATTTTCATCAAGGGTTTCAGCCGTTTCTAGTTAATAAAACATATGTAAAGGATCGTTTACAGACAACGAGTACGTTGGAGTATACAACTAATGTATCCAAGTTATTAACCTACGAGTCTGTACTACGTTTGAGTCAAAAAGTACCTTTTGTGTCTGTAACCAGTTCAATTCAAAGTCAATTTAAATTTGAAACGTACCTGGATTCTATTTTGAATTCAAAGCATGAAAGTATCCTTCCACTTGCTTCAACAGTAAAAGTCGCAAAATGCGTAGGCTTTGATTCAAAATGTATTAAAACATCGGTTTCAACTGCTTCCTTCGGGACAAAACATTTTTTAAATGAAACGTTATACTCGACTCTTGCTTTAGTATCAGATTGGAAAGGGTCAAATACTGCTATTGCCGTTGACTCTCAGATTCGATGTCTTGGTCTTTCTTCAAAACCAGCGTTGAATCCGTGGAGTATTAGTAAAACAACTCTACGCGGTAAAAGATTGTTTCGTAAGAGTGTGAATCCATCGTTTGCAAGACGCTTAATTGCAACACAAACGCATGTAAAGAAGCATTTAATATCTGCACGACTATCTACTGTATTGTCAGTCGATTTAATGGCACCTGTTCTTTTACCCACAAGTTATAAACATTGGTCAACTATGTGCCAAATGTTTCCAGACTCTCCAATCCATACTTGTTATGATTCGCCAAATGTATTGTGGAATGCAATTCGTACTAATCTTATGGCGTCGATGAAACTCCCCAAATCTCAGAGTTTTAGTTTGTTTCCAAAATTCGCACCCACAGTACAACGTCATACAGTTGCAATGAATGCACGTCAATACTTAAACCCAGTAGTCTATGATGCACGAGCAACTCTATTTCACTCAACGAGAACTTTAGCATCACGTAATTTTATTTATAATGTTGAAGGTGAAATTCGTTTATCAGATTTAGCGATTACGAGTACAAACCAATATGCTTTTGCATGTTTAGGTCAAAAATGTCTTGCGCGAGTTGGTGATTATATTCGTGTTGGTGATGAGATTTTCCCAGGGATTCAAAGCCCGTATTCAGGACAATTAATTCATCTGAATGCAACGCACATTATTTTACGACGTGTGTATCCCTATGCGATGTCTCATGGGTCATCTCTTTTTGTAAATCATGGTGATTTAATTCAAAAAGATATTGCTTTTGGTACATTAGTTTCAGAAGAATCTACAGCTGGTGATATTGTACAAGGACTTCCAAAAGTGGATGAATTATTAGAAGCTCGTGAACCAGTTGAAAAAATTCTTTCTAGTGTGCATGCCCAATTGGCCACTTTATTTTTACTTCATTCAAAAACATATGGTTTACGCGAAGGGTGTCGACGTAGTTTACAAGAAATTCGTCGTTTATTAGTAAATGAAGTTCAAGCTGTTTACGGTTCGCAAGGGGTCTTTATTTCCGATAAGCATATTGAAATTATTGTTCGTCAAATGACCACTTATGTATTAATTGTGGATCCAGGTGAAACAAATTTATTACCTGGTGATATTGTCGATTTACGTCGTGTGGAACATTTTGAATGTAAGCCAGGTACTGTTCAAGTACAGTATCGTCCAATCTTATTAGGTATTACACGTGCTTCTTTAGCGGCTGAAAGTTTCATCGCAGCTGCCAGTTTCCAAGAAACAAAACGAGTGTTAACACGTGCCGCTGTTGAAGGACGTATTGATTGGTTAACTGGTCTTAAAGAAAATGTTATTCTTGGTCGATTAATTCCTGCAGGGACAGGGCTTTATGTGTAATTTAAAGTAGGGGAATTTGTTTACTAAGTTTTTTTGCTGCTATACAAAATTTATAGTTGTTTGGTAGACTAGAAGTAGGCACGGTTACTTTATAGTAACTACCCTTTGTGAATGTTAATTTTCTTTTTATTTATTTTATTTTATGACAAAATTAGAATCTCTTTTAGAGGCTGGAGTACACTTCGGTCACCAAGTTGGGCGTTGGAACTCGAAAATGGCACCTTATATTTATGAAACAAAAAATGGTGTACATATTCTGGATCTTGTACAAACACTGGATGATCTTGAAAAAGCACGTGGTGTTTTAAGTCGTTCAAAAAATGTTTTATTCGTTGGAACACGTACACAAATTGCACCAATTATTGAAACAGCGGCGCAAAAGTGTAATGGGCACTATGTAAATACACGTTGGGTTGGTGGTCTTTTAACTAACTGGAAGACTATGTCAACATGTCTTGAAAAGTTAAACCGTTTAGATCGTCAATTAGCTGACGAAGGTAAAACACAAGGTCTTTCTAAGAAAGATATTCTTCAACTTAAAAAGCAACGTGCACGCCTTGAGAAATTCTTTGGGGGTTTACGTGGGTTATCAACATTACCTGATCTTGTTGTAATTGTAGGGCAGCCACATGAGAAAAATGCTGTTCAAGAATGCCAAAAATTAGGTATTCCAACAATTACGTTACTTGATTCTAATTGTGATCCAACACTATCAACGTATGGGATTACAGCAAATGATGATTCTACACGTTCCGTTGAACTTATCCTTACCTCACTTGTAGCATAAATAGCATAAATGAAGTAATATTTTTGTAAAATAAGGCTGTTGTAATATTCAGCCTTATTTCAAATATTTATGCATTATTGACTTTTCAAATAACGTGTAGTTCTTTAGTCAGATGTAGGTTTTTATCAGTATGCGTCATTATATAAAAAAAATTAATTAAAAAAAAAGACTTGATTTTTAAACTTAGTTTTGGCATACTTTCATTATGGACAAGTAGCTCAGTTGGATAGAGTATGTGGCTACGAACTACAGTGTCGGGGGTTCGAGTCCCTCCTTGTCTGTAGTACAGTTGAATGTTTTTCATTCAACGGTTATCATTTTTAACACATAACAAACGATATAGATCAGTTTACAGACCAAGATCATGTAGAGCTCCTGGAAAAATTTGAATCTCTTTCAAAGTAAATTTTGACAGTTGAGAGCAAAAATTCAGTTTTAATGTATAGAAACACGTTATTGGAAAAAAAGACGCTTTTATTATGGATGTGCGGGAGCGTTTTTTAAAGTGCCACAAAGATTACATCTCCAAGTCTCGTGCTTTAGGGGAAGCAATTCGCAAAGATTGTAATAGTCAGAGAATCGATCTGACCGAGTACAACACCGATACCTGGTGGGATTATTCCAACGCTCTTCTTACGATCAACAAATATCTATTCATTGAAACTTGTACTATTTACAAAATCTTTAGAGACACTCTTACTGAGTGTCGGACATTAGGCTATACAATCAATGACTGTAAATTAGCTTTATTAGATCTTAAAGCACGTTTAGCAAACCTTTCCGTTTTAACAGAGCCTCGTGCTAAAAATAAAGTCAAGGAAAGTGATAAGTCACTGGGTTTTAGCATTCTTCTTCTTCGTAGGACACCTTTGGCACGCAGGTCGTGCACGTGCAGCTGCTGCAGGGTTCGAAAAAGGAATCGATCGTGATACTGAGCCAGTGCTTTCAATGCGTCCACTTGATTAATCAAGTAAACGTAGTAAATCACTAGAATTTTCTTTTTATTTATTTTAAATCACAAGTGAGTTCTAGTGTACTTTTGAGCCCTTTTATAGGGCCCAAAAGTCTGGTACCCTTAAGTTTTTTTGATTTGAGGGGACATGGTAAATTAACATGAATAAACCATACTTACCCCAGATAAAGAAGAGCCAAAAAAGTACGAAAAGTGGGTCAACAAAAAACAACGTATTTTTGTTTTGCAACGAGAAAATAAACGTCTTTGAGATGCTCAGAAAGCAGACAACGACTTAATTGATTCTTTTTACCAGGATGCAACTGAATAAGCTACTCGTAGCACACGGTTAGTCTTAGAGATCAGCGAGTCGCAAAGGGATGAGGGGGAATTATTTTCTTTACAGTATCAGTTTCAAGCGCTTCAAATGAAAATTGAGAACTTTCGTTATGCCAATGCACTGGAACAGAAGCTCGCTATATTAGAGAAAAGATGCACAGGCTTCGTGGAGAAAATCGAATTTTGAAAAAACAAAATCTGGAATTGAGAATAGAAATTTCAAAATTAAGGCGGACACTAATGAGTAGTTTCAATGCGTCCACTTGATTAATCAAGTGGACGTAGTCAATCATTAGGATTCTCTTTATATTTAATACGAAGAGAATTTTAGTGTATTCTCGGGTTCGTTTACAGGACTCAGAGTGCCCAAATATATATATAAAATAAAATGTAGTTATTTTTTGATAATACAACATAATTACATTTTATTTTGTTGCAGGTACATTATTTTAGGGGACGACCTATGCCCAATTCAAACACTTCAACGGAACAGGTCCTTAACTGTGATCGTTTCTATACTTCTGCAAACGCACAGATTTTTTCATACAAAAAAAATAAATGTAGCTACACTTGCCACTTCTGATCAATCTTTTTGGAAACTGCCAACAATCCTCATAGCGATGGTTGTTGTCGTTGAAACGGGATGTAATGGGTTCAACTTACCGTCGCCAACATATTTTATTTGGAGCTTTTTTGCCTGCAAAATATCTCCAAAGGGTCACCAATTGGAGAGAGTACAGGAGTAAACCACGTAGCTCAGGTCGCAATGGCTCCGCCTAAATTAATGGTTGAGCAGCCTAAGCCAACTAAATCTGTTGTGCAGATTGCTTCCATTTTGGTTGACACGACTGCACCTGCATTTACTGTCCTAATCTCACCGTGGTAAATGTTTTTTCTTCCGTGTAATTTTACACGGAGGAAATAAGTAACTATTGCATTAACGTTATATATATATATAACGCTAATGCAGTGAATTTGCAGTGTGAAAGAGGCAGACAGCGATTGTTTTTAAGAGGTCACGCTATACTGGTATATGGAAGCATTAGTTTTTCTAATCTTCTCAAACACATCAAGGAGAGTTTGATCCTGGCTCAGAAGGAACGCTGGCAGCGTGCATAACACATGCAAGTCGAACGATGAAGGAGTCTTCGGACTGCGGAAGAGTGGCGAACGGGTGAGGAACACGTAAGAATCTGCCCCTCGGTCGGGGACAACTCTTGGAAACGAGAGCTAATACCCGATACGCTGTGGAGTGAAAGAATTTCGCCGAGGGATGATCTTGCG
>Ga0208414_1000490_pt1 | contig 38497 bp, 42 predicted proteins | sample AntAceMetag02UKE_FD_184770 | JGI IMG/M metagenome (GOLD analysis project Ga0208414, IMG submission 184770) | Saline lake microbial communities from Ace Lake, Antarctica - Antarctic Ace Lake Metagenome 02UKE (SPAdes) (version 2) | ecosystem: Environmental > Aquatic > Non-marine Saline and... | reverse complement strand
AAAAATACCAAATTATATAGATGAGTAATAGTCTGAAATACAGGGCTTATTTGCGTGATTTATGATAGCTGATTATTTAAGTTGCCTACTCAAGAGAAAAGTAAACTTTGGCAAGTCCTTGAGTAAGCACAAACTATTTATCATTAGCGTTCGAAGACTTCTATAAATAAACATTTTAGCTCATGCTCAAGTATATAGGTATAGGTGGGTGGCATGGCGCATGCATGCCCCTTTAGTCTTGTAGACAAAATGTTGACACAAATTATTTTTTTTTCTTGTATCAAGATTCCTCGCAGTTTAGAATCGTATTAAGAAGTGTTTATGAATAAGGCTTTATAGACGCAAATAAGTAACGGGGGATTAGCTCAGCTGGGAGAGCGCTACGCTGGCAGCGTAGAGGTCAGGAGTTCGATCCTCCTATCCTCCACCAATAATAATAATTGATCAAACGATTAAATAATTAGAAGCCTGATAAGTTAGAGTTCTGTGAATAGTAATTAATAATTAAATTATCTAATAACTAAGTACTAATGGAATTTTTATTTCTTACTCTTTCAATTTTTAAATCTAACATTACGTCATAAGGCATTAATAATTTCATTTTATTGTAAACATCAATCGCATCATTGTACTTTTTATAATAAGTCAAAATTCTTGCCATTCCATCAAGAGCTCCAAAATGCCTAGGTTCAAGAGCTAGTGTATTTTTTATATCTATCATTGAAGAATTATAATCACCCATCATAAAAAATATTGTTGCTCTTTTGTTATAAGCTTCAGAAAAATTAGGAAATTGATTAATAATTGATGTTAATATTTTAATTCCCTCTTCGTATTGTTGGGAAGCAAAATACAAAGGTATACTATCCATAGCTTTTTTAGCATAATCATCATCGATCAAGCCCCATCTGCTCCATATATCATTTACTATTTGCTCTTGATCATTAGCAAACTCTTCCATTTGAAGCTTATTGAAAAGATCATTTAAATCTGGGTCATTTTGATCCGCGTATAAAATATTTAAATTAAAAAAAATTAAAATTAAAAAGAAACATTTCATTATTTAATTTTAAGCTATCTTGGAATAAATATCTAGAAATATAAATTTAAAAAAATTATTAATCATCTAAATTAAGAATATAAATATTGTAAAATATAGATCAAAAAGATATATCGCGATATTTTTGAGATGGAAACTAATAATAAAAATTTAAAAAAATTTACATTTAATGTTCCGGAAAGAATAGTTATAGGATCACCAATTATTGGCACCCATGCTAGTAATATTGACCATACACCGTACTTATTAAAAATAAATTGACTTCGACTTAACTGAGTTGGTGAAACAGGAAACCATTTTTTGTCTTTTAATATTAAAATTTTTTTTCCTAAGATAAAATTAATAATTGAACCTGATATATTTCCCAAACTTGCAAATATTAAAAGTAGAATCAAATTATAATTATCTGTAGCAACCATAGCTGATAGAAGAATTTCCGATGAAAAAGGTAAAATTGTAGCTGCCAGAAAACTAATTATTATAAGATTTATATAAGAGAAAATTAATAACAAATTAAAAAGAATATTACTTTTTTAATATCAATAATTCACCTTAATAAATAAGGGTATTGATCTAAAATTTATAATTAAATCCATTTAGTATTATAATTATTACTTTAGTAAAAGTGTAATTAGAACATTAAGATTTTTTGTAAATGAGCTCTTTTCAATTTCAGTATTGAGATAACTGTAACACTGATTACTTCTAAATTCATTATGAAGAAAATCATAAGGATTATCATGAAAACCCCAGCTTTTAGCAAAATCTTCAGCAGCTTTAAAATAGATCTCAAAAGAAGACTCACTACAATTATCACCAAATGATGGACAAAAATTTCCTTTAGGAGAATCGAGAAGAAAGTCATTAATATATGAATTGAGGATCATAATTTCAAAATTTGGATAATTAGTTTTTTTAAGTTTTTTTAAATCTTGTTTATTTGGATCTATTACAAACTGTCCTAAATTAATATCATAATATAAATCATAGTTAAGGTATTTTGCGTTTTCAAAATTTTCATTAAAAAAAATTTCAATATTTGACCTGATCAAAGGATCATCAATGGCGTCTAAGGCTCCATAAATCTCGCTTAAATATCCAGAACAATAATCGTGCAAATTATCAGCATTATCTGCTTTTGCACTCATAGTGCTAGATCCAAGCAATAAAAGAGTGATTATTAATATTTTTATATGCGTCAATGCAAACAATTATAATCAATGCTTTTGTTTTTGTAATTAAGGTAATTTTGCGATAAAAATCTCTAATTATTAATTAATATTATAATTTGAAAGGTAAAAATTATGGCCGATACACCTCTGACGATGGAATCGTTGCAAGAAACAATTAAAACTCTAGTAGAAGATGAGCAAACTTGGGTATTAGATAAATTACTACTCCCTATAATGGACAAATATGAAACTGTAGAAGAATTAGATGAAGATATTAAGGCAATAGATGAAGAATTTGAGGATGGAGACGGTGAAGATGAACTTAAATACGACGAAGATGATGACGATGATAATTAATATTTGAAAGGAACTTTTTAAAATGTCAGAAAAACTTACCGCCGATTACCTATTTGGAACTATTCATCAGCTTATGCATCATGAAAATGGTCAGCCTATTGTAAATGAAATTCTTAAACCTTTACTTGACAAATTTCCCAATCAGAATGACCTAGATAAATTCATAGAAGAAATTATAAGTAAAACAAAATAAAAGTATGTTCATTTAGATACTTTTTATAGTAGTCCCAATAATATACATTTGCATTTTGATAGATTTAAACCAAAATTCTACATTATGTTTGCTTTATTTAAATCAAAAGAAAATCTAGGTATATTATTTGCTATTGCGGCTTATCTTTCTTTTTCTTTTCTAGACGCAATACAAAAAACATTAGTAATTTACTATTCAGTATTTCAAATTCTTTTTTTTAAGTACTCTTTTACTTTGTTTTTATCTTTTATAGAATCTCGAAGAAAAAATAATTTAAAATTTTATATAACTTACAATTGGAAAATGCAGATACTAAGAAGTATATTATCTATTGTAGAATCAGGCTTATTTGTTCTTGCTTTCAAATATCTAAGTCTTGCCGATGCCCATAGTATAGGAGCATCAACTCCAATTATAGTTGTGGTTTTTTCAATTATATTTTTAAAAGAAAAAGTAACTGCAAAAATTTGGATAGCTATATTTATTGGATTCTTAGGGGTTTTAATAATCATGCGTCCAGGTTTATCAATTTTTGAATTCAAGGCACTTATTCCTCTATCTGCAGCTTTTTTCTTGGGACTCTATCAAGTAGTAACTCGAAAAGTTTCAGAACAAGATGAAAACGAAACATCATTATTATATTCAGGTATTACAGGAATAATTGTTATGGCTTCCTTATGTGTCTTTTTTTGGCAACCTGTCACCTTGGAATTTATTCCGTTCTTCGTAGGAGTGGGATTTTTTTATTCAATGGGTTTATATTTGCAAATAATCGCTCTAAGTAAGTCCAGTGCAAGTATTATTCAACCTTTCCATTATACTCTTATTTTTTGGGCGATAATACTGGGCTATATTTTCTATAACGATGTTCCTGATTTATTTACAGTAATAGGTGGTACTATTATCGCACTATCTGGGATTTATGTTTTTAGAAACAAAGGTAATTGAGAACTAATTTAAGAAGTTTTTCCTAATAAATTGACGATTAAAACTCCTGCAATAATTAAAAACATACCTAACATTGAAGATAGATTTGGAATTTGACCATATCTAATTACACCAACTACAGAAGTAGCTAAAATACATAATCCTGCAAAAGAAGCATAAGTAATGCCCATTGGAATATTTTTCATGACATTAGAAAGTGCATACATGCATAAAATAATTGTTATGGCACTTAATAAGGATGGTGCTAATTTTGTAAAACCATCTGAACTTTTTGCAAAACTATTAGATGCGGTTCCAAAAGCTACGGCTATGATTAAAAAAAAATATGAATAGATTACACTCACTATTTTATAATAGATTAAATAGAAGAAATATCTTTAAAAAATTTCTGTCGATAAGATATCAGCAACAGAGTTTCCAAATACAAGATGAGCCTCTTCATCCCAATGAATAGGGTCTATTTTAGAACATCTAATAAAGTCATTAGAATTAATAAAATGAATATTTTTTTCATTATATAATAATTGAATTTCATCAGCAAGAATTCTTGATTTTTCATAACCTCCAGCCCACTCCCCATAATTCCGCCAACCTTCATCATTCCATTCAGGATTATTTGTTTGCTCGCCTAGAATTGGCGGGCAAATAATAGAAACTGATGGTGAATTTTCATTATGCCATCCTCCCTTACCACCCTTACTAGATAAAATAATATCAGCTAAACCAATTAAAGATTTTGCTATTTCTTTTGCACTTTTATTAAATCTACTTTTGAGGTCATTAGTTCCTAACATAATAATAGAATGATCAATTGGGGACTGAGCTAATAAGCTAGATTTTAAGTTACTTGCTCCATTTAAAAATTCTCCATCTTGGGGATCATCTATATTAGTAGTCCTACCGGGCAATGAGTCTTCACTCAACATAACACTCTCGTAATTTTTTTGAAGGTTTTCAAGCATGACTAACGGCCATCTTTTTTCATATTTATTACCTTTTCCATCACTTAAATAGCCCCAGCTATTTGAGTCTCCAAATACAAAAATATGCATGTTGTTATTATAAATTAGTTAGTCTAAAGTTTTAACTATTAAATTTATCAAAGTTAAAAAAAAGCTTTTTAAAAATTATCTTTTTACTATGGATATTAAACAATTAAAAAAAAAATCATTAGAATACAGAAAAATTTTACTTGAAATAATCTATAACTCTAAAGCTGGTCATACAGCCGGTAGTCTTTCTTGCATTGATATCTTAAATGTTTTATATAACGACACTCTCAACATAACTCCTGAGAATTTTAATTCATTTGATAGAAATCGTTATATTCAAAGTAAAGGGCATTCAGTTGAAGCTTTATACACTGTACTGTGTGATCAGGGTTTTTTTAAAAGATCGGATTTAGATACTTTAAATAAATTTAATTCTCATTTTATTGGTCATCCTACTAGAAAAATTTTTGGAATAGAGCATAACACGGGAGCCTTAGGTCATGGTTTATCTGTTGCGGTAGGCATGGCTCTTGCATACAAAATGGATGCAAAACCTTTTAAGGTATTCACTTTACTTGGTGATGGAGAGTTGTCCGAAGGGTCAATTTGGGAAGCATGTACGACTGCGAGTAAATATCAGCTGGATAATCTGATTGTAATTATTGATAGGAATAATTTGCAAATTAGTGGTGATACAGAACTTATAAATCCAATAGAACCCCTAGATAAAAAGTTTGAAGCTTTTGGCTTTTCTGTAAAAAAAATTAATGGTCATGATATAACTAGTTTAAAAGAAAATTTTAATGCAAATGCTATGGATGAAAATAAACCTAATGTATTTATAGCCAATACAATCAAAGGTAAAGGAATTAGCTTTATGGAAAATATAGTTTCTTGGCATCATAGAGTGCCAACAAAAAATGAATATAAGCTAGCGATAGATGAATTAGAAGTTGAGATAGATCAAAATGGATAATCAAATTGGAAAAGCAAACCTAGAAGTTTTTTCAGAAACTCTTTTACAAGAAGCTAAACTAAATAATAAAATTGTTGTAGTTACAAGCGACTCTAGAGGATCTGGTAAACTTGTACCTTTTGGGAAGCAACTTCCTTATCAATTAATTGAAGTAGGAATAGCAGAACAAAACTTAGTTGGAGTTTGTGCCGGACTATCTGCGGCAGGAAAAAAAGTTTTTGGTGTTTCTCCTTCAAGTTTCTTAACAGCTAGATCATTAGAACAAATTAAAAATGATATAGCTTACTCTAACCAACCTGTTGTACTGGTAGGTATAAGTGCTGGCATAAGCTATGGGTCACTAGGAGCTACTCATCACTCCATTCATGACTTTGCAGTTTTGAGAACAATAAACAATATAACGATAGTTTCACCTGCTGATAATTTTGAATCCTCTGAAGTAATTAAAAAATCTTTAAATTACGATAGACCTCTTTTTATTAGATATGGAAAAAAACCAACACTTAATCTTCATAAAGAAGGGCAAAAATTTGAAATTGGTAAAGCTATAATTATTAATCAAGGTGAAGAAATAGCTTTTATAGCAACTGGGGAAACGGTTCAAAGGGCTTATTTAGCAAGTCAGATTTTAAAAGAACAAGGTTTGAATGCTACGGTAATTAGTATGCATACAATAAAGCCTTTTGATAAAGATACTTTTTTAGAAGCAATTAGTAATGCAAAAGTTTTAATTTCATTAGAGGAACATAGCGTTTATGGAGGGCTTGGAGAGATGTGTGCAAGCATAATCGCTCAAGAAAAAATTAATATTAATTTTAAAATACTAGGAATTCCTGATGAATATATGATCAATGGGTCTCAATCTGAAGTCTTGGATTACTATGATATGGAACCTAAAAAATTATCTAGACTTGCAAAAATTATGATCGATAAATGAGTTTTTTATCTATAGATCAAAGCACCTCATCCACAACAGTTTTTATATTTAACAATGATTTAAAAGTTATAAATAAAATTTCAAAAAAACATGAACAATTTTATACAGAAAATGGTTATATTGAGCACGATGCTGATGAAATTTATAATAATTTAATCTCCATAATAAAAGATCTAAAAAAAAACTTAAATGAAATACCTGAATTTATTAGTATTACTAATCAAAGAGAAACATTTGTTGTATTTGATAGGTTTACTGGGAAACCACTCCACAAAGCTATTGTCTGGCAATGCAGAAGAGGTCAAAAATTATGTAATGAATTATCTAAAGAAGATAGGAATATAAAATTAATAAATTCTAAAACTGGATTAAAATTAGATACATACTTTCCTGCATCAAAATTAAAATGGCTTTTTGATAATGAAGAGGGTATTAAAAATAAAGTTGAGAAAGGCGATGCCTTATTTGGAACTATGGATACGTACTTATTGTACCGACTTACAAATGGTAAAGAATATTCTACAGATGTTACAAATGCATCGAGGACACTTTTATTTAATTGCAATAACTTAAATTGGGACGATGATTTAAAAAAATTATTTGGTTTAAATAAAGTAAAACTCCCCATGGTGAAAGAAAGTGGATCAAAATTTGGAAAAACGAATTTTGAAAAAATATTTGATGAAGAAATTAATATTCATGGAGTTATAGGGGATGCGCAAGGTTCTTTTTTTTCAACACAATGTTTCAATATAGCGGACACGAGAATTAATTTAGGTACAGGAAGTAACATACTAACTAATATTGGTGATAATTTAAAAATTTCTCATAATGCACTCACTACTCTTTCCTATGTTTACCAAGGTAATAAAATGTTTGCCTATGAATGTCTCAATGCTTTTGCTGGAGCTACAATCTCTTGGTTGGAAAACAATTTAAAAATTATCAATAACCCTGAAGAATCGGAAAAAATATCATTAGAAATTCCTGATAATGGAGGAGTTCATTTAATTCCGGCATTTGCAGGATTAAGTGCTCCATATTGGCTACCCAATGCTAAAGCAATGTATTATGGCATATCAGCCGCAACTAATTATAAACATCTAGTTCGTGCTTCACTTGAATCAGTAGCTTATCAAATTGTTGTTTATCTTGAATATCTTCAAGATTCAGAAAATATTAATATATCTAAAATTATTATTGAAGGTGGCATGAGTAATAATGATTTTTTAATTCAACTAATTGCTAATTTAACTAATAAAGAAATAAAAATTCCTTTGTTTGCAGATATGTCGGCCTATGGTTCATTATTAAAAGGTTTGTTATCCTCAAATATATTGAATGATTTTGAAGACTTAAAGAAATACGCTGTGGAAACTAAGTCATTTTTTCCTACCGTGGATAAGAAATCTTATGAAAATTTTGAAACATGGAAAGAAATAATAGATAAACATTATATTAATATTTAGAATAATTGATTAACTAAGGGTTTTCACTAGTACATTCGTATTAAGAAAATTAATTAATTTTATATAATTATGTAAATAAAATTTTTATAATAAAGATATTGCATTGAGAGGAATAGTTATGAATACATCCACATTGGGAATAATAATTGGAAATAGGAATTTTTTTCCTGACCATTTAGTAACAGAAGCCAGAAATGATTTATTAGAAATTTTTAAAAATCACAAAATTAAACCTATTTTACTAAACGACAATGATACAAAACTAGGAGGTGTTGAAACTTTTCAAGATGCTGAAAAATGTGCAAAATTATTTAAATCGCATAATAATGAAATTGAAGGTATTATAGTTATTCTTCCTAATTTTGGTGATGAGAAAGGTGTGGCAGATACTATTCGTTTATCAGGATTGAATGTGCCTGTTCTTGTTCAAGCCTATCCAGACGATCTTAATAAACTTGAAGTGAGAAATAGACGTGATGCTTACTGTGGTAAAATATCAGTATGCAATAATTTATATCAATATGGTATCAAATACACTCTTACCAATAATCATGTTATTCATCCAAATTCAGAAGATTTTCAAAAAGAACTTATTGATTTTGTTTCTGTTTGCAGAGTTGTAAAAGGAATGAGTAGAGTTCGTATTGGTGCTATTGGGGCTAGACCTAATGCTTTCAATACAGTGAGGTATAGTGAAAAAATTCTTGAAAGAAATGGCATTAGCGTCACAACGATTGATTTATCTGAAATCCTAGGTAGAACGAAAAAACTAACCGCTAAGGATAAAGAAGTTTCTCATGCGATGGATAAAATTAAATCTTATGCTAATACTAATCTTACCCCAGATGATAAATTACTCCAACTAGCGACAATGGATGTGGTTCTCAATCATTTTGTAGAAGAGCATCAACTAGATGCTACAGCTATTCAATGTTGGACTAGCGTACAAGAGAATTATGGCTGCAATGTATGCACTTCAATGAGTATTATGAGTGAAAATATGTTACCGAGTGCTTGTGAAGTTGATGTTACAGGAACTCTGACAATGTATGCTATGCAGTTAGCATCAAAATCACCAAGCGCTTTAGTGGACTGGAATAATAATTACGATACAGATGAAAATAAATGTGTTTTATTTCATTGTGGTAACTGGGCTAAATCTTTTTTACCTGATATTAAGTTGAGTACAGCTCCTATCTTAGGAACGATTGTAGGTGAAGAACATACACATGGGGCTCTTGACGGAAGGGCACCTGCCAGTGCTCTCACATTTGGAAGAATTTCTACAGATGATAACCTTGGAAAAATCAAAGCGTATTTTGGAGAGGGGAAACTCACAGATGATCCTCTAAATACTTTTGGAACCAGGGCTGTTGCCGAAGTTGATAAGTTGCAGGAGTTAATGCGTTATGTTTGCAATAATGGTTTTGAGCATCATGTAGTGATGAATGCTTCAAAAACTCAGAAAATTTTATCTGAAGCTTGTGAAAACTACTTGGGTTGGGATGTCCATATTCATAATTAAAAATTAAGAATAATCATCTCTTAATTTATTTTTTTGAACTTTTCCCATTGTGTTTCTTGGTAACTCATCAATGAAAAAATAACTATGAGGATTTTTAAACTTAGCTAATTTTAATTGAATATTTTTTTTAATATTTTCTAAATCTTTTTCTTTTTTTCTAGAACTTGTTACGATTACTGCTATAGGAACCTCCCCTAAATCTTCATTCGGAACTCCTACCACAGCACATTCTAACACTTCCCCTAATTCATTAATCGTATCTTCAATTTCTTTTGGATAAATATTATATCCTCCTGAAATAATAAGATCTTTTTCTCTACCAACTATTGTCAAATAACCATCTTCATCAAATATTCCCATATCTCCCGTAATAAAATATCCATTAGGGCGAAATTCTTTTTTTGTTTTTTCTGGCATGTTAAAATAACCTTTAAAAATATTTGGTCCTTTGATTTCAATCATTCCTACTTCACCTTGATTTAAAATATCTCCAGTATCAAGGTTCGTGATAATAATATCAATATCATTGAGAGGTAATCCCACTGTGCCTGGTTTACGAATACCATTATATGGATTAGAAGAATTCATATTTGTTTCAGTCATCCCATAACGTTCAAGAATTTGATGTCCTGTAATTTTTTCAAACTCTATATGAGTTTCTGTCATCAAGGGAGCACTACCAGAAATAAATAAGCGCATATTTTTTGTGAGTTCGCTATTTAGCCTATTATCTTTTAAAAGCCTTGTATAAAAAGTAGGGACTCCCATTAAGATTGTTGAAGATGGTATTGCTTCTATAATTAAATCTAAATTAAAATTTTTGATAAATCTTATTGTGGCACCAGATAATAAAGAGGTATTAACAGCAACGAATAATCCGTGAGTATGAAAAATAGGGAGAGCATGAATAAGAATATCTTTCTCATTTATTTTCCATAGTAGACATAAAGATTGTGAATTAGATAATAAATTTTCTTGAGTTAACATAGCACCTTTTGATTGGCCTGTTGTTCCTGATGTATAAAGCAATGAAGCTAAATCATTTGCATTACGGTCAACAGCTTTAAAATAATTAGGAAAAAGATCTAGATCATTAGTTAGTGATCCCGAACCATCATCATTAAGAATTAAAATTTTAGCATCAACACTAGAAGATATTTCTTCTAACTCTTTAGCGGAACTATCATCGCAAATAATAAATAATGGTTTCGCATCTTTGATAAAATATTCTGTTTCTACTAAAGTGTATGTTGTATTAAGAGGGATATAAATTGAACCTGTTAAAATTGAAGCCGCGTAAAGAGCTAAGGAGTATTTTGATTTAGAGGCCTTAACAATTAATTTATCATCAGGTTGTATGCCTATCTCACTTAATTGATGAGCTACTGTAGATGCAAGTTCTAAAAATTCCCTATAGGTAGTATGACTGTTGTCGTCATGTACTAAAAAAACTTTATCATTATTTAGATGAGGCTCTAGCAAAGCTTCATAAAGTATATTGCTCAATCTAGCGCCTCATCTAATAAGACATTTTGAATTTTTGTTAAACGACAATAATTTCAATTGTCTCAAGATGATCAATTTTTCCAATCAATTTATCACCTTTAACAATCGGGCCAACTCCCGCTGGAGTTCCCGTCATAATTAAATCTCCGGCGCTAATATCATAAAACTTAGATAAATGAGCAATCTGTTCAGGTATTTTCCAAATCATCATATCTAAATCTCCATTTTGACGGACTTCGCCATTAACTGTTAAATTAATATTGCCCTTTTCCATGTTGCCGACTTCACTCATAGGAGTTAATTTACCCATTGGCGCTGACCTTTCAAAGGCTTTACCAATTTCCCAAGGACGTCCCATTTTCTTACAAACTCCTTGTAAATCTCTTCTCGTCATATCAAGACCAATACCAAAACCATAGATATGATTATAAGCTTCTGCTTCAGTAATATTGGATCCACCACTTTTTAAAGCAACTATTAGTTCTAATTCATAATGTACATCTTGCGACTCAGGTGGGTAAGGAAACTCTCCTGTAGTATCAATATTATCAGTATTTTTTTGAAAAAAGAATGGTGGCTCCTTGTCTGGATCAAACCCCATTTCAATCGTATGTGCTGCATAGTTGCGACCAATACAATAAACTCTTCTCACTGGAAATTCTTGATCACTACCATGAATAGGAATTGTTATCTGCTTTGGTGCAGGAATTACTAAATTACTCATTTCTTTTTCTCCTTTGTTTATTGACTACGTTTTGAAGCATAGTAGTCCACTTTTCTGGCAAGCATCCCTAAGAGCTCCGATAATGTGAAGGCTAAAGCAAACAAAACTAATATGACGGCCCAGAAGTGAGTCATCAAAAATCTTGATGAATACAATTCAAATAGTGCGCCAAATCCAACTATAGAAATTAATAGTTGAGCTATGATAACACCTTTAACCGCTCTTATAAATCCGATACGAAGTCCACCTAAAATTTCAGGTAACGCCGCCCAGAAATAAATTTTTATTAGTGCGTCTAATGGTGATGCACCAAAAGAATTAGCCATATCCACTAATGATCTGTTAATTTGCATTACCCCTGCCCTTGAATTTAAAATGATAATCCATATTGCAAATAACGTTGTTGTAATAATAATAGACTTTAATCCAAACCCAAAAAGCACCATAAGAATTGGAACTAAAGCTGTTAAGGGCGCGCTCATAAAAACATTAACCCAAGGTAGTAAAAGCTCATCTAAAAATCGATTTTTTCCCATTAAAATACCTGTAGGAACGCCAATGAAGACTGCAAAAAATACTCCCGCACAAAATGAATAACCAGTTTCATATAAAGCACGAAGAAAAACTTTTGTGTGATAAATTTCTAATAGAGTAGAAAAAATAGCAGATAGAGCCGGTAGAAAAAATGAAACTTCCATTTGCCCCGCTATCTCCCAAAGCAATCCCCAAATTAACAAAGATGACATTCCAGGTAGTTTATATCCAAATAAGTACATTAATAAACCTTACTCAACGTAAGTCCTAAGAGACTTCCATATACTTTCTACAGTATCTAAATATTCACTATCTTTGCGAATACTGTCCACATCTTTATGTCTAAACCCACTAGGTTTAATTATTTCAGAAACTCTACTAGGTCGTGGGAGAAGAAGAGCAATTTGATCTGATACATAAACAGCTTCTTCAATTGAATGAGTTACAAAGATAAAAGTTTTATTTTCATTTTTTACTAAGTTAAGTAAATCTTCTTGGAATTTTCTCCTTGTTTGTTCATCTACAGCAGAAAAAGGCTCATCCATTAGCAACACAGGTGAGTCTACACTTAAAGCTCTAGCTAATCCTACGCGCTGTCTCATACCGCCAGATAACTCATGAGGGAAACTATATTCGAAACCTTTAAGCCCTACATTACCTATATATTTAGATGCAATTTCTTCACGCTCTACTTTACCAACACCTCTAAGCTCTAAACCAAATGCAACATTTCTAATTACATTTGCCCAAGGCATCAGAGCAAAATCTTGAAATACAAAAGCACGGTCAGGTCCAGGCTTTGTAACAACCTTGCCATTAACTATAACTTCCCCTTGAGTAGCTGGAAGAAGGCCTGCGATAATTTTAAGCAATGTTGTCTTACCACAACCAGAAGGGCCCAATAAGGAAGTCAGCTGACCTTTAGGAAAATCTAAAGACATATCTCTTAATGCCTCAACTTCTCCATAATTTTTATATACGCCTTTAACGCTAACAGCGTTTTCTAAAATTTCTTTAGTCATAAAATCTTATTTCCCTTCTCATAATTTACGAAACATACCCTTGGTTATTTCCTTTAAATAAATAATTTTCAATTTTTTCCAAAAGATTTAAAAATAAAACTGCTAATAAAATAATTGAAAAAATTGCAGCATACATACTTGGATAGTCGGCAGTCATACGGCTATAGGAAATAATATCTCCCACTCCTGTTGGTGTAATTTTTAATTCTGCTAAAATTGCTCCAATAAAACCAGCTGAAACACCCAACCTTAATCCTGCAAAAATTACCGGAGATGCTGCAGGAATAATTATTTTTAAAATAACATCTTTCTCACTTCCTAGAAAAGATCGAGCCATTTCCTTAACAGAAGAAGGTGTATTCTTAACAGCGCCGCTTGTATTTAAAACGATGACAGGCATAGCCATAATACAGACAACAAAAACTTTTGAAGTAAGGCCAATTCCATAAGCCATAATTAACAAAGGTATTAATGCAGCTAACGGAGCAGCTTGCATAATTATAAAAATTGGAGAAAACATCCAATCAAATTTTTCACTTAAACCAACCCAAACTCCAATTCCAACTCCTATAAAAGAAGATATTAAAACTCCTATCGCTAATGGTCTTAATGTATCGGCATAAGCTTCAAAAATTAATCCACTCACAGTCATATCAAAAAGTGCTTTCATGGATTCTAAGAAAGTAGGTAAAGCATAATTTACTCCAGTCCTACCTGCGTATTCCCAAGCACCAAATATTAAAGCTCCTGATAATAATTTTAGAAAAAGAGATCTTGATAGCATTGAATTCCTTTTTTTAAGTTAGCTGCTAAATGAATTCAGCAGCTAACTTTTAATTAATATTAGTTAGCGTCTTGAAGAGGCTTTAAATACCAAAAGTCATTGATATCTAAATCAGCCAGGTCACCTGTAAGTTGTCCAGCTTTTTGATACCATTCCATATCAGCTTTAGCAGCTATTTCTCCACCACCATTGATGTCATAAAGACCACCGGCAACAGCATCAGCATAGAAGCCGTCAAGCTCTGCTAAAATTTCAGCTGGAAGTTCACCGATCGGTCCATCAGGATTAGTTTCTCTTCTGATAATTGTAGGGTCTTTAGCCATATCTCTATAAACACTTAATAAAGCTTTTACAAAAATATCTACATCAGCAGCATTAGATTTAATCCAATCAAGATTAGCAAATAAAGCTTCATCACTAGCATCTACATCAAACATAGGCAGTGTGTTAAATTTATCACCGTGTGCTGCCATTACTTTGTTCTTATTAGATAAATCGATAATTGTTGCATTTGCCTGATTAGCTAATAAAGCTGCTACACGATTAGAAGAACCGGAGATATATGATCTGTCTCCAAACTTAATTCCTAATTTGTCTTCGATAACATTAGCAATTGAATCCGTTCCGCCACCACGAGAGTGAAGTAAAATAGGCTTGCCGTTTAAATCTTCAAGCTTATTAAACTCTTTCGAAGTTACTGGGAAAAATTTCAATTTAGATAATTGATAAATAATTCTAATTGGTGCTTTAGATTTTTGCATGGCTGAATAAGGAGTACCGAAACCGATATCCATTTGACCACTTAAAATAGACTGGATAGCTAATTCTTCATCAGCAAAAGCTGTCCATTCATAATCTAAACCGTTTGCTTTAGCACGATCAAGAGCAACGAAAAAAGCCGCTAATTCATCTGATGGTGTTTCAGCTAGTGCTATACGGATTTTATCCGCATATAAGTTAGTAGAAGCAATTACTGTAAGAAAAATAACAGCAACAATCTTTGAAAGTATTGATTTCATAAAATTCCTCCTTTTTATGACATTTTATGTCTAAATATTATATTATATGTCAATGATGCATATATATTTAACTTTACAATTTTGTAAGAATTGAAAGATTTGGATTAAATTAGGGTCGGTTTATGAAAATTTTATTATTAGAGGATGATAGGTCTTTGGGACCCTGGTTAAAAAAAAATTTAAACGAGATGGGCAATTCGGTGGATTTGTTTATAGATGGAAATAAGGCCTTAATCGCTGGCTTAAAAATCAATTATGAAATAATGATAATTGATAGAATGGTTCCCGGTTTAGACGGTCTTACAATAGTTAAAAAAATTAGAGATCAAGGGATTGACACACCAACTATTTTTTTAACTGCTCTTAATGACATTGAGAATAGAGTTCAAGGCTTTGACGCAGGGGGAGATGATTATTTGTCTAAGCCTTTCGCTTTAGAAGAATTAATTTCAAGAATAAATGCTCTTCATAAAAGAAATTCCTTCAAAAGGAATCAAAACTCAAATGATAATTTAAAGTCTGGGGACCTAGAAATAGATTTAACAAATAGATTGTGCTTTAGGCAAAAAAGAAAAATCGAACTTAACAACAAGGAGCTAATGCTCCTAGAGTATTTTATTCGCTTTGAAGGACAAAAACTAACTAAATCTATGCTTTTGGAATTAGTTTGGAATATAAATTATGACCCCACAACAAGCATAGTGGAGACTCATATTAGTAGACTGAGGTCCAAAATCGAGAAGCCCTTCAAAGATCGTTTAATTAAGACAATTAGAAGTTCTGGTTATGTTTACCAATCTAAGTAGCCTTTACAAAAAATACTGGCGAATGTCAGCGATAAGACAAGCTTTTATTTTAATAAATATTTATACAATTATTTTATTACTTTGTTGGTTTATTATAAATTTATTTATAGAGAAAAATATAATTGAAAATATAGATAAAAAATTATCTTACGATATACAATCTATAAGTCTTGTTTGGCAATCAGAAAAAAAACTTACGCTGAGATCTTCAAAAGATAATTACTATATGATTATTCCAGATTCATACTCTTATGTAGGAAGAATAGTTAATGGTGCTATTTTTCCAGATAAAATAATTAGCTTAAGCGAAGGCTATCATAATATTGAATTAATTGGAGAAAATGGACAAAAATTTAGTTCTCGAGCCTTAATATCAAAGATTAATAAAGATTTATTTGTTTCGGCACAATCTCTTATTAATCAAATTCAAATTAAAAATACTATTAACCAAATCTTTTTAGTGTCATTTATTTTTTCAATAATTTTTATTACCGTTGGGCTTTTTAGTATCGCCAGAAACACTCAAATTAAAATATCTAATATTGAAAAAAATTTACATTACATAAAGTCAGGGAGGTTGAAAACTAGAATTAGACTTAAAGGAAATGATGATTTAGTTCGAGTTTCTAATTCTATAAACGAGACAACACAGCAATTAGAAAACTTAATGGACCAGTTTAAAAATCAGTCTGCTAATTTAGCTCATGAGTTAAAAACACCCCTAACTTCTCTTAGATTAAATTTAGAGCAAAAAATTTCATTAAATAAAATTAATAAAAAATCCATCAAGGCTTCAATTTTACAAATAGACCATATAATAAATATTTTTGACACAATTATAAAAATCGCAAGAATTCAAAGTGGATCAGAAAGAAAAAATTTAAAAAAAATTAAATTAATTGATTATGGGAAAGAAATTTTTGAAACCTATGATCCTGTAATTGAAGATAAAGGATTTAATGTTATTTATAATTCTATTGATGGTAATAAAATTAAATTGGATAAAGATTTAATTTTTATTTTGGTAACAAACTTAATACAAAATGCTTTAAAATACTCTAAGCCGGCGACAACAATAACAATAACTTTTGGTCCAGATGAGATACTCATAGAAGATGAAGGTCCTGGAATACCTTTAAATAAAATGACGAGAGTGGTTGAACCAATGTACAGACTTAGAAGGGAATCAGAAAGTGGAGGTTATGGTTTAGGTTTATCTATGGTAAAGGCAATTTGTGAAATCCATAACGCAGATCTAATAATTAAAAATAAAAATGATAAAAAATATGGTCTAATTATTGGGATTAAATTTAAAAAGAAAATTACTTAAATGTTGAAGAAGAAGGTGAGTTTCTGATTTGACATTAAATGTAATATCAAATCGCGCCCCTATAAGTTTAAAACTTTACCCAAATACAATTGGATGTACTTGATTCCACTGTTTTTGCTATAAATTTAATTCCTTTTAAACCGTCATATACGTCAGGATAAATATAACTCGAAACTACCTTTCCCTTTTCAATTTTTTCCCATAAAGCATTTGCAAAATCATTATATATATTAGCAAATCCTTCCAGATAGCCCTCAGGATGACCAGCAGGAATACGAGAAGCGTCTTTTGAGATTGCGTGTATATCAGGACCTGATCTTGATAGGATTACGCTGGGTTTTTTCAATGATGAGTATTTTAGATAATTTGGATTTTCTTGATTCCAAGAAATTCCACCTTTTTCTCCGTACACTCTTATAGTTAGACCATTTTCATTGCCTGTTGCGACTTGACTAGACCAAATAGAACCTTTGGCGCCACTTTTAAATCTCAGCATAACTTGAGCGTTATCATCAAGTTCTCTCCCCGGAACAAAACTTGTGAGATCTGCTGATAATTCTTTTAATTCTAATTCAGTTATAAAAGAAATAAGATTAAAAGCGTGAGTACCTATATCTCCTATACAACCACCAACCCCTGATCTTTTTGGATCGGTTCTCCAAGATGCTTGCTTATAACCATCACTCTTATGATTAGTTTCTAAATTTGTTGTTAACCAATCTTGAGCATACTCTGCCTGCACAAGTCTTATGGGACCCAATTCATTATTTTTGATCATCTCCCTTGCTTGACGAACCATAGAATATCCGGTGTAATTATGAGTTAAAGCAAAAAGAGCGCCACTTTTTTCAACTACCTCAACTAATGAATGAGCTTCATTTAAATTAAGAGTTAATGGTTTATCACAAATAACATTGATGCCTTTATTTAAAAAACAAACTGCAGGATCGTGATGAAGATGATTAGGAGTTACAATTGCAACCACATCAATTCTATCTTCTCTTAGAGATTCCATTTCTGCCATTTCTTCATAATTTTTGTAATGACGATTCGGATCAATTCTTAATTCTTCAGCTGAATTTTTAGAAACATCAGGATTAGAGGAAAAAACTCCAGCTACAAGCTCATACTGATCGTCAATTCTTGATGCAATTCTGTGAACAGCTCCAATAAAAGCTCCCTGTCCACCTCCAATCATTCCTAATCTAAGACGTCTTCTCATTTAAATAGCTACCATCGATGATGAACATCGGGCTTAATTATATTGGTATAAATTTCTTGAATTTGATTCATTAAATTTTCAATTGAGTGTTGATCTGAAGCTTTAGTATTTAATTGAGCCTGATCTGAATTTTTAGCTCCCGGAATAACAACTGTTACTTCTGGGTGGGAAAGAATCCATTTAAGAGACATATCAACTAAAGTAAAACCTTCAGGAATAATTTTTTTTAATTCTTCAACCGCCTCAATACCTTTATGATATGGAACACCGGAAAAAGTTTCGCCTACATCAAAAGCTTCTCCCTTTATATTATAATTGCGATGATCATTAATAGGGAATTGAGATTTCATGTTCATTTTTCCAGTTAACAAACCACTAGCTAATGGAACTCTTACAATCACAGCTATATTTTTTTTCGCAGCTTCCATAAAGAATTTCTCAGAAGGTTTTTGTCTAAAAATATTGAAGATCATTTGAACACTTTTAACATTAGGGTATTTGGTAGCCTCTAATGCTTCTTCAACCGTTTCAACACTTACACCATAGTATTGAATTTTACCTTTCTCTACTAGTTGGTCCATCATAGAATAGGTTTCTAAATTTGAATAAGATTCAGTTGGAGGACAGTGTAACTGCATCAAATCAATACAATCTACACCAAGATTTAAAAGTGAGCGATCAACAAAAGGTTCAATTTGATTAATATTATAACCTTCAGCATTATGAGGATCTAGCCTTCTTCCAGTTTTAGTGGCAACATAAATTTTTTCTGATGTGGATTTTATTAATTCTCCAACAAATTTTTCACTACGACCATCACCATACACATCTGCAGTATCAAAAAAATTTACACCTTGATCTAAAGAAGCTTTAAGTGTCTGTCTAGCATCGTCTTCGGAAACATCGCCCCACTCAGAACCTATAGCCCAACAACCAAGTCCTATTTCAGATACACTCCAATCTAAATTAGAAAATTTTCTATGCTTCATATTACAGTGCTCCTTTGAAAGTTAATCTAAGTATCTATTAACAAGATTTTCAAGAAATTCTTGACGACCAGATTTTGGTTGTGGATTGATATCTTTGTTAATAACTTCTGCGTGAATTGCTTCTAAAGATTGATTTTCAGCAATAGCGTCACTTGATGCCCATTTACCATATCTCTCTTTAATAAATTTATCGTACTCTCCATCATTGATCATCTTTTCAGCTGCTAAAAGAGCTTTTGCACACGTGTCCATCGCTCCTATATGAGCATAGAATAAATCTTCAGGATCTACTGATTGTCTTCTAATTTTTGCATCAAGATTTAATCCTCCAGAACCCAAGCCTCCATTTTTATAAATATAATAAAAAGGCATCAGCAACTCTTGTACACTATTAGGGAATTGATCTGTATCCCATCCTATTAAAGGATCACCACGATTAATATCAAGACTTCCGAATATGTCGTTAGCAAATGCGTAGGCTATTTCATGCTCAAAACTATGAAGCGCCAAAGTGGCATGATTAACCTCTATATTAAGTTTAATTTCTTTTTCTAAATTATGTTTTTGCAAAAAAGCATAAACAGCCGCTGCATCAAAATCATATTGATGTTTAGTCGGTTCATGTGGTTTAGGCTCAATTAACAAAGGGCCTTGAAATCCAATTTTATGCTTATGCTCAACTGCCATTTGCATAAATCTTCCTAACTGATCAAGCTCCTGTTTCATATTAGTATTAAGAATAGTTTCGTAACCTTCGCGCCCTCCCCAAAGAACATAGTTTTGACCGCCTAGTTGTTTTGTATTATCCATACACATTTTTACTTGTGCTGCTGCATACTTAAAAACATCAGGATCAGGATTGGTGGCTGCTCCACCCATATATCTTCTATGGCTAAACATATTTGCAGTTCCCCATAAAAGTTTTGTATTTCCATCTTCAATTTTTTTTTGAATTGCATCAACAATTGTTTTTTGAATAGTTTCAGTTTCAGCAAAATTTGATCCTTCTGGAGCTATATCAGCATCATGAAAACAAAAATAAGGTTGACCTAATTTTTCAAAAAAATCGAAAGCATTCTCAAGTTTTAACTTAGCCATTTCAATAGCGTCACCTTTTTGCATCCAAGGTCTCTCAAAAGTAGGACCTCCAAACGGGTCACCGCCCGGCCAGCTAAAAGAATGCCAGTAACAAGAGGCTATTCTCAGATTTTCTTCCATGGATTTACCTAAAACTATTTTTGGGGCGTCATAATACTTAAATGATAGAGGGTCAACGGATTGAATGCCTTTGAACTCTATTTTAGGTATATTGTCAAAGTACTTATTATCCATAATAGATATTAAAATACTTCAAATTTATTAAGATTCATAATAAAATATCTTAATTAAAATCTATAGGAGGATTTACATGAACAAACTAAAAACTAGTTTACTTGTAATTGCTGCTTCTGTATTTATCTCAGCACCTACTTACGCTGCAGAAATCGAAGCATGTTTAATTACAAAAACTGATATTAATCCCTTTTTTGTTAAGATGAAAGAAGGAGCTAAAGCTAAAGCTGATGAACTTGGTATTAAACTTTCAACTTATGCTGGTAAAATTGATGGAGATCACGAAACTCAAGTTAGAGCTGTTGAAACTTGTATCGCTTCAGGTGCCAAAGGAATTCTAATTGCGGCGTCTGATACTAAAGCTATCACAACTGTTCTTGGACAAGCTCAAGACAATGGCTTATTAGTCATTGCCCTTGATACTCCTCTTGAGCCAATCGGAGCAGCTGACTCAACATTTGCTACTGATAACTTTAAAGCTGGTCAACTTATTGGTGAGTGGGCTGCGGCTTCTTTTGGTGATACATCAAAAGCTGTGATTGCAATGTTGGACTTAAACGTTAGTCAACCATCTGTTGACGTTCTAAGAGACCAGGGTTTCTTAACTGGATTTGGAATTGATACTAAAGATATTACCAAATGGGGCGATGAAACTGATCCTAGAATAGTTGGTAACGAAGTTACTAATGGTAATGAAGAAGGTGGAAGAAACGCAATGGAAAAACTTCTTCAAAAGAATCCAGATATCAATGTTGTTTATACACTTAATGAGCCTGCAGCAGCAGGAGCATACGAAGCATTAAAAGCAGCCGGTAAAGCTGATGACGGAATTTTAATTGTTTCTGTTGATGGCGGTTGCCCAGGAGTTAAAGACGTAAAAGATGGTGTTATTGGTGCTACTTCACAGCAATATCCACTTTTAATGGCATCTCTTGGAGTTGAAGCTATTAAAGCTTGGGCTGAAAATGGAACTAAGCCAGCAAATACACCTGGTTTAGATTTTTATGATACTGGTGTGAATCTAGTAACAGATCAACCCGCTTCAGGAGTTCCTTCTATCGATACCAAAGAAGGTATGGATAGATGTTGGGGCTAATAAGATAATATTTATTTATATGGGGTGGTTTTTGCCACCCTATATATTTTTAGGTAAATATATATGAGTGATATTTCAAAAGATTTAAAAGAGCAGCCGAATTTCCAAGAAGAAATTGGGTCTAAGGATCAAGATCATCATACGTTTGAAATTGAAAAGCCAAACACACTCAAAAAAATTCAAAACTTTCTTCATGGGAATCCAACAATGGTTCCTGTAATTATATTAATATTAAGTGTTATAACGTTTGGATTAATAGCTGGAGGGAAATTCTTTTCTGCTTTTAATTTATCTTTAATCATTCAACAAGTAACAATCGTTGGTATTTTAGCTGCCGCTCAAACCCTAATTATTTTAACTGCAGGTATTGATTTAAGTGTTGCAGCTATAATGGTTCTTTGTTCTGTATTTATGGGAAAACTTTCTGTTCAAATGGGCGTACCTACTTACTTCGCTATTCTTATTGGCATTGCAGTTGGAGCTCTATGCGGCGCTTTTAATGGATGGTTAGTTACTAAATTTAGACTGCCGCCTTTCATAGTTACATTAGGAACTTGGAATGTCTTTTTTGCTTTAGTAATATTTTTTAGTGGCTCTCAGTCCATTAGAGGAAGGGATATAGAAGATTTTGCACCACTTCTTCATTTTTTTGGAGAGAGAGTAAATATATATGGTGCACAATTTACTTACGGTTCTTTTCTAATGATACTTATATTCGTGGTTCTGTGGTTTGTTCTCAATAAAACTGCCTGGGGTCGGCATGTCTATGCCGTTGGAGATGACAAAGAAGCTGCCGAGCTATCGGGAATTAGAACTAATAGAATTCTCTTATCAGTTTATACTGTTGCGGGTGTTATTTTAGCAATTGGTGCTTGGGTTTCAATTGGACGTGTTGGATCTGTATCTCCAACAAGTTTCTATGAAGGTAATCTTGATTCTATAACGGCTGTCGTGATTGGCGGTACTTCTTTATTTGGTGGAAGAGGGTCAATTGTAGGCGCTTTATTTGGAGCTTTAATTGTTGGAGTTTTTAGTTCAGGTCTTTCTATTGCAGGGCTTGATGTTTTATGGCAAAGATTTGCACTAGGATGTTTAATAATAATTGCTGTTGGTATCGATCAATGGATTAGAAAGGTTTCAAATTAATGGAACCTATTTTACAAGCTAAGAATGTTAATAAAAGATATGGAAAAGTTGTAGCTTTAGATAACGCTAATTTAGAACTTTACGGAGATGAGGTACTAGGTGTTATCGGAGATAATGGTGCCGGCAAATCAACACTTATTAAAGCTCTTTGTGGGGCTGTACAGCCAGACTCAGGAGAAATATATTTAGATGGTAAATTAGTTACTTTTAGCTCACCAATAGAAGCGCGTAAAACGGGAATTGAAACTGTTTATCAAAATTTAGCTTTATCTCCAGCTCTTACCATCGCTGATAATATGTTTTTAGGCAGAGAGATTCATAAAAAAGGAATTATGGGTAAGTTTTTTAGAGTTCTAGACCAATCAGGAATGCAGGAATTAGCGAGAAAAAAACTTTCGGAACTAGGGCTTTTAACTATTCAAAACATCAATCAACAAGTAGAAACTTTATCAGGTGGTCAAAGGCAGGGAGTGGCTGTTGCAAGAGCTACAGCTTTTGGAACTAAAGTAATTATTATGGATGAACCTACAGCAGCTCTGGGTGTGAAGGAGAGTAGAAGAGTTTTAGAACTAATTAATGAAGTTAAATCTAGAGGAATTCCTATAATACTAATTTCTCATAATATGCCTCATGTTTTTGAAGTTGCTGATAGAGTTCATATTCACAGATTAGGCAAAAGATTATGTGTAGTTAAGCCCGAAGACTATTCTATGTCAGATGCTGTGGCACTGATGACAGGCGCTAAAGAAGCCCCCACTAATTAGTAAACTCTATATCTGCTGTCATACTATTTTCATAAACATATTTTGCGTTAGGTAGATCATTTTCAAATACTTTTTGCTTAATAATTTCTTTTGAAAAGTTAAATGACTTCCATCTTTCTGTTAATCTTTTTGATAAAGTTTTCTGAGAAGACTTAATCATAATAGTTAAATCAAAATAGCCCTGTAAGTCACTCCATGGTTTTTCATTTAAAAGTAAATAATTACCTTCAGTGATTATTAAAGGAATTTTCTTTTTAATAATTTTTGCCGATGCTCTTGAGAGCTCAAGTTTTCTATCAAATATTGGTACTACAACTTGATTTTCTTTATTGGCTTTTAGCCTAATAAGGAAACTCTTAAGGCCTTGAACATCAAAGGTTTCTGGTGAACCTTTTCGTTTAATTAATTTCTTTTTTTTAAGTATCCTGTCATCATAGTGAAATCCATCCATTTCAAATACGTCTAATTGCTTTACTGAATGATTTATTTTTTTTAATAAATAGCTACATATATGACTCTTTCCTGATCCTGGAGCTCCTGCAATACATACCATCAGTCGACCTGATTGATTTGATTTGATTTTTTTCAATAATAAGCTTGTTAATTGGTCTATAGAATTACATTTTAATTTTGGGTGTTTCATAAATTAATTTAAGGATGGTGCTAACGATTTATTACTCTCATAAATTTTCTTCCACAACATAAAACGATTAGATAGCATTTCGTATTTATTAGAGTTTGGGCTAATAGTTTTAACGATAGATGGCTTATACAACACTTCATTTAAATTTGAGTTGTTATTACCAATAAGAGCAATTCGAGCAGCTCCAAATGCAGCCATAGAGCTTGACTCTTTAGTAAGAATTAATTTTTTTTGTAAAAGAGTGGCTATCATTTCAAGCCATTGATCATTTTGAGATCCGCCGCCAATTACATAAAGAGTATCTAGATTTTGATTTGCTTTTTCTAAAGATAGATAATTATCAAGAATACCAAATGAAATACCTTCAATTAAAGAGTAACTCATATCATCTAATTTAGTTTGTAGGCCTATATTATTAAAAGAGCCTCTTATAAAAGGATCATTGATAGGCGTTCTTTCTCCGGTCAAATAAGGTAAGTAATAAGGACAATTATCTAAATCAGAATTAAACTTTTTTTCAAAATATTTAAATAAATCTTCTAGACTAATTTTAAATGTGTCTGTGAACCAATTAATGTTCGAAGTACATGAAAGCATAACAGTCATAAGATGCCAAGTATCCGGTATGCAATGGCAAAATGAGTGTGTTGCGTCATGATAATTTTTTTTGAATTTAGAAGTTGGTGTGAATATCACGCCTGATGTTCCTAAAGATATAGACCCTTCACCTTCTGAGATTAAGCCGAGCCCTAGAGCTCCAGCAGCATTATCTCCTGCTCCACCAATAATTTTACATCCATAATCAAATCCATAAGTTTCAGCAATTTTTTTTGAGACCACTCCAGTCTGCTCTGTTCCTTCGCACAATTGAGGCATGTTATCTTCTGTTAAATCACACAAGTCTAATAATTTTTTAGACCAATTCCTTTCGCCAACATTCAGCCAGTATGTTCCTGAAGCATCTGACATATCACTGAAATATTCATTACTTAAATGAAAACGCAGGTAGTCTTTGGGTAATAAAATTTTATGAATAGCCTTAAAATTTTCTGGCTCATGCTCTCTCATCCAAGCAATTTTAGGTGCAGTGAAACCTGGCATAGCTAAATTGCCAGTAATATCCATAATATCTGGATTGTCATTCATCATACTCTCACACTCTTTAAAAGATCTTGTATCATTCCAAAGTATTGATGGTCTTATAATTTTTCCTTCATCATTTAGACAAGTAGCGCCATGCATTTGACCTGAAAAAGAAATTGATAAAATGTTTTTAAAATCAATATTTTTATTCAGAGCATTAAGACATTTAGACAATCCGTTAATCCAAAAAGATGGATCTTGTTCTGCCCATCCGCTTTTTGGGGTTGAAATAGTAAAATCATGAGATGAAGAGGCTATAGTTTTTTGATTATCATCAATTAAAAGGCACTTTATGGAGGAAGTACCTAAATCTATTCCTAAATACATAAGTTCATTATATATAATAATTTAATATTATTCATGAAATTAAAATTACATTTCATGGGAGAAATTAATTTTTGTTTCATTATAATACTCTTGTAAAGGCTTAAGGAGAGTAGTAGGGAATTTTTTTTCATTTGCGGTATTAGGATACTTTTGTGTTTCAAGACAAACGCCCTGAAAAGGAGAAAGAGTATTCTTCCCCTTTTTGAATTTAAGAAATTGAGAAGTATATAGCTGACAACCAGGCTGGTTAGAAAAAAAATCAGCTCTAATTTTTGATGATTGAGATTTAAGAGAAGCAACAAACGCCATCTTTTGATTATTTTTAATAACATAATTAGCGTCAAATCCTTCTTTTTTTAAGGCTATTTTTCTACCTAAATTTTTATAGTCACTAAAATCATAGATAGAAAATTTTGTATTTTTAAACTCTCCACTAGGGATGCCATCTTTTTTGTTAGGTAAATAAATTGAAGAATTAATCTTTAAATCATGTCCAAAGATGTTTTTATTAATTTTCCCTAAATTCCAATAAGCATGGTTTGCAATATTTACATGAGTAGGTTTATCAGTATTAGCAAAAAATTTGATACTTAAATTGCTTGCTTGAATTTCGTAATGGCATTGGATATTTAAATTACCCGGATATCCTTCATCTCCATCTGGAGAAAATAATGAATATATAATTTTATTTTTTTTTAGTTTTTCAAGTTTCCAAATACGATAACTAAAATTATCTATACCACCATGCAAGGAGCTTTTACCTTCATTAGCAACTAACTTATATTTTCTAACACCAATACTAAATTGACTATTTCTAATTCTATTAACAACCCTACCACAAGTACTACCCACATAAGCTTTTTGTAATAGATAATTTTTATAATTTCCTAAATTAAGAATTAAATTTATTTTTTTAGGTTTGTAAAAAACTTCAAATAAAGAAGCTCCTATATTAATAGCTTTAATTCTTAAAAACTTATTTTCAATAATAGAAGATTTAATTTGTGACATTTAATAAACTGATTTATAATATATATAAATTTATCAAAAAATTAATGAAAAAAAATTTAGATATAAAATTAAAAAAATTTCAATCAGGTAAGTTTTTACCCAAAGATTTTATTATAGCTGATGCTAAAGATGCTGATATGGGTGGAGGAGTACCTGCGCCTGGTAATATTCGTGATAAAAGTGGTAAGATTAAGAAAAATTTCAAAACCCTGCCTAGTTATCTTAATGCAATGGAAGACATCACTAAATCTGGGTTAGTCGATATAATGTTAATGTCAGCATCAAATGCTGAAAGATTAATTTCTAAAGGTCTTTTTAAAAATTCTCCTGTCACTCCTGCTATAAGACTTAATGATACAAGTGATATTTGGGGAGTAAGACATGGTATTTATCAAAATAATTTTGCCAAGCCTTTTAGAACAGTAAATATGAAAAATATTAAAAAACTTTCTGACTTAGGTCTATTTTCCATAACCTTTTCTAGAAATGTAGAATTAGATATTAGTATGCTAAACGCTTATAGAGATTTTAGAATAGATGCTCAAGCTCATAACATAAGGCATTTTTTAGAAGTGTTTAATTCTCCTGTTGATATTGGATTGGATATAAAAGAAACAGGCGAGTATGTAAATGATTGCATTTTAAAAACCTTAGCTGGTCAAGTCAATGCTGAGCGTCCCCTATTTTTAAAGATTGCTTATAATGGACCAAAAGCCATGGAAGAATTAGCTAGCTATGATCCGAATAATTTAATTGTAGGTATTCTTGGTGGAAGTAAAGGGACAACAAGAGATTGTTTTGAGCTTTTATATAAGGCAAGTAAATATGGAGCAAAAGTTGCTCTGTTTGGAAGAAAAATAAATTTAGCAGAAGACCAAAAACTCATTCTTAAAACAATGAGAATGGTTATTGAAGGCTTGCAACCATTAGAGGGGGTTAAATACTATCACGATCAATTGCAGAAAAAAAATATCAAACCTGATAGAACTTTATCTAAAGACACTGTTATTACAGAGCTAGTTTTAAAATTATAATTTTTTTATGTGTGGAATATTTCCGCTTGATTGATCTGTCATTAAAATAGACCTTGCTGCGGCATGCGATTTCTTAAGAATGTTTCGCGGATTCCAACCTTCATGAATACCAAAAATAGAGGCGGCTGCAAACGCATCACCCGCCCCTACAGTACTTTTAATTTTTTTACTCTCGATCTTTAATGATTTTAACCAAATTGCATCTCCTTCTGCACCCATCCAAAGCGCCCAACTTGGCGTGTGCAGAATTATAGCCTTCTTCACTCCTAAATTTAATAATTTTTTAATAGCTTTTTCAGCACTTTTTTTATTAAAAACATTCTTACTATGAAGTTTAATTCCTGTAGCTAGTTCAGCTTCAATTTCATTTAGAAATAAATAATCGCAATACTTAAGAGCACTTGTTATTATTTGAGCATAAGATTTGTGATTATAAGAAGCTAAATCAAGACAATTAATCATTCCTAATTTATGAGACTTTTTAAGAAGATCTACTAACTTAGTTTCTTTATTTTTTTTAAATAAATCTAATTTTCCTAAAAATGTTAAATAACCGACATATAATATTCTTGGTTTATAATTACCAATTTTAGCAAGCTGTAAGTACTTAATATCTAAATAATCGTTGGGGCCCGGATAATGAAAAAATGTTCTTTCTTTTTCTTTTTCAGACATAATAAGAGTATATGAAGTACTGATTTTTTTTAGTTTTGACAAATAAGATGTAATGATTTTATTCTTCTTACAATGCTGAATAATTACTTTTGAATTATTGTCTATCCCAATACATCCCAAGCCAATTTTAGGATAATTAAATCCTAAATAATTTAAATTGGTTAGTACATTCGATGGTCCGCCTCCTACACCATCAATTCGTTTATTGATCATGGAAGTTTTTCCTTGTTCAGGCCAATTATTTATTTTGTAAGAAATATCTACGCACCATATTCCTGCAGCGATAATGCCAACTCTCGACATATTTAGATTTCGTTCCACAGTGGGTGAAGAATAGGCTCATCTTCTTCAACTTTTGTAAATCTTCCAACTGGTTCTAAAAAGTAATTATCTTTTTTATCATCATTAACTTGAGAAACTTCACCAGCCATAGCCATACCTGTCCCTTTTTCTGCATAAAATTTATGATAAACAAATCTTTCAACTGTAACACTCTGCCCTCTTTGAAGAATTAGAGGTTCATAAGGTTGGACAATCTTAAACTCACCATCAATCATTACTTTAATTTCTTCTTGAAGTGGGTTTTTCTGTTCATCAACCTTAACAAATTCTAAAACTAAATTACCACCACCTCTATTGATAATGTCTTCTAGTTTAATCTTATGACTATGGAAAGGAATAACCTGATCTTCTTGCATAAATAATAATTTTTCTGCATATGGCTTCTCATTTTCAATATTTTGCATTCCGTTTCTTACACAAAACAAAATAATACCTTCTTTATTAAAATCACCTCTGCCGAAGTCAGTTACATCCCATCCCATCTGATGTTTTCTTAAATAATCTGCAATATCAGGCTGGGTATCATAGTCTGATTTGCTCCAGTAAGCCCATTTAGGAAGTGCCCATTTGTATTCGCTAATTAAAATTTTAGCCTTACTTATCGCATAATTAATTTCAGATCTTTTCATAAATCTACAATATAGGAATTATGTCTTCTTGACTAAACTTTTGATAAATTTTCGATAACTATTTTAGTAGCTTTTTTAATATCATTTGCAGTTGAGTCTAATAGCTGAATCTTATCAAATATATCTGGGTTTTTTTTTAATGAGAATCTAAGTGAGTCACCAAAAGTTTTTCTTAATTCTGTTCCTATATTGAATTTACAAACATTTGTCTCTTTAGCAATTTTAGCTCTTAACAAGAGATCAATTCCGCTACCACCATGGAGAACAAGAGCTGTATCTGTTAAATTTTGAACTGCTAATATATCCTGAATATCTACATTTGTATTCTTATCCACTTGCAAATGGGTATTTCCTACAGAAATTGCCATTGCATCACAGCGAGTTTCATCTGCAAATTTTTTAGCTTCATCTGGATTAGTTTTTAAAGATTCTTTACCATGGTTATATCCAACAAAACCTATTTCTCCTTCAACTGAAATACCAGCCTTATGTCCCAGTTCTACAATATTTGCAGTTTTTTCAATATTTTCATTTAATTCCAATTTTGACCCGTCATACATAATAGAAGTGAAACCATTATCAATTCCCATTTGGCATTCTTCTAGTGAATACCCATGATCAATATGACAAACAACTGGGGAAGAAGATTGTTCAGCTAGGTATCTAAACATCTTTCCTAAAATAGGAATTGGCGTGTTTTTTCTACAGCCTGGACCAGCTTGTAAGATTACAGGCAGTCCAAGTTCATCAGCAACTTCTGCATAACACCTTGCGTCTTCCCACCCTGAAACAACTAATCCAGCGACCGCATAATTATTTTTTTTAGCCGGTTCTAGAACTTCACTTAGGGTAGCAATTGTCATTTATATTTTGCAATCATATCTTTTATACCCGGTATAGTTTCAAGTTGGTACGCATGAGTCTTTTGAAAATATTGGATTAAAGATCTTTGGCTTTGACCAACCAATATTGTGAAATAATACATTTCATAGCCTGGTGCTACCACGCACGGATGATAGCCTTTATCTACTGCAATCGTAGATCCATCAAATAACTGATATCCAAAACCTTCATTTTTATTTTCATCTCTTTGAAAAACCTGAACACCAAAACCATTTCCAGGATTAAATCGATAATTATAAACTTCGTCATGTCTGGTCTCAGTTGGAAGATTCTCTGTATCGTGTTTGTGAGGTGGAAATCCAGACCAGCCCCCTGCTCCTACAGTATAGAGCTCATTCACAAGAAGTCTTCCTACCTGTTCATGCTGCTTAGCACCTAAAATATGTTTGATTTTTCTGTGTGTTTTTGTGTCATCAGAACCATACTGCACTTTATCAATTTCTTCTTTTTTTACTAAAAAAGGTTCAAGCTTTTTATCGTAAATACCCCCCGCAATAAAAAATTCAGTCGTATCAGTTAAACAGGTAACAGTACATTGAGTGTTTAAGGGTATGTAACATCCCTCAGGTTCTCCATCCCAAACATTTTTTACTCTAGTTCCTATTGAGCCTAAACTCTGACCGTCAACTGTAATTTCAATAGTTCCTGTAGCAGGTACAACACTTGATTCATGATTTTCTAGTTGATAATTATGAGTTTCTCCCTTTTTCAATTTAACAATATTAAAATAAACTAGAGGTACTGTCTTATTGTTAATGTCGAATAATGGTTGGTTTTTATTATCTGAATACGGTATATGCATTTTTATTTTCCTATCTCATTTATTTTATTATTTTTCATAAAGTCTTTCAATTCGTCTTCGCTAGGCATGGCGCTAGAACAAGCAACTTTTGTTACAACAATTGCAGCACAGGCTGACCCTTTTATCACAGCGTCATCAATCGTATCACCATGCAATAATGAACTTATAAAACCTCCATTAAATGCGTCTCCAGCACCAGTAGGCTTCAAGGGAACAACTGGAAAGATTCCAAAATTTTTATTGTATTCTTTAGTAATAAGCTCAGATCCCAACTCTCCTTTTTTATAAATAATAATTGAAGGTTTATTTTTTATTAATTGATTTGCGAGTTCTAGACCTTTATCTGCATTATCGGCAATATTAAATTCTAAATCATTTCCAATAATAATATCTATTTTTACTAGTACTTTTTTATATATTTCAGATTTAATCTGATCAGACTCCCAATTATAAGGTCTGTAATCAATATCTATTATGATTGGAATCTTTTTATTGTTACTTATTTCTATTGCTTGCATTACAGCCGCTCTTGAAGGCTCTGCAGATAGAGCGGTACCTGAAATCATCACTGCTCCATATTGATCAAAATTAATTTTATTAATATCATCTAAAGATAATTCCAGATCACAAGAATTATTTCTATAGAGAACAGATTGGCAATTTTCAATTCTAGTTTCTACAACCGCTAGTTGAGTGCGAAATTCATTTTTTACATCTCGGCAATGCTGAATTCCAATTTGAAATTTTTCTAATTTTTTTTTTACAAATTTTCCTATTGAGTCATCTGATATACAAGTGACTAAATCTGTTTTAATGCCGAATTGATTCAAGGCCACACAGGTATTAGCAGCTGATCCACCTAAATGTGCTGAAAAGTTTTCAGCATCCTCTGTTTTCACTCCAGGTGGTTCAGGATAGATGTCCATGCCAGCCCTTCCAATTATAAGTAATTTTTTAGAGATATTATTTAAAATATTTGACATAAGGTTTATCTTATATCATTTAAGTATTGCAGATATATCCTCAATATTAAAGAAACTTGGCACTTCACAAGAAGTTTTTATTTCTAAAATTTTTCCCTGATTAGCAGCGCTCATAGTTGTTTGTATAATATCAAGAACGTGAAGAGATAATTCACCGTTACATCTATTTTTCTTACTATGTTCTATTGAATACGCCATTTCTGACAATCCAACACCTCTATAGTTGGCTCTAGTTGATTCTTCATTAGCCCTTAAACTCTCTTCTCTTATATTGATTTTACCTAAAGGCATGTCATCTGTTTTATGCTCAATCCATTCTCCAGTATCGCTATTTGTACATACAAGGGGAGATCCACCAAACATATTAGGATCAGGAATTATCATAGAGCCTTTTGTACCATAAAGTTCTATATGGTTTCTTTGGTGTGCAATCACATCAAAAGAAAGTGTTAATTGAATTAAAGCACCATTTTCAAATTCTAAATTTACAAGGTAGGTAGTCGGGCATTCAACTTCAAAATCAGTATCTTTTTTTGGGCCTATTCCTATAGTTCTTGTATTGGAAACTTTTGTTGATACTCCATGAACTTTTTTAGCAGGGCCTAATAAATTCACAAGGGCAGTTAAATAGTAAGGACCCATATCAATAACTGGTCCTCCCTCTTTTTTGGCAAACCAAGGTTCTGGATTAGGATGATAAGACTGAACCCCAGGAAAAGCAAATATGGCATTACCAATTTTAACATCACCTATTATATTGTTATTTAACAACTCGATAGATTTTTGAATGCCTCCCCCTAGGAAAGTATCAGGGGCATTTCCTATATATAATCCTTTTTCTTTTGATAGTTGAAGAAGGTGTTGTCCGTCCTCAAAATTAACAGCCAACGGTTTTTCACTATAAATATGCTTACCGTTATCTAAACTTTTTTTAGCAATTTCATAATGGGCTTTGGGTATTGTTAAATTAAGAATTATTTCAATATCTTTATCTTCAATTATATCATCAACACTACATGCCTCAATATTATTTAAGTCAGCACATTTATTTGCAATTTCCATATTGATATCTGCACACTTAATAATTTTGAAATTATTGAAGTACTCATGACCTTTAAAATATGTTTCAGAAATGTGCCCACAACCAATTAATCCTACTTTAAATATTTTGTTCATACAGATAGTTTAATACTTGAGAATAAGCTACCTGTCTAGACCAGACATATTAATATATTTAATTTCAAGAAAATCGTCCATGCCATATTTAGAACCTTCTCTACCTAGGCCTGATTCTTTGATACCACCAAATGGCGCTTCTGCTTTGGAAGTGATTCCAGTGTTAACACCTACCATTCCATATTCTAGACCTTCAGACACTCTCCATATTCTTCCGATATCTCTCGAATAAAAATAAGAGGCCAAACCATAAGGCGAATTATTTGCTAGTTCAATAACCTCTTTTTCATCTTTGAATTTATAAATTGGGGCTACTGGACCGAACGTTTCCTCAAATGTAATTTTAGCTTTTGTGGACACTTCAGTTAGAACGGTGGGTTGATAAAAATTTTTACCTAAACTGTGTCTTTCTCCACCAATTGCAACTTTAGCTCCTGTTTGAATAGCATCTTCAACGTGCTCTTCAACTTTAGCTAAAGAGTGCTCGTCTATCATTGGGCCAGAAGCAACTTCTTCATCCAGACCTTCTCCAACTTTTAATTTAGAAACAGCTTCTACAAATTTTTTACAAAACTCATCATGAACTTTTTCTTGCACATAGAGTCTATTAGCACAAACACATGTTTGCCCTGTATTTCTAAATTTACTTTGCATTGCTCCCACAACAGCTTCATCGATATCAGCATCATCAAATACAATAAAAGGCGCATGACCTCCTAATTCCATTGAAACTTTTTTTACAGTTGTTGCACACTTTTGTAATAATAATTTACCAATTTCTGTTGAACCTGTGAATGATAATTTTTTAATAATTGGATTACTTGAAAGCTCATCTCCAATTTCAGAAGCTTTACCAGTAATGATATTTATAGTTCCTTTGGGAAATCCTGCTTCTTCAGCAAGAGCGGCTAACGCTAAGGCAGAAAAAGGCGTTTGACTTGCAGGTTTTATTACTACGGGACATCCCGCAGCAAGAGCTGGCGCGCATTTTCGTGTAATCATAGCGTTCGGGAAATTCCAAGGAGTGATAGCTGCAACAACTCCAACAGGCTGTTTTAAAACTACAATTCTTCTATCAGTCATTGGGTCAGGAATGGTATCTCCATAAACTCTTTTTGCTTCTTCGGCAAACCATTCTATAAATGATGCTCCATAGGTAATTTCTCCCCTAGACTCTTTTATGGGCTTTCCCTGTTCGATGGTCATAATTTGAGCAAGCTCTTCATGATTTTGATTAATTAAATCAAACCACTTTCTTAATATGATTGATCTTTCTTTAGCAGATTTCGCTTTCCATTCAGGAAAAGCTTTTTGAGCAGATTCGATTGCTAAAGTAGCTTCATCTTTACCGCACTTCGGTACAGTACCAATTTCTTCCAATGAGGCTGGATTGTTGACAGATATAGTTTCATTTGAATTAGCTTTAATCCATTCACCATTTATATAACACTTATCTCTATAAAGTTTAAAATTTTTAATATCCATTTATTATTTATATCTCCTTTTTATTTATCCTACTATTGCGTTTTTGACATGATTTTATTCATATCAGAATAATAATTTAGACTTTCATTTTTTCAGCTGGAGCTGGCGGAGCAAATGGATAACCGCCCCAGACTGATTGATCAAAATTAACAACTGAACCTGTCATCATACCAGAGTCATCAGAAGCAAGAAAACTAACCGCTTTAGATACTTCCTCTGGAGATAATAATCTTCCTGATGGTTGTTCTTTTCCGGCTTTTTCAAGCCAATTCTCTTCAGCGCCATGATATTGAGTTTGTATTTGATGCTCACCATCAGAACCCATCCAACCTATATTTAATTGATTAACTCGAATTTTGTTTTTCAATAAAGCGAAAGCTGTATTGCGCGTAAGGGTAGCTAGACCACCTTTTGAAACACAATAAGCAGAAATAAATGGTTGTCCGGTCATTGCAGCAACTGAGCCAATATTAATGATTGAACCTTCAGTACTTTGCTCAATCATAATTTTTGTTGCTTCCTGTATAAGAAAAAAAGGACCTTTTAGATTTGTTCCTATCATCTTATCAAACAACTCTTCTGACGTATCAACTATAGTGCCTCTGTCAGTCATTCCTGCAGCATTAACTAAAATATCTATTCTACCAAATTTACTTTTCATAAATGCCATAGCACTTCTACAATCATCAACATTTGTTAGGTCGGTTTTTATAAAATGAACAGAACAACCCGTTTCTGCAGAAATTTTATTTGCAACTTCTTTACCTTCTTTTTCTTTTCTTCCAATTGTTACTATCCCGGCACATTCATTATTTGCAAACTCTCTTGCAATTGCGGCACCTAAACCTTGGGTACCTCCCGTAATAAATGCAAACTTTCCTGTAACTTTATTCATTGAGATTTGATATTAGTTATCTCCTAAGGTCAAAGGTTGAGGAAAATTAGTAAAAGCAGTATCTGATATTGGAGTCATAACTGCTGAGTCAACATCTACAACCTCTGCTCTGCGTTTGGTTAATTCTTCATCTGACTGAAACTTTTGAAAGTGCTCTTTGGATTCAAAATGAATAACTGTATTTAACACGGTGTTATCGTTTGCTTGAGTTCCTGCAAATATGAAAGTCATTCCATATTCTTTTAACTTATCACTACTATCATGAACCATCTTTTTCCATTCTTGAAAATCTTTAATTAACTTAATCTGACCCATTACTAACATTTCGCTCTCCTTATTTTTCTAATATTAAATATTTTAAATGTTCTCTTATTAATTAATACTTCATTTGTAATAGATTGAGATTTTAGATTAACTCTAGTTGTTAATTTATTCATTATTAGTATTCTACTATCTCATAACCACTAAGAGTAAGGCATTTTCTAAGTTCTTTATTTCCAATTTTAGCCATCTCAAGTGGATTAGCCTTTGCAGGGTCTTGTTCTGCTTCAACAATAAACCATCCTTCATAATTATTTTTTGCTAAAGTATCTATTACTTCTTTAAAATCTATGCTTCCGTCACCTGGAACTGTAAATGCCCCTTTGAGAACTGCATCTAGAAAACTTTCTTTGTCTTTATTCAGATCATTTACAACGGAACTTCTTATATCTTTTGTATGAACATGAGTAATACGTTTCGCATACCTATTAATAACATTAATCGAATTGCCACCAGCAAAAGTCATGTGTCCTGTATCAAATAACAAATTTACAGCTTCTCCAGTATGGTTCATCAGTAAGTCCAACTCACGCTCAGTTTCAACAGCCGTTCCCATATGATGGTGAAAAGAAATAGGCATTCCAAAATCACTACAAAACTCTGCAAATAAAGTTAATTTTTTTCCATAAATTTTAAAATCATCATCACTAAGTTTTCTTTTAGTATTTAAAGGCGCATGACGAACATTTTGTATTGTTCCAGCTGTTTCCCCATAGGCCATACAGGCAGCACCTAGTTCTTTAAATAAAACTAATTGGCCTAAAACTCTGTCTTTTTCTTTTTCTAAATCACTATCTAAAACTGTTCCGGAAAACCAACCTGAAGCAAGATTAAGTTTATGTTTTTTTAAGATAGGTCCTAATTCTTCAGGGGTAGTTGGAAATTTACCACCTGTTTCAACACCAGAAAATCCAGAAATCTTAGATTCAGTTAAACAAGTTTCTAAAGTTGTTTCTCCTCCTAATTCAGGAAGATCGTCATTACTCCAAGCTATTGGAGCTATGCCTAGTTTAGCCTTCATGATTATATGCTCTTTCTTTGTATGTTTTTAATTCCATAATGAATTCTCATTTTTTTTAAATTTTTGCTCATCGTAATATTTTCCTACTGACAAATACCATACAAAATTATTATCAAAAAAGAATAAATATTTTAATGATTAAAAACTCTGTTATGTTATTTCTAATTTAGATAAGGGGATACAAATGATTAAATTAGCAGTATTAGGTTGTGGAAGAATAGGTCAAATGCATGCAAGAAATGTGAGTAACCACCCAGACTTTAGTTTAGCGGCAGTTTATGATGTAAATAAAGAGTTTGGTGAAAAGATTGCTAATGAATTGAATGTTCCTTTAGTCAGTGATGATAAAGAAATTTTTGAAGATAAAGATATTGACGCTGTCCTTATTGCTTCTCCTACAAATACTCATATTGAATTTATAGAAAAATCAGTTGCAACAAATAAACCTGTTTACTGTGAAAAACCAATTGATTTAGATATTTTAAAAGTAAATGAATGCGCTAAAAGACTCAAGGCTAATAAGGTTCCTATTCATTTAGGGTTTAATAGAAGATTTGATCCAGGTCATGTAGAGGCAAAAGAAGTTCTTAAATCTGGAGAGATTGGAGATCTCCATCAAGTTCTTATTACATCTCGTGATCCAGGGCTTCCAAGCTGGGAATATTATCAAGCAGCCGGGGGCCTCTTAAGAGATATGACGATTCATGATTTTGATATTTCAAGGTTTATGTTAGACGAAGATCCAATTAAAGTTTTTGCTATCACAAATGCTTTAATAGAACCGAAGTTAAAAACAGAATTAAATGATGCTGATACAGTAATGATCATTATGGAAACAGCTTCCGGAAAACAATGTCATATTAATAATTCCAGATCTTCTGCTTATGGATACGATCAAAGAATTGAACTAGTAGGTAATAAAGGCATGGTTTTAAGTGATAATAAAAAGATTAACAATGTCAGAAAATTTTCATCTAATGGTGAGACCACCTCTGTAGTAGAGCATTTTTTTTTAGAGAGATATTATGATGCATTCATGAATGGCCTTAGTTCCTTTGCCTCTTGTATTAAAAATAACACTGCTCCTGAAGTAGGATTTGAAGACGGAAGAAAAGCTCTACTTCTTGCTGAAGCAGCCTATGAGTCACTGAAAACTCATCAAATGATAAGTGTAAATTATGATTGAAAATAAATTAAAAAAAAA
>Ga0208414_1000473_pt1 | contig 39780 bp, 38 predicted proteins | sample AntAceMetag02UKE_FD_184770 | JGI IMG/M metagenome (GOLD analysis project Ga0208414, IMG submission 184770) | Saline lake microbial communities from Ace Lake, Antarctica - Antarctic Ace Lake Metagenome 02UKE (SPAdes) (version 2) | ecosystem: Environmental > Aquatic > Non-marine Saline and... | reverse complement strand
ACAATAACGATCGAATCAAGCAACCACTCGTGCGCTATCTGCTCGGCGATGGCATCACCCACACGCTTGACATGTACAGTGAGGCCAAGCAACGTTTCATTCAGCGTTTTAACGACGTGATCCTAAATCCCCGAGGCTTGTCTTACAAGTTTCAGTTCCCTGGACCAACCGGGACCAATGCGGTTGAAGCCGCGTTAAAGCTCGCCCGAAAAGTCACCGGTCGCAAGACTGTCGTGAACTTTACAAATGCATTTCATGGCATGACGTTGGGCGCACTGGCAGTGACTGGCAATGGCTTTAAACGTGCCGGGGCGGGCGTGGCCTTACACGATGCTGCATCTGTGCCATTTGAAGGCTATCTCGGTAAAGACGTCGACACCTTGGCCTATTTCGAGGCAATGCTCGACGACAGTGGCAGTGGCCTAGAGATGCCAGCAGCCGTCATTATTGAGACTGTACAAGCCGAAGGTGGCGTCAACGTCGCTAGTCTGCAGTGGTTAAAGCGTCTGCGTCAGATCACTGAGAAGCACGGCATTATCTTGATTGTCGATGACATTCAAGTGGGTTGTGGTCGCACGGGTGCGTTTTTTAGTTTCGAAGACGCCGGTATCGTGCCAGACATCGTGACCTTATCCAAGTCACTGTCAGGCTATGGATTGCCATTGGCCTTGGTGTTGATGAAGCCTGAACTAGATGTGTGGGCGCCGGGCGAGCATAACGGCACGTTCCGTGGACATTGCCCCGCCTTCGTTACGGCGACAGCAGCGCTTGATTTTTGGGTGGATGATCAGTTTGAAGTCTCGATCCGCAAGAAAGGCAAGCTCGTCGAGAAACGGTTGCACGATATGGTGCAGTCCATGGATACGCCAGCTGAAATCAGAGGTCGGGGACTGATTTGGGGGGTGGCTTTTGAAGACCCTCATCTCGCCTCGAAAGTCTCGCATGAATGCTTTGAACGCGGGATGGTGGTTGAAACCGCAGGCATCGACGATCAAGTCCTAAAACTGTTGCCAAGCCTGACCATCGATGAGTCTGATTTGATTATGGGTTTAGACATCATTGCGCAAAGTTTGGCAGCGGTGACTGAGACCAGTGAGGTGACAAGCGACTAGACAATTCACTAAGCAATTGGCTAGACAAAAAACTACGTCAGTCGCGCATGCAGACAAGTCCCTGATTGAGGGTCTTGTCTGCAAGATTTGATTAAAGACTAGAAAAATTTAAGACTAGAAAAAGGTTTGATCCATGATCGTAAAACACTTAGAAGATGTCTTGGGTACAGAGGCGGATGTCGATACGGAAGGTTGGAATAGCCGTCGTTTGATATTCAAAGATGCTGGCATGGGGTACTCGGTCAATGACACGATTATCAAGCCTGGCGCAGTGTTGGATATGGCCTACCGCAATCACTTGGAGACCGTCTATTGCATCGAGGGTGCGGGTGAGATCACTGACTTGGCGTCAGGTGAAACCCACGCAATCAAGGTGGGGACTATCTATGCCTTAAACGAACACGATCATCACATTTTACGTGCCAATCAGGGCACCCACATGCGGATGGTGTGTGTTTTTAATCCGCCGTTGACAGGACGCGAAGTACATGATGAAACCGGGGCTTATGCCGCAAGTGATTGAAGGCGGTACTAGGCTGATCTTTACGGAGGATTGTAAATGTCACATATTTCAGTACAGGCATCACCATTACCAGTTGCACCAGAGGCGGACCCTTATCCGTCGCGGGTGGCTAATAAGCCGCAGATAACCGCACGCCAAGATCCAGTGGTCTATGGCAAGGTCAACGAAGGCCCTTTGGACGAGCAAGCGTTAGCCCAATACGAGGAAAACGGTTTTCTGCAGTTCGATGCTTTGCTCCAGCCTGCTGAGCTTGAGTCCGTGATTCAAGAACTCGATCGGTTGAGGCAAGATGAGGCGCTCAAAGCCACCCCGCAGTGTGTGATTGAGCCGGAAAGCCGCGAGACACGGTCTATTGTTGCGGTTCATGAAATCAGCGCAATCATGCGAGGCCTTTGCGCACATCCCAAATTAGCAGCGATTGCCCAACAGCTACTCGGCTCAGAGGTGTACGTACATCAGTCGAGGATTAATTTCAAACAAGGATTTCACGGCGAGCCCTTCTATTGGCACTCGGATTTTGAGACCTGGCATGTGGAGGATGGGATGCCGTCGATGCGGGCAGTCAGTTGTTCGATCGCGCTCACTGCAAATCTGCCATACAACGGACCGTTGATGCTCATCCCAGGCTCTCACCGCCATTTTGTGTCTTGCGTGGGTGAGACCCCCGAAGATCATTACAAGCAATCGCTGCGTCGCCAAGAGTTGGGCGTGCCCGACGAGGAAAGCTTGACTCAATTAGTGAAAAACGGCGGCGTTGTGTCGCCCACAGGTCCGGTAGGCTCGGTGACATTTTTTGAGTGCAACACCATGCACGGGTCCAACTCGAACATCACGCCTTATCCACGAAGTAATTTCTTTGTGGTCTACAACAGTATCGAGAATCCACTTGTGGATCCTTTTTGTGGGTTGCCACCGCGTCCTAATCACATCTCTGAAAGGCAGCGGTTAATCAGGGTCAAGGACCTATGAGGGCATTGAGCGGTTCCGTCGACATTATCTCAGGAGGTGGTTATGAGTACTCTTTCACAGGTATTGAATAAGTTTCGTTGGTTTTTGACAGCCTTGCTAGGTTTAACGGTTCTCGCGCTTGGTCAGGCCTCGGCGCAAGCGCAATCGACCTTAGAAAAAATTCAGGAGCAGGGTTACATTCGCATTGGTTTTGCCAATGAAGCACCCTACGCCTATGCCACCAGCTCGGGTCAATTGACCGGTGAATCTCCCACGGTGTTCAAGCACGTGATGTCTGAACTTGGTGTTAACGAAGTTGATGGGGTACTCACAGAGTGGGGCGCTTTGATACCTGGCTTGAAAGCGGGTCGTTTTGATGCGATTGTGGCATCCATGTACGTCACACCCGCGCGTTGTGAGCAAATTGTGTTTGCCAATCCAACCTACGGTATTGGCGAAGCCTTTGTCGTCAAAACCGGCAATCCTGACAGCATCAATAACTATGCAGATGCGGTCGAAAATGATTTAAATATTGCGTTTGTAGCGGGTACTGCTGAAATCGAACATGCCAAGCTCGCGGGTCTAGATCGCAGTCAGCGGTTGATCGTGCCTGATTTTGCTTCGGCGATCGCGGCGGTGAAGTCCAACCGCGCGTCTGCTGCCGCGCTCACGTCCCTAACAGCCGCTGATCTAGCGAGTAAAGATAGCGGGATTGAGCGCGCCGAACCGTTCACGTTTTCCCATGATGGAAAGTTATACAAAGGTGAGGGTGCATTCGGTTTTCGACTTACCGATACTGCTCTACGTGATGCCGTGAATGAGAAGCTAGATGCATTTATTGGCAGCCCAGCTCACTTAGAGATGGTGGCGCCTTTTGGGTTCGACGTGTCTAACCTACCGGAAAAGACCGCGCAGCAGCTGTGCGCTGGCCAGTAGTTGTTGATGTTCACTAGCGGATGAAGATGCCCCCATGGCAATTGTTGCTCATAGGGGTGGGCAGCTTTGGTTTGGCTCTGCTGGCGTTTGTCGGTTTGGGCTTGGATGAGTTCATTCCCGGCTTACTCAAAGGGGTGGTGATCACCCTTCAAATCACCATCGGTGGCAGCGTGGTAGCGGTAGTGGCCGCTTTGCTTGCGGCGGCTGCCAAACTTTACGGTCACGCCGTCATTCGAGCCATTGCATCGGTCTACGTCGAACTGTTTCGCGGGACCTCTGCCTTGGTGCAACTGTTTTGGCTTTTCTACGTGTTGCCACATTTTGGGGTGACACTTGAGCCATTGACGGTTGGCATTGCTGCGCTGGGACTAAACGTCGGTGCTTATGGCGCCGAAGTGGTTCGCGGCGCCATTTTGGCTGTTCCTAAAGGGCAGTGGGAAGCCGCGACAGCATTGAACTTTTCTAAATCCCAGGCTCTATTTAAGATCATCTTCCCGCAGGCCTTTGTCGGTATGTTGCCGCCTTGGGGCAATCTCTTCATTGAGTTACTCAAAGCCACGGCACTGGTTTCGCTGATCACGTTGTCTGACCTAGCCTTTATTGCCCAACAGTTAAATCAGAATACGCTGCGTACCGTGGAGATATTCAGCTTGGTTCTATTTCTCTACTTAGGCTTATCACTGGCCATCACCGCTGGCGTGCGCGCACTTGAACAGCGGGCTTCACGCGGCTTGTCACGACAGCGGATGGACGCTTAAGCCTATGTGGGATTGGGATTACGCTTGGGAAATTTTGCCAATTCTGGGCGAGGCGTCATTAATCACCTTGCAAGCCACGGTATTGGGGTTCTTGATGGCGCTCGTCTTAGGCCTCATTTTGGCGGTTTTGCGTATGATGGGACCCAAACCCGTGCGCTATTTGGTGGCCGGTTTCATTGAGTTTGTTCGCTCGACGCCACTTTTGATACAAATCTTTTTTCTCTATTATGTCTTGCCTCAATTTGGCATCGCGATGGGCGCCATGCTCACAGGCGTCATTGCTTTGGGTACGCATTACGGCGCCTATTGTTCAGAGGTCTATCGCGCGGGTTTGGAAGGGGTTCCCAAAGGACAGTGGGAGGCGTCAACAGCCTTGAATTTACCGATGTCGGTGACTTTTAGAGACGTGATTTTGCCGCAGGCCGTTCCGCCAATCGTGCCGGCCTTGGGAAATTACTTGGTGGCTTTATTCAAAGAAACACCCCTCTTATCGGCGATTGCGGTGATGGAATTGATGCAAACAGCCAAGATTCTTGGATCAGAAAGTTTCAAATATGTGGAGCCCATCACCTTGGTTGGTCTGTTCTTTTTGTGCTTTAGTCTTGTATCCGCATTCCTCATCCGGCGCTTTGAAAGGCGTCTTAACCGCCAGATAAGGCTTTCATGAAAACAGAGTCAACGCCGATGGTGCAGTTTGATAACGTCTGTAAACGTTATGGAGAGTTAGTGGTTCTCGACGACCTGAATCTTTCTATCGCCAAAAATGAGAAGGTGGCCATCATTGGGCCCTCTGGGTCGGGCAAGACCACGGTGCTGCGTATGTTGATGACACTTGAGTCGATCGATGATGGGGTCATTTATGTCGATGGCGAGCCCTTGACGCATCAACGGCAGTCGGGTCGCCTTGTGCCGGCTGATAAACGACATCTGCGCCAAACGCGCGGACAGGTGGGCATGGTGTTTCAGCATTTCAATTTATTTGGGCACATGACCGCCATTCAAAACTGCATGCAGGCGCCCATTAGCGTGATGGGCATGACAAAACCCCAAGCCCGAGAGCTGGCGCTGGATTTGCTCTCGATGGTGGGTCTGGCCGACAAGGTCGATCAGTATCCCGCACAGTTGTCTGGCGGCCAACAGCAGCGGGTTGCCATCGCGCGCGCGCTCGCCATGCGTCCTAAAGTGATGCTGTTTGATGAAGTCACTTCGGCCTTGGATCCAGAGCTATGTGGCGAGGTTTTGTCGGTGATCCGCAAGCTTGGCGAGCAGCACGATTTGACGATGCTGATGGTGACGCATCAGATGGGTTTTGCCAAAGAGTTTGCTGATCGGGTGTGTTTTTTCGATCAAGGGAAGATCGCTGAAGAAGGGCCAGCGGAGACGTTTTTTGATTCACCACAACATCCGCGCACAAAACAGTTTCTACAGGCCGTGATGCAAGCGACCTAAAGCCCTTGGTGGGCATTTAGGTCGCTTTTACGGGTCGATCTAACTGCGCTTTTTTTACTTTGCTCCAGCCACGGCCATTTCGGCTTGGTTCACGAGCTCAGCGCCAATGCGGCTTTTCCATTTGTTGTAGACGGGCTTGGTTATCTCAACAAAGGCTGCCGTCTGCTCTTGAGTCAAATCTGAAACACCCACACCCAAGGCTAGTATGTCTTCTACCAATGGTTTGCGTGCGATTTGAATTTGTTGCGCAGCCGCTTCAACGGCCGCCTGGCGAACAATTTTTTGATCTGCATCTGACCATGATGCCCAAACGGCTTTGTTCACGACAAAGACCAAGGGGTCGTTCATGTAGTTCCAGCGTGTGATGTATTTTTGCTCAAGATTCTGCATCTTGGCGGCAACAAAAATGGACAAGGGATTCTCTTGGCCATCGACGGCACCGCTTGCCAAAGCAGGTTGAGCATCGGCCCAGCTCATTTGTGTGGGATTGGCGCCAAGTGCGGTGAAGGTGTCAATAAATAACGGTGAACCCACCACGCGAATCTTCATGCCCTTTAGCGCCTCAGGGCTGTCGATGATGCGTTTGGAGTTGCTCAGCTGTCGAAAGCCATTTTCTCCCCAAGCCAGTGGGATCGCACCTTTTTCTTCAATGACTTCAAACAGTTTTTTACCGACCTCGCCTTGGGTGATGGCATCGGTGCCGGCAAAAGTGGTTGTTAGAAACGGCAAGGAAAAGACATTGAGCTCTTGGATTTGCGGCGACCAATTAATGGTTGAGCCAACGGCCATGTCGATCACGCCTTGACGCAGCGCAGAAAACTCACGAGTCTGATCGCCTTGTACCAGCGATACGCCTGGATAGAGTTTGATGTTGATGCGACCATCCGTGCGCTCGCGCACCATGTTGGCCCAGATCTCAGCGCCTTGTCCCCATGGGAAGGCGGTGCCGACCACCAACGAGAGCTTGTACTCCTCTTTGTAGTTTTGTGCACCCGCCATTGATGTCATGGCGAGCGCACTGGCTGCCACGGCGAATTTGATTGTTTTTAAAAATGTCATGTTGTCTCGTCTCCTTGAGAGTTGTCTAACTGCAACTGAACTAAATGCAACTGAACTAAATACTACTGAATCATAAAGGTATTAGTAACCCAAAACCGTGGGCATCCAAGTGGCTAGGCCGGGGAAGATGACCAAGGCGAGCAGCACCACGCTGGCGGCCAGCAGGAACCAGAGCACCCAGCGAGTGGTTTCTTCTATACGGACGTTGGCGATGCGGCATGAAACCATCAGGTTGACGGCGATTGGTGGGGTGAATTGCCCGATGGCCACCATCACGGTCAATATGATGCCAAACCAGACCAAATCCCATTCGTAGAACAGAGCGATGGGCATGAGTAATGGGACAAAGATCAGGAATATGGATACGCCGTCAAGCACCATGCCCACACCAATCAGTAGAATCAATAGCAGGGCTAGGACACCATATTCACCCAAACCGCTGCCAGTGATGGCAGCCGTGATGGGGTCTATCAAGCTTAACGTTGATAGGGCGTAAGCAAAAATGCCCGCGAGTGCGACAACGATTAGAATAATCGCTGATAACTCACCCGCGTCTCTCAAAATCGCGAACAAATCCCGCAGGCCGATGGTCCGGTAAATGAACATGCCCACAAACAAACCGTAGAAGACAGCCACCACGGCTGCCTCGGTGGGGGTAAATAATCCGGCGCGCATCCCGCCTAGAATCAAAATGGGTGCAGCAAGCCCCCACGAGGCTTCGCGCAAACTTACCCAGAAGGCCGGTCGCGGTAAAGTCTCTTCGGCTAGGCCCATCTTGTGTCGCCGCGCCAAGAAAAAGGCGGGCACCATCAGCGCCAATCCAAATAATAGGCCTGGCAGTAAGCCCGCTGCAAACATGGCAGGGACCGAGGCGCCTGGCACCAAAATTGAGTAGACAATCAGTGCGATTGACGGGGGTATTAGAATATCAATGGCCGCCGAAGAACCAATCACGCTTGCCGAGAAGGGTTTGGGATAGCCTGCACGACTCATGGCGACGATCATCACCCCACCGACGGCAGCCGCTGTGGCCGGCCCGGAGCCTGAGATGCCACCGAGCAACATGGCGACCAAGATAGCCACGACCGGCAAGACACCTGGTGCGCGTCCTAGGATAGCGATCGCTAGATTGACCAAGCGGCTGGCAACCCCCGAGCGTTCAAATATCGTTCCCACTAGAACGAACATGGGTAGGGCCAGTAGCGGGTACTTGCCAAGGCTGGCGTAGAAGTTTTGCGGCACGGCTAAAAGACCAAACCAAAGGGTGTCTAGGTTGGACAAGGCAATCGCCACGACGGCAGCCAGACCCATCGCCACGCCGATGGGTGTGCCGATGGCCATCAAGGCAATAAACAACCCAAACAGAATCAAGCCGATCACGATCGCCCACCTAGCCGAATCCATAGGCCGACCAAGCGCAGGCTGATGACACTTGCCAAGGCGGGTAACCAAATGGAATACCACCATTGGGGCACACCAATACCGGGTGAGACGTCTCCGTACTGAATGTCATCCCATACCAAGCGGGCACTGAGCACCGCCAAAATGGCGAACATGAGGGCGCTTAAGAGGGTCACGGTCTTATTGAGCCGACGTTGATTGTGTGCTTTACAGCGCTGCACAAAAAACTCAATCCGGATGTGATGCTGTCTGGCGAAAGCGCCGGAACCGGCTACCAGCGCCAAGACAATCATCAGAAAAATGCTGACTTCCTCAGTCCAGGCAAAGGACTGATTGGTGAAGTAGCGCACGAGCACATTGGCGAACGTCATCAAAGCGAGTGCAGCCATGACACCAGCGGATAGGTAGTCTTCAATCGCCAAAGGGACCCGCGGTTTGCCTGGCAGGTCGTTATCGGTAGATTCTTTTAGCGCGCGGTCAGTCATTAAAAATAAAATCAGAATGAGGGGTTGTCAGTGGTTTGTATCAGTGGCTTTCATCAGTGGCTTTCATCAGTGACTTTCTTCGGTGGCTTTCTTCAAAGGTTTTTTGATTCAAAGTAAGTGCCATTCCCGATGAACTTGGCTTCGATATGAAGGCAATAGACGATTAGTTGGCCGTGGCACTTGAGGTCATGTCGATCTGAGCCAGCATGTCCGTGAGGCTGCCTTTTGGTGCGAAGCTGTTAGGGTCAGCCATTGGCCAGCCGAGTTTAAAGACACGGGTACGAAGCACGCCTTCGTTTAATTCACCCGATTGAAATTCGGGGAACACCGTCGATAACAAAGTGACGTGGCTTGCCGATAAGCGCAGCGCGATGTGGTGTGCTCTTAACTCGCGCGGATGCAGGAGTCCTGCCGAGCCGATGAGTTCGCTTAGGGCCGCGAGGGTGTTGCGGTGGTAGTTGGCTACACGAGGGGCTTTGTCTTGGACGACCAGTGCTTTCTGTCGAATCGGGTCTTGAGTGGCCACACCCGTTGGGCAGCGACCCGTGTGACAGGACTGCGCCTGAATGCATCCGATTGAAAACATGAATGCCCGGGCGCTGTTACACCAATCTGCGCCAAGGGCCATTGTGCGGGTCATGTCAAACGCGGAGACGATCTTGCCGGACGCACCGATCTTGATCTCATCTCGTATGCCCAAACCCACCAATGTGTTGTGAACCAGGCGCAGTGCTTCCCGAAGGGGTGTCCCCACATGGTCAATGAACTCAACCGGGGCGGCGCCTGTACCGCCTTCAGCGCCGTCGACCACAATAAAGTCGGGTTTGATACCCGATTGCTCCATGGCTTTGGCAATGGCAAACCACTCCCAGGGATGCCCGATACAGAGCTTAAATCCAACGGGCTTGCCGCCCGATAATTGCCGCAGTCGAGCGACAAACTCGAGCAATCCGATAGGTGTGTCAAAAGCGGTGTGAGCGGCGGGGGAATTACAGTCTTCACCCATTTTTACGCCGCGTGCGGCGGCGATTTCAGCCGTGACTTTACTGCCAGGTAAGATTCCGCCGTGTCCTGGTTTGGCCCCTTGCGATAATTTGATTTCAATCATCTTCACTTCGGGCCTGGTCGCATTGGCGACGAAGGCCTCTTCATTGAAATGACCGTTCTCATCCCGGCAACCGAAGTAGCCCGATCCGATGTTCCATATCAAATCACCGCCAGGCCTGAGGTGATACTCGCTGATGCCACCTTCGCCGGTGTCGTGCGCAAATTGACCGAGTTTTGCGCCTTCATTAAGGGCCAAGATGGCATTGGCCGAAAGGGCGCCAAAGCTCATGGCTGAAATGTTTAGAACGGACAACTCAACGGGTTGACGACAATCTTTTCCACCGACTGTTATGCGGAAATCACTTGATTTGGCTTGCACCGGCTGCATCGAATGATTGATCCATTCGTAGCGATTTTCGTAGACATCTTCTTCGGTACCGAAGGGGCGTTTATCGATTTGCTGCTTGGCGCGTTGATAGACCAATGAGCGCTTGGCCCTTGAGAACGGCGTGTCATCTCTGTCATTCTCAAAAAAATACTGACGCAATTCGGGTCGAATAGACTCAAGCAGGTAGCGCATGTTGCCGACAATGGGGTAGTTACGTCGAATGGCGTGCTTGGTTTGACGCAAGTCATTCAAGCCCATGGCTAAAAGAAGCCACATTGCTAGGGTGGGAAACCACCAGCCCCAGCCAAAGGCAAACGCAAAAAGTGGACCGATGACGCTAGCGCCGAACACAATCCAAAAAACAGCAAACTGTGTTTTTAAAGGTGGTAATTGCGAAACAATCACTTTTTTGTCTCCGTTGCGGTGCTATCAACCATGATGAGCAAGATAACAGACATTACACAATCGACTGCAGGTTAAGCCAGGCAATGATGATGCTAACGGTAACCACTGATCCTATCGTACTAATCAAGATGGCGCGGGCACTAACAGCCGGATTTTCACGATACATGCTCGCCAACATAAAGGGACCAGTACCCACGGGGAGGGCGGCCGCTAAAATGGCTGTCCAAGCCCAAACCGGTTCTAAATCAAAAACAAACAAGACCATCACACCCACAATAACGGGGTGTATGAAGAGTTTGAGGAATATGATTTGTAGGACCGCGGGGCTCGCAGAGCGCGCGGGTGATTGCGCCAAAAAAAGCCCGATGGTTAGCAGGGCGCAAGGCGTGGCGGCGTCGGCGAGTAAATCCAATAAACCCATGACAGCGCTTGGGGGGACCACCCCGATACCTGAACTGACTATGCCTAGGATGGGGGCCATCAAAATGGGGTTTTTTAAAAGGGACAGACCCACTTTACCCATGACGGGCAATAGGTTTTTTCCCTCTGCTCGGAACCACTCGATGGCGATGACTGTTAAGGCGAATTGTAGGCTGATGGTTAAAACAATAATGATCACGATGCCGGTTAGCGCATGGGGTCCCAAGACCATCAGTATCAACGGCACCCCCATGAAGCCGGTGTTGGCGTAACCTGCGCTCATGCTGTTAATCGTGCGCGTGACAGCGGGCAATCCTTCGCGACGGCTTAACCAAACGTAAGTAAACATGGTCAGCAAGGTCGCACCACCATAGCTGATGGCAAATTCAATTTCTGTGAGGGCATCGATATCGGCGCGTGCCATGGCGACGAACAATAAAGCGGGCAGCGCAAGATAGATCACAAAGCGATTAATGGCTTCGCTCGCGGCGGCGCTTAGTAAGCCATACCGACTCGCGAGCCATCCAATCAAAATAAGCCCGAAGACAGGAACGACCGCGTCGATAACGGCTTGGAACATGTTGAGCAAGGGAAGCACTCGGTTTGCTAAACCCTGAGTTTACCTTGAGGCTTTAAGGCTATGCGTTGGGTGTGGTGGTTAAAACAAATGTCTGTTGGCCGAGTGCCGAGTGCCAAGTGCCGAGTGCCAAGTGCCGAAACCCCGAGTCGCGTTGTATCATGAAGTCCAACTTCAAAACTCGGTTAGAGATTGAAAGCCGGGCGCATCATTCGGTAGAGCCTTGTCAATTGGGTAGGGCAGGTAGGTGGGGTAATGCAGGTAGGTGCTCGTGCCCTCGTAATGGGGTTGATATAGGTATAGAGCCCCTATTTGTACTGCGGTGGTGCCCAGGAGAGGACTCGAACCTCCACACCTTGCGGCACATGGACCTGAACCATGCGCGTCTACCAATTCCGCCACCTGGGCACGATGTGAGGCATAATGATCCCTACACAAGTCAGAAATTATAGACGAGATTCAAAACTTGGCAATTAAGTCGACCAACAATCCCCGATCACCCAAAAAATCTCAGGACAATAAAGCCGCGATGCCGGCGGATTTTGATCCAGATGTACCGTCTCGCGAGCAAATCCTGCTTGAGTTGAGGCGTGCGGCCACGCCACTCACACCAGAAGAGTTGGCGAGTCGTTTGGGGGCGGACAAAGAAGCCACCCAAGTGGGTTTTTTCAGGCGGTTAAACGCCATGGAGCGCGATGGGCAGTTGATGCCAAACCGCAAGGGTGTCCTTTTATTGGCAAATAAGTTGGATTTCGTGGCGGGGCGCGTTCAGGGACATCGAGATGGTTTCGGGTTTTTACTGCGTGACGATGGCAAACCAGATATCTTTTTGGCACCGCGCGAGATGCTTAAGGTGTTGCACGGTGATCGGGTCCTCGTCAAGCCGGTGGGGGAATACCGCGGCAAACCCGATGGAGCCATTGTTGAGGTGCTTGAGCGCCGAACCAACCGATTGGTTGGTCGGTTCTTAAACGAACGTGGTGTCTCGATTGTGGTGCCCGAAGACCAGCGAATCAAGCACGATGTTTTGATTCCACCGAGCGAGACTGCTCAGGCCCAGCACGGCCAAGTGGTTTCGGTCGACATCATTGAACAACCCACCAGACACACTCAGCCTTTGGGCAAAGTGGCTGAGATTCTGGGTGAGATTGATGATCCGGGCATGGAAATTGAGATTGCGGTGCGTAAGTTTGACGTGCCTGTTGAATTTTCTGACGCGGCTTTCAAGCAAGCTGCCAAGCTACCCGACACCGTCAAGCGAAGCGATTTAAAGGACCGCGTGGACCTGCGCGATGTCGCCTTGATCACCATTGACGGTGAAGACGCGCGCGATTTTGATGATGCGGTTTACTGCGAACCCATTGAGATCGGCGACAAACGTAAACAGCCCGGTTGGCGATTGTTGGTTGCGGTCGCTGACGTGGCGCATTACGTCAAAGACGCCGATGCGCTTGACGATGATGCTCGGGAAAGGGGAACAAGCGTTTACTTTCCGCGCAAAGTGATTCCCATGTTGCCCGAAAAGCTCTCCAACGGCTTGTGTTCATTGAACCCGCAAGTCGAACGCCTGGCATTGGTATGTGACATGGTGATCCATGCCAATGGCGCCAAGGCGGGTAGTGTGGTTGCCTACCAGTTTTATAACGCCGTCATTCACTCGCATGCACGAACAACTTACACGCAGGTCTGGAATGCTTTACAGCAGCCGACCGGGCCGGTGGCGAAGCAGTTTGCTTCGGTCTTGCCGCAGATCAATCACTTGCATGAGTTGTTCCAGCTGCTACAGGCTTCACGTAAAAAGCGTGGTGCGATTGATTTTGATACGGTAGAAACCAAAATCGTTTGCAATGATTTAGGCCGCATTGAAAAGATTATCGGTTTGGTGCGTAACGACGCCCATAAGATGATTGAGGAGTGCATGTTATCGGCCAACACGTGCGCTGCCGACTTCTTGTTGCGCAGCAAGCACAACGGTCTGTTCCGTATCCACGAAGGGCCAACCCCAGAAAAGCTGCAGTCATTGCGCGCCTTTCTCAAAACGTTGGGCCTGGGTCTCGGTGGGGGTGATGACCCGCAGGGACAAGACTACTCGGTTCTGATGGACAAGGTCAGGGCGAGACCTGATTTTGCCTTGCTTCAAACCATGTGTTTGCGGTCCATGCAGCAGGCAATTTACTCGCCAGACAACGTGGGTCATTTCGGATTGAGCTATCCGGCTTATGCTCATTTCACTTCGCCTATTCGCCGTTACCCCGATTTACTGACGCATCGCGCCATTAAAGCCTTATTGGATTGCAAGCGTTACACCCCGACATCACCCGATCACGTGGCGACCCCGGGCATGACACGACGCGAGTTCGAACACGATGTTTGGGAGAAGCTCGGGTTTTTGCTGTCGGCGCGCGAACGCAGGGCTGACGATGCCTCGCGAGATGTTGAAGCGTGGCTCAAGTGCTGGTTTGTCAAAGAACGCGTCGGTGAGGTCTTTAGTGGACGGGTAACCGGTGTGGCGGGGTTCGGTATTTTTGTGACTTTAGACACCCTTCACGTCGAGGGCATGGTCCACGTCTCTGAATTGGGCACAGAGTATTTTCAATTCAACGAAGGCATGCACGAGTTGCGTGGTGAGCGCACAGGCATGCGTTATCGATTGACTGATTCGGTGCAAGTGCAAGTGGCGCGGGTTGATTTAGAGGCGCGCCGAATCGAATTCCGTCTGGTTGACGGCACCTCTTTCTCGGCGCTCCGTAAAGCCTCGACGCGAAAGGATCCAGAAGCGCGCCATGTCAAAAAAGCCGCTTCACCCAAACCGCCTGAGTTACGTGGTCAGACGGCTAAGCAGCGGCGCGCGCAAGCCAAACGGTCTAGTAAAGTGACTGCTCAACCAGCAGGGTCGCGTGCTTCCAAGAAATCGGTTAAACCTGCCGCCCCAAGCCCGACCTCTAAAAAACGCTAACGATAGGCGATGTGATGAAACAATCCCAATTATTGGCGGGCTTTCATGCGGTGACGGCGCGCGCGCGACATGCACCAGAGAGCATGGAGACGGTCTACGCGGACGAGCAACGACGCGACAAACGGATGCAGGTGATGTTGCGCCAACTCGCTGAGAAAGGCGTTAAGGTGCACCTAGTGAGCGCTGAGCGATTAGACGATGTTGCCGGCTCGGTAAAGCATCAGGGCGTGGTGGCGATTGTTAGCCCCTTATCGCAAGCGCAAGATATTGAAGAGATTTTCGAGGATTTGACGGGGCCAGGGCTTTTCTTGGTGCTTGACGGTGTGACCGATCCCCACAACCTCGGTGCTTGTTTGCGCACGGCCAATGCTGCGGGCACACATGCCGTGCTCGCGCCTAAAGACCGGGCGGTTGGCTTGAGCGCCGTGGTGCAAAGGGTCTCGTGTGGGGCGGCCGAAACCACGCCATACTTGATGGTGACGAATTTGGCCCGGACAATAAGAACACTCAAGTCCAAAGGCGTTTGGATTGTGGGTACTACGGAAGACGCCGAACAAACGATCGACGAAGTGGATTTGACGTTACCCACGGCGTGGGTCATGGGAGCCGAAGGTGAAGGCATGCGTCGCCTGACGCGCGAGCTCTGCGACGTACTGGTACGCATTCCCATGTCAGGAAGCGTTGAGAGCTTAAATGTTAGCGTGGCCACGGGTGTCTGCTTGTTTGAAACGGTCCGGCAAAGACGACAAAAAACGACCTAGGTCTTGCTACACTTGCCCTCAAAGTCAAATTAGCGACTGTGTGTTCTTCAACCCTTTAGCTTTTGTTTGTGAGCGATACCTATTATGGCCGAAGAAGGCTTCACGACACGGATTCTGCATGCCGATCGCCGCGCTGGCACCGAGCATGGTGCGGTGCATAAACCAATACACACCTCTTCGCAGTACGCTTACACGGATGCGCGCGAATTGGCCGCCGTGTTTCAAGGCAAGCCAGGCTTTTCTTATGCCAGACAGGGCACCCCGACGACTGCTGCCCTAGAGTCCAAATTGACTCAGATGGAGGGCGCGCGAGCCTCGATTGTTTTTGCGACGGGGATGGCAGCTTTGATGGCGATGTTCAGCACCTTGCTCAAGGCAGGTGATCAGGTGATTTCAAGCCGCTATCTATTTGGGAATACCGCTAGCTTATACGGCACCCTGCAGCAACTTGGCATTGAGGTGACATTGGTGGATGCCACCGATACGCAGGCTGTGGCCGCTGCCGTCACTCACCGCACCCGAATTATTTTTGTTGAGTCAATCGCTAATCCCGGTACGCAGATTGCTGATTTGGTGGGTATCGGTGAGCTCGCCAAACGCAAGGGTTTGCTCTACGTCATTGACTCGACACTTACTTCGCCTTACTTATTGCAAGCCAAAGACGTTGGGGCAGGTTTGGTGATGCATTCTTTGTCCAAACATATCGCTGGGCATGCGCAAGGACTCGGTGGGGTTTTGATTGATACGGGCTTATTCGACTGGTCTACGTATGACAACATCCTCCCGACTTATCGAAAGGGTGATAGCGCAGGTTGGGGCTTGACTCAAATCAAGAAAAAAGGGTTGAGGGATATGGGCGCAACCTTGGCAGCCGAACCCGCGCACCGAATAGCGGTGGGTGCCGAAACCTTGTCTTTGCGGCTCGAGAAGGCTTGTCAAAACGCTCTGATGTTAGCCGAGCACTTGGCATCTCATCCTGCTGTTAAAACCGTTTACTACCCCGGACTTACCAGTCATCCGCAACATGTCCGAGCGGCTGAGTTGTTTGGCAATCGATTTGGTACGTTGTTGTCATTTGAACCCCAACCGCAGATCGATTGTTTCGATTTATTAAACGATTTGCGAGTGGTCATTCTTGCTACGCACGTGGGTGACACGAGAACGTTGGCACTGCCGGTGGCACACACCATTTATCACGAGATGGGGCCAGCCATGCGTCTTGAGATGTCTATTTCTGATCATTTGATCCGTGTTTCGGTAGGCATCGAGGACCCGCAAGATTTGAGAAATGACTTTGATCAAGCTTTCGCTAAGCTGACATAGAAAAAAATATTAAAACGTTGCGCAAAGTCAACAATCCTGCACCAAAGTAGGTAGAAAAAAAGCCAGACAACATCCAAACTTTTTATTTTAGCCAAAAGGCGCTGCCAAATCCTGGTGTTGGGTGCGCCCAGTTAAACGCACACCCAATGAATATGCGGTTTTCAAACTATTTTTTCTTGACACGGCAGGTAAGTAAAGGCTAAATAGATCCGTTCGGTGTTTAGCAACATTAACATCGTCACAGTCCACCACATGGCTGAGTCCTGTGAGTGTAGATTTTTAACTTAGAATTAAAAGGGGTATTCCTGACATGAACAAAACCGAATTAATCGACCACATCGCCGCTAAGTCGGATATTTCGAAAGCCGCGGCTGGCCGTGCTCTTGATGCATTGATCGGCGGTGTTAAGACCACACTTAAAAAAGGTGGCTCGGTGACTTTGGTCGGTTTTGGTACTTTCGCGGTCTCTACGCGTGCCGCTCGCACGGGTCGTAATCCACGTACCGGTGAAGCCATCAAAATCAAAAAGGCCAAAGTGCCAAAGTTTCGCCCAGGTAAAGGACTCAAGGACGCTGTTAACTAAAGCGTACGATCGTAGTTCGTTGTTTGTGATGCATTTGGTAGTCTAGACACGGTCCGCTATAATGCGGTCCGTGTTGCTTTATGTTTCTGTTTTGATGTTTCTGTTTTGATGTTGCCAGATTGTTGTGATTTAGCCAGTACCAATTCTCTGGCTTATCGTGAAGGCAAATTGGAACGCAAGACAGCAAAAGAAGTCATCGGATCGTGGGTGCTTAGCTCAGTTGGTAGAGCGGCGCCCTTACAAGGCGTAGGTCACAGGTTCGAACCCTGTAGCACCCACCACGATTTTCAGGCTCTCTGCCCACCGCGACGAATCCCCCTTTTCACCCAGTCTCTGCTTACTGACTGAGCCCCTGCGCTGTTGGGACTACCGTCTGTGGCACAATTCACCGTGTATTTTTTGGTGGGTATAGCATGTCAGAAAACGAAGTGGTCACCTTTGTACCGAGGGTAGCTAAAGCTATTGAGCAAGCGCTGCAGATCCAGTTGGCCCAAGAGCTCGGGGTTAATGTCAAGCAGGTGGCCGTGACCATGGGGCTGCTATCCGAAGGATCAACGGTGCCCTTCATTGCCCGCTACCGTAAAGAGATGACGGGCGGCCTTGATGACGTGGTGTTGCGCCAACTCGAAGAGCGTTTGACTTACTTGACGGCATTGGAGGCACGGCGTGACGTGGTGCTAGTTTCAATCGCTGAGCAAGGCAAGCTGACAAACCCATTGTTGCAAACTATTTTGGCAGCTGACAGCAAACAGCGTCTAGAGGACTTGTATGTTCCTTTTAAGCCCAAGCGACGAACCCGCGCACAGATCGCCCGTGAAGCGGGCTTAGAGCCCTTGGCGCAAGCATTGCTGCATGGGTCTGAATCAGATGAGCCACAAGCGCTCGCGCGCGCCTACGTCGACCTTGAGAAGGGTGTGGCAGATGTGAAGGCAGCCCTAGATGGCGCGCGAGATATCCTCACCGAGCAGTTCGCAGAAAACGCCGACCTAATTGCCCATCTAAGGGACATGGTGTGGTCGCGCGGCTTTATTTATGCCAAGTTGATCGAAGGTAAGGCCCAAGAGGGGGCAAACTTCAGAGATTGGTTTGATTTTCAAGAACCGTTAAGAAAAATCCCGTCACATCGTATGTTGGCTTTGCTACGTGGGCGTCAGCAGGGCGTGCTGGATTTAAAAGTGGGTTTTTCGGTCGAGGAGGATGCGTTGATACCTCATCCTTGCACCCGAGCGATCGCCCACTTTGGGGATTTGCCAGAGACGATTTTTGAGGCAAAGACGCAACTGCAGACCCAGACGAGAGCGCATTGGTTGGCCGATGTCTGCCGCTGGACCTGGCGTGTGAAGCTATTGATGGCTTTTGAGATGGAGATGATCACCCGATTGCGAGAAGTGGCTGAAGCTGAGGCGATCCGCGTCTTTGCCGCCAACCTCAAAGATTTGCTCTTGGCGCCGCCAGCCGGGCCTAAAGCTGTGCTTGGATTGGATCCCGGTATTCGAACCGGCGTCAAAATCGCAGCGATTGATCGCACCGGAAAGGTGGTGGAAACCGCCACCATTTTTCCGTTCGAGCCTCGCCGAGATGTAGCAGGTAGCTTGGCTACCTTGAGCCGCCTGGCTGCCCGCCATCAGATCGAACTGGTAGCCATAGGCAATGGCACGGCCTCAAGAGAAACGGAGAAACTGGTTGGCGAATTGATGCAAGCAAATCCAGCGCTTGCCTTAACGCGGGTCGTTGTTTCAGAGGCGGGTGCTTCGGTGTACTCCGCATCTACCCTTGCATCAGAGGAGTTTCCAGATCTTGATGTCACTTTACGTGGCGCGGTTTCTATCGCGCGACGCCTGCAAGACCCACTCGCAGAGCTCGTTAAGATCGAACCGAAGTCGATTGGTGTTGGCCAGTACCAACACGATGTCAATCAGCGGCAGTTGAGCCAGTCTTTACAGTCCGTCATCGAAGACTGCGTGAATGCTGTTGGGGTAGATGTGAACACGGCTTCCGTGCCGCTATTGACCCATGTGTCTGGACTGAACAACAGCCTCGCCAAAAGTATCGTCTCGCATCGAGATAGCAACGGTGCGTTCATGTCGCGCGCGGCATTGATGTCAGTGTCACGGTTTGGTGCCAAGTCCTTTGAGCAGGCCGCAGGATTCTTGCGTATTCAGGGCGGTGAGAACCCGCTCGATGCCTCGGCTGTTCACCCTGAGGCTTATCCCGTGGTGGAGAAAATCCTTGCAAAGATACAAGCTGATCTCAAAACCGTGATGGGCAATCGAGAAGCTTTAAAAGGCCTGTCACCTAGCGCATTTACGGACGACCGCTTTGGTCTGCCAACGGTCAAAGATATTCTGGGCGAGCTAGAAAAGCCGGGACGTGACCCTCGGCCCGCTTTTAAAACCGCGCAGTTTGACGACAGTGTGCAATCGATGTCGGATCTGAAAGTGGGTATGGTGCTTGAGGGTGTGGTGACCAATGTCGCCAATTTCGGGGCATTTGTCGATGTGGGCGTGCATCAGGATGGTTTGGTGCACATATCAGCACTCGCCAATCAGTATGTCAAAGACCCACGCGACGTGGTTCGCACAGGGCAAACCGTGACGGTCAAAGTGCTAGAGGTTGATGCGTCGCGCAAACGCATTGCATTGACCATGAGGCTCGATGACGATGTGACAGATCGTTCGGGTGAGACGGCGAGCGATAAGCCATCGAGCCAGCGCTCAGCGAGGGCCGGGGCAAGGGTACAGGAGCGTGATCCCAAGCGTCCTACTCCCTCAGCAACTAAGGCAGCACAGAAAGCAGCACCGAAGTCAGCACCGAAGCCCGCAGGCGCAATGGCCGATGCCTTTGCCAAACTTAAGCGATCGTGATGCATTAACCTGCCGGGATCGTGAGATCCTGGCAGGTTTGGCCCCTTCTTACTGACGGCGACCGAGCTTGCCTTCAATGCGCATGCGCAAAGCATTCAGTTTGATGAAACCCGCTGCATCCGCTTGGTTATAGGCGCCACCGTCATCGTCAAACGTGGCGATTACCTGATCAAACAGACTATCAGCCGAGTCTCTGGCAACCGTATAGACATTGCCTTTGTAGAGCTTCAGTCGCACATTGCCGTTGACATGCTGTTGCGTTTGATCGATCAGCGCTTGGATGGCGCGACGTTCTGGCGACCACCAGTAACCATTGTAGATAAGGGTGGCATAGCGCGGCATCAAATCGTCTTTGAGGTGCGCGACCTCACGGTCAAGGGTGATGGATTCGATGGCACGATGGGCTTTCAGCAGAATAGTGCCGCCTGGCGTTTCATAGCAGCCACGTGACTTCATGCCCACATAGCGGTTTTCTACTAAATCCAGGCGACCAATGCCATGTTGCCCGCCAAGAAGATTGAGCTTTTCAAGCAAGGTCGCCGGACTCATGGCTTGGCCATCAACGCTTACTGGGTCGCCATTTTTAAACGCAATGTCGATGTACTGGGCTTGATCGGGGGCGGCTTCCGGTGACACCGTCCAACGCCACATGGATTCTTCAGCTTCAGCTTTGGGGTCTTCAAGATGACGACCCTCAAAACTGATGTGCAGCAGGTTGGCGTCCATTGAGTAGGGCGCGCCACCCTGTTTGTGCTTCATGTCAACGGGAATGTTGGCCGCCTCTGCGTAAGCCAGCAGCTTCTGCCGGGACAGCAAGTCCCATTCGCGCCAAGGTGAAATGACTTTGATGCCCGGCTCCAAGGCGTAGTAGCCCAGTTCAAAGCGCACTTGATCGTTGCCTTTGCCGGTGGCGCCGTGCGAGACGGTGTCTGCGCCGACTTGACGTGCAATTTCAATCTGGCGCTTCGCGATCAACGGACGCGCAATCGACGTACCCAAAAGGTATTCACCTTCATAGACGGTGTTGCAGCGAAACATGGGAAACACAAAGTCGCGCACAAACTCTTCACGCAAGTCATCGATAAAGATGTTCTCTTCGCGAATCCCCATTTGCAAGGCTTTGGCTCGTGCGGGTTCAACTTCTTCGCCTTGGCCGATGTCTGCTGTGAAAGTGACCACTTCGGCTTGATAGGTGTCTTGCAGCCATTTGAGAATGACAGAGGTGTCTAGGCCGCCGGAATAGGCCAGTACCACTTTGTTAACGTTGCTCATGGATAACCTTGAGAAAAATGATGGTGATTAATTGTGAGTCAAGAATGGAGTTCAATAAAGCAGGGGTTCAATGTAGCTACTCGCTTGAACCATGCGCTTTAACCACTGGTGATCTCTTGACCCGTCAGCGCCTGCCATTTTAGCGTGAGTGCACTAGACTTGGCCAAGCACGAGAAACTCCATGAGTGCTTTCTGAGCATGCAGCCGATTTTCTGCTTCTTCCCAAACCACACTTTGCGCGCCATCGATGACTTCAGCGGTCACTTCTTCGCCACGGTGAGCAGGCAAGCAGTGCATAAAGATCGCGTCTGGTTGGGCTTGTGCCATCATGTTTTGGTCGACACACCAATCCGCGAAAGCGGTTTTTCTGGTTTCATTTTCTGCTTCATAACCCATGCTGGTCCAGACATCGGTGGTCACCAGATCAGCGGTTTGGCAGGCTTTGATCGGATCGTCGAATGACTCATAGACATCTGTCGACACTCCTTGCAGTCGTTCAGGGTCAAGACGGTAGCCTTCAGGTGCGCTGAAATGCAACTTAAAGCCCAAGCGTTCGGCCGCTTGAATCCAGGTGTAGGACATGTTGTTGGCGTCGCCAATCCAAGTCACGATCTTGCCTTCAATAGAGCCCCGGTGTTCGATGAAGGTGAACACGTCGGCGAGTATTTGGCAGGGGTGGTATTCATTGGTCAAGCCGTTGATGACGGGGACCCGAGAGTGCGCAGAAAACGCCTCAATGCGCGCTTGTTCAAAGGTTCTGATCATAACCAGGTCGACCATTCGCGAAACCACTCGGGCAGTGTCTTCAATGGGTTCGGCGCGACCGAGCTGAGAGTCGGTTGTCGTCAGATGGATAACGGCGCCCCCCATTTGGTACATCCCTGCCTCAAAGGAGACGCGCGTGCGGGTGCTGGCCTTTTCAAACACCATGGCTAGGGTCATGTCGTCTAGCGGCCGGTATGGCTCGTAGCGCTTGAACTTGTCTTTGATGATCCGGGCACGGTCAAGCACGTACAACAACTCATCTCTGCTGAGGTCATTGAGTTGTAAAAAATGACGGATATTACCGGCATCGGAAGTGCCTTGGCCGCTTTGCTGCAAAATCGTGCTCCTTTGTCCTATGGTTGTTGATCCAGAAAACGTTGGATCAGCGGAATCAGGATGTCGAGCAACTGATCCGCTTCTGATTGCGATAGGATCAGAGGCGGTAAAAGACGCACCACCTTATCGCGTGTGACGTTGATGAGAAGCCCCTGTTCTAGACACTGGGTAACTAGCGCGCCACAGGGTTGGTTCAGTTCTATGCCAATCATCAATCCTTGACCGCGGACTTCCTTCACGCCCGGGTTTGAAGCCAACGCCTCTTTGAGTCGCGTCTGCATGGCCGCGCCAACGGTATGGGCGTGTGCCAATAGGCCGTCTTTTTCAAGTGTATCGAGAACCGCCAAAGCCGCTGCACAGACCAGTGGCCCACCACCGAATGTAGTGCCATGGTGTCCTGGTTTGAGAATGCCTGCGGCCGGACCGCGCACCGCAACGGCGCCAATCGGCACGCCGCCGCCCAAGCCCTTGGCCAAGGTGATGACATCAGGCATCACGTCAGACCATTGATGGGCCAACCACTTACCCGTGCGTCCAATGCCAGATTGAACTTCATCAATAATGAGTAACCAGTGGCGCTCATCACACAATTTGCGTAAATCTTGGATGTACTGCACATCTGAAGGACGAATGCCGCCTTCACCCTGAAGGACTTCAATCATCACGGCCACCACATCAGGGCATTGATCGCCCGCGCTGACGACGGCCTCGATGTTGTTGTAGGTGACTTGTATAAACCCATCAGGAAATGGCCCAAAACCCTCACGCGCCTTCTCGCTACCGGTGGCTGCCAATGTGCCAAGCGTGCGGCCATGCCAAGAGGAGTCCATGGTAATGATGGTGGGGACTTTGATGCCTTTTAAGTGCCCATAGAGGCGGGCAACTTTGATAGCACCCTCATTGGCTTCCGAACCGCTATTGGCAAAAAATACTTCCGTCAATCCGGACAGGGCGCAGATGCGCTGCGCCAACGTTTCTTGCAACGGCACTTGGTATAGATTAGAGGTGTGAATCACCCGGCTGGCTTGCTCGCAGATGGCCTTGACTAGGGCAGGGTGGGCATGGCCAAGGCACGACACACCGATTCCAGACAAGCCGTCAAGGTATCGCTTGTCGTTGTCGTCCCAGAGCCAAACCCCCTCACCACGGGTAAAGGCAACGGGTAAGCGACCATAAATCGGGGATAGTGCAGAGTTCATAGTGGCGATTCCAGACAGCGAGGGGGATGAAATAAACAATAAGCCTCAATCATATACAATCCATGCGGTGATCGTGCGAATCAATGGGTAAATTGGTGCACCGAGTCGCCATCGAGATTGTTCAATGAGCTTGTCCCCAACCTACTTTGTGATTTTTGGCGAAACCTTGCAAGGGCAGCGATTCCGGCCCAGCGACTGGGCCGAGCGCTTAGCGGGGGTTTTAGCTCCCTATCGCCCAGCTGGCATTGCTGGCGGTCATATCTCTTTCTCACCTTACGTCGTACCGAGGCAAATTGATGGCGTCAAGGCCGTGGTCATTGACTTACGGCTGCGAGACATTGAGCCACTGGCGTGGAAGTTCGTCCAAGACTTTGCGCTAGACAATCAACTCAAAACAGCGACGGGCGCCCTTGACAGCATCAAGCGGCCTTGACGATATCAAACGGGCGTAACAAGCGGTTTGCCTGCGAAATAAGCGTCCAAGTTCTGCAAAACCAAATCAAACATCGCTTGACGAGTCTCAGTGGTTGCGCTGGCTTGGTGTGGCATTAATACCGCATTAGAGAGCTTTTTGAGGGCATCAGGTACGCGGGGCTCGTTTTCAAAAACATCCAAGCCCGCACCGCCTAGTTCACCCGAGGCCAGCAGATCAACGAGCGCGCCTTCATCAATCACGGATCCTCGCGCGATGTTGATTAAGATGGACTTCGGTCCAAGCGCCTTGATCACGTCGCGACCAATCAGTTGGCGGGTCTGACCACCGCCGACAGTGGCAACCACTAAAAAGTCTGACCATTCGGCTAAGCCCACGAGTGTAGGCACGTAGAGATAATCCACGTCGTTGCGTTCTGTTCGGTTGTGATAAGCCACTTGCATATCAAATCCGATGCCGCGCTTAGCAATCGCTAAGCCAATGCGACCAAGACCGACGATCCCCAGCTTTTTGCCACTGACCCGAGTGCCTAAGGGCAGCATGCCGTCCTGGTTTTCCCAGCGATTCTCGCGCACGAAGTGATCGCCTTGGGCGATGTGCCTCGCCGCGGCAATTAAGAGGCCCCAGGCTTCATCAGCCACGCAGTCGTTGAGCACATCCGGTGTATTGGTCACCACGATGCCCTTGGCTTGAGCCGCCTCGATGTCGATGGTGTCGTAACCAACGCCCCAGTTGCAAATAAATTTCAAGTTTGGCAGCTGTGACATGGTGTCGGCGTCGCAACCATGCACCGCCGAGGTCACCACCACTTCAATGTCAGCGGCTTGCTTGAAGCATTCGATACGGTCGGTCGCTTGCCATAGCGCAATGACTTCGTAATGGTTAGCAAGGGCGCTGTCTGCACCAGGCGAACCGCCTAGCGAGCCAATTTGAAGGATGCGTGGTTTGCTCATGGTGTAAGACTCTCACTAAGGTGTGTTTGTAGTTATGTATAGCACGTCGCTGACCGTATCAGAGGCTCGCAAAACAAAAAGCCCCCAAAGGGGCTATTTGATAGGAATTCGCTCGGGCAAGTACGCGATCAGCAGCACCGGTTATTACTTGGTCTTGTTAGAGGACCTTAAGTATCCAAAGGCCCCAGAGGGCCTAAGGGCCTAAGGGCCCAAAACAAGCCGAGTATTTATGACACTGCGCGACATGGTCGGACTGCAGTGATCGCCAGAGGAGGTCAAGCTGGGGTAATCGAACCGCAGCAATCTAGCAAAAGTGCTGCAACCACAGTGCTGCAACCTCAGTGCTGCAACCACAATGCTGCAACCACAGTGCTGCAACCTCAGCGCTGTGTAACTTAAGCGATCGCCTTGACAGCGGCATTCAGGCGGCTCTTATGACGAGCAGCCTTATTTTTATGGATGATTTTTTTGTCAGCCACGCTGTCGATGACGCTGGCAGTCTTGCGCAGTGCCTCGTTGGCCTCGGTCTTGTCGCCCGCTGCAATGGCGGCGCGTACGCGCTTGATGGACGTGCGCAACATTGAACGTAAGCTCGAGTTGTGCATGTTGCGCGCCACAGATTGACGTGCGCGCTTACGGGTTTGGGCGGTGTTTGCCATGTTTCTAAACGAACCTTGTTTTTAAGCGGTGAGATTTAACCGTACGTACTCGTATAGTGATATTTCGTGCTTGTGAAATTTCGTGCTTGTGATGTTGCGTGAGGCCACTGTAACCAACGCCGCACTTTCAAATATCACATTACTAAGTTTTCAAATTACTAAGTTTTGAAATTACCAAGTTTTGAAATTACCAAGCTTTGAAAACCAAGCTCGTATACAGAACGGTTAAACACTAAACAATTCAATATTCAAATGAAAATTTTGTCTCTAACTGCTTCCTAACTGTATGAGCAGCTAGTACAAAAATTTTGCAAGTCAACGATATTAACATGTTTCACATCGCAAACGGAGGTCCTATTCGGGTTTTGCATTGGCGGTTGGCAACGGTTTGCGCCGAAAGTCGGACGGCCGCATGCCAAACAACCAGAGCGTAACCAAATAGGCAACAAAGCCGCTACCAAGCACCAAGACCAACCAGCCCGCGCGCGCCGCGATCCCGAATGCGGGGTCTGTCCAGGCAATACCACCCCCGAGCACGAAGATGATCCCGGCCATGACGGCTAGCGCCAGCCCTTGACGACCTAGGAAGGCCGGCCAACCGCTTTGCGGCTGGTATACGCCACGGCGACGCAGACCAATAAACAGGGCCGTTGCATTCAAGGTCGCGCCCAAGGCTATCGCCAAAGCGAGACCGGCATGAGCCAAAGTGGGCACCAAGAAGAGGTTAAGAATCTGGGTCGTCACCAAGACGCCAATTGCAATTTTGACGGGTGTTTTGATGTCTTGCTTGGCGTAGAACCCTGGTGCCAAAATTTTCACCAACAAAAGCCCGATTAAACCCACCGCATAGGCCATGACGGCCAATTGGGTTTGCTGAACATCGGCAGCCGTAAAAGCGCCATATTGAAATAGTGTTGCGACCATCGCGTCCGCCAACAAGATCATCGCGAGCGCTGCAGGCAAACCCAGTAACAAGACCAATCGCATGCCCCAGTCAAGCAGTTGGCTGTATTCGGCGTTAGATTGACTCGCATGTGCTTTAGAAAGGCTAGGCAATAAGACCGTTCCCAAAGCGACACCAATCAAAGCGGTCGGAAATTCCATCAGGCGGTCGGCGAACGATAGCCACGTGACACTGCCCGGTGCTAGCCACGTGGCGATATTGGTATTGATGAGCAAGGAAATCTGAGCCACCGAAACGCCCAAGGTTGCAGGAACCATTTGCCGCAGGACTCTGCGCACGATTGGATCGCGGGTGCTTTCCGAGAGCCGACCCGACAGGCGAGGGCGTAGACCTAAGCGGGACAAAGCCCACCATTGAACGGCGAGCTGGGCCACGCCGCCGATCATCACGCCGATTGCAAGGGCATAGATGGGCTGGTCCAAGTGCTCAGATAAAAACACACTGGCTGCAATCATGCTCAAGTTAAGTAAAACCGGGGTCACTGCAGGGATAGCGAATTTGCGCCATGTATTCAATACCCCTGATGCAAAGGACACCAGGGACATACAAATAATGTAAGGAAACATCACACGGGTCATCCAAACCGCGGCGTCAAACTCAGACGCCCGGTCGCCGGTACCCATGCCACTCGCGATAGCCAAGACCACCAAGGGCGCACCGATGATGCCAATCAGCGTGATGAGGGTTAATGCAAGAAATAGCGCCGAGGCGACGCGATCAATGGTTTGGCGAATAACCGCGACATCGCTATTGTTCTCTTTGACTTCTCCCATGATAGGGATGAAGGCTTGAGCGAACGCGCCCTCTGCAAACAGCCGCCTTAATAAGTTGGGAATCCTGAAAGCCACCCAAAAGGCATCGGTGAGTCCGCTCACGCCGAAGGCGCGGGCGATGATGATGTCGCGCGCCAAACCCGTTATTCGCGACAGTAGTGTGAAAGTGCTGACTGTCGCGGCCGAGCGCAACAGACTCATTTGGGTGGCATACGAATGGCGCCGTCAAGTCTGATCGTTTCTCCATTGAGCATTTCGTTAGAAATGATCTGATGGACCAATTTGGCGTAGTCTGCAGGGCTGCCGAATCGCGAAGGAAAGGGGATACTCGCCGCGAGTGAATCCTGAACCGCTTGCGGCATTCCAAACATCATGGGCGTGCCAAAGATACCGGGCGCGATGGTCATGCAACGAATCCCTAGTGGGGCCAAGTCGCGTGCCACGGGCAACGTCATACCAACCGTGGCCGCTTTTGAGGCGGCATAAGCAGCCTGACCAATCTGACCCTCAAAAGCGGCCACAGAAGCGGTGTTAATCAAAACCCCTCGCTCACCGGTGTTCTCGGGGGTGTTGTGCTGCATGGCTTGCGCACACAGACGAATCATGTTGAAACTGCCGACGGTATTGATCATCAGCACTTTCTGAAACATATCAAGCGGGTGAGCGCCGTGCTTACCGACGGTGCGCGCAGCCGGTGCAATACCGGCGCAGTTGATCAGCCCAAACAGGGAGCCTAATGCGGTTGCTGCCTGAACAGCCGCTTGGGCATCGGCTTCCTGCGTGACGTCACAATGGACGTATGTCTGATTGAGCTCTTTAGCGAGTGCTTGGCCAGCCTCATCTTGTAAGTCAGCCATGACCACTTTGGCGCCATACTCGGTCAGCATCTTGGTGGTGCCAGCCCCTAGGCCAGAGGCCGCGCCAGTAACAATAAAAACTTTATCAGCGATCAGCATATAAAACGACTCCTTCTATCAAAATACTGGGCTCAAGAATTTGCTTGCCCGTGTGGTCATTTTACTGACCGAGCGCGCCTAACAGTCGCTCTCGTATCGCATCTACTGTTCCCACACCACTGATTTTGCGGTAGGTTGGCGCGGCTTCATCTCGCGCAGCCCATGAGGCGTAATAATCAACCAGAGGCCGTGTCTGTTCCGCATAGACCGATAAGCGGTGACGCACCGTTTCTTCTTTGTCGTCATCGCGCTGTACCAACGGTTCGCCGGTTTCATTGTCTCGGTCGGCGACTTTTGGGGGATTAAATGTGACGTGGTAGACCCGGCCGCTGGCTGGGTGTACACGGCGACCACTCATGCGCGCGATGATGTCATCCTGTGGCACATCTATTTCCACCACAAAATCGAGCTTGATATTGGCTGATTTCAACGCATCGGCTTGAGGGATGGTTCTGGGAAACCCATCGAACAGGTAACCATTGGCGCAATCGGGTTGCTCAAGACGGTCTTTAACCAGCCCAATAATCAAATCGTCAGAGACCAAGCCGCCAGTGTCCATGATCGACTTCGCCTGTAAGCCCAACGGCGTACCCTCTTTGACGGCAGCCCTCAGCATATCTCCCGTTGAAATCTGAGGGATGTTGAAATGTTGGGTAATAAAACCTGCCTGCGTTCCTTTTCCGGCCCCAGGGGGACCAAGCAGTATCAGTCGCATGTGCACTCCTTTTTATTGACGTTCTCGCACGTGTTTCGATTATGCCGCATCGCATCTTGAATGCGTGGCTGGTTTATAACGCGAAAACCCTAATGTTGTGGTTTAAAAGTTTGCTGAACTTTAAGCAAGTCCTCAGGCGTATCGACACCACCCGCGTTAGGCTGATCAATCAAATTGACCTTGATTTTGAAGCCATGTTCGAGCGCGCGCAACTGTTCTAATGATTCACTGGCTTCCAGTAAGCCATGTGTCAGCTCAGGGAAAGCCTGCAGAAAGCTAACACGGTAAGCGTAAAGCCCAATATGGTGCAGCACGGGCGCACCACCCTGTGAGTTGCGTGCATAAGGAATGGCAGCCCTAGAAAAGTACAAGGCGTGGCCCCGGGCGTTGCAGACCACTTTGACGACATTGGGGTTTGATGCGGACACCATAGCGGCCAGAGGGCTTGCACAAGTGGCAATATCGGCCTCGCTATCGGTTTGCAGTGAATGGGCGACGGTATCAATGACGTTCGGGTCAATCAGTGGTTCATCACCTTGCACATTGACCACAATATCGTTGGGTGCTAGTCCCAAAAGGGTGGCTGCTTGAGCCAAGCGATCGGTGCCTGTCGGGTGGTCAGCATCGGTCATGATGGCGGCAAAGCCATGCGCTTTAGCTGCGACTTCGATGCGCTCATCGTCTGTGGCGATGGTGATGGATTGTGCCTGGCTCAGCCTCGCTCGCTCAGCAACCCGCACAACCATGGGGACGCCTCCCAAATCCGCCAGCATTTTGCCTGGCAGGCGGCTAGAGGCCCAGCGAGCGGGAATAATGACATGGAATGACACAGCGAAATAATCCGCCGATCAGCTGGCAACGGCCGCTTGGCCGGTGACATCATCAAAGGGCTTGGCTTCAGACTCGACCATGATGGGAATGCCATCTTCAATGGGATAGACCAAGCGATCGGCCCGACAAATCAACCCTGTTTTGTCGGGGGCCATTTGAAGTCTTCCCTTACAAACAGGGCAAACCAGAATATCGAGTAATTTGTGGTTCATGGCTATCACCGTTTAACCTTCGGCAGTTTTTGTAAAAGCCAAGTCTCTATCGCTTGGCTTGGCCAGTCAATGCTCAGCTGTGCGACCCAAATGCGAGGATCGTCATGCGTGGCATATTTCACGGCGTCTTTGGCAGTCATCAGTATAGTCGCGGCGTCAAGTTTGGCGAGCGTCTGTTGATTCAAGACGTCGTGATCAGGCAGGGCTATTGTCTCATCTACTTGTATTCCTTTGTCTCGCAACGAATCAAAGAACCGTTGTGGCACCCCGATGCCGGCCAAAGCGATCACCTTAGCGTGACTCGCGTGAATGTGTTGCGCCATGGCGGCTGCGTCGAGCCTTACTTGGGCGGCTGGGCAAGTGAAGTGTTGCAAGTCAAATGCAAAAGGGAAGGTGTGAGGCCTACTCGCCTCAGCGCCATCGGTTGGTGCCCCACCGCGTCTGAGAATGAGGTCGACGCGCCGACGACGGCTGCTCGCTTCGCGTAAGGGGCCCGCGGGTAAGGTTGCTCCATTACCCATGCCTCGCTCGTCTTCGACCATGATCTCCATGTTGCGACCGAGCCGGTAATGCTGCAGGCCATCGTCGCTAAGAATGATATTGACCGCAGGGTCAAAACAAAGCAGCTGGCGCACGGCCGCGCAGCGATCCGGATGCACTGCAATCGGCATGGCTGTGATGGCGGCAATCAGGGCGGGCTCATCGCCAAATACCCGCCAATCCAGGTCTGCCCCACGTCCGACAGCGGGATGAGTTTTTGATTGCGCACCATACCCGCGGCTCACGAGCCCCGGTCGCCAGCCTTGCTCACCTAATAAACGAGCCAACTCGATGGTGACCGGCGTCTTACCGGTGCCGCCCACATAAAGGTTACCCACCACGATGACAGGAACGGGCGACGCATAGGCTTTGCGCCAGCCCTGGCGGTAGAGCCACGCGTTTAAACCGACCACAGCCGCGTAGCACCAAGCCAAAGGCAAGGTCAGCCTATACCAAAGGCCTTTTTGCTGCCACTGATGGCTTAACCAAGATACCGACGCGGCAGGCCAACGCACGCTTAGTCGCTAACCTGAGCGGCCAAGCTAATTTTTTCAATACCCGCTAGGCGAGCGGCCTGCATCGCACTCACCACCGATTGGTGGGTGGCATTGGCATCCGCCCGAATCACAACGATGCTGTTGCTTTGACCCGCCTGTGAGCGGGTGAGCGCCGCCACCATATTATCGATAGTGACAATTTCTAAGACTTGTTGGTCAATAGCGACTTGGCCGTCGGCCGAGATGGTCAGATTGATCGCCTGAGGGATCTCCACATCGGATTGCGCCTGGGGCAGCAATATGTCGAGGGCTCTTTCTTGGGTAAAAGTCGTGGAGACCGCTAGAAAAATAACGATGACCAGCAACACGTCAATCAGAGGAATGAAGTTAATGTCAGGCGAATCGTCGGTGTACTTGGCTCGCAAATGCATGGCTGTAAGCCTTTTACGGGTGGATTTGCTGGATTAAGACGCGAGCGGCTTGCTCTATTTTTAGGAGCAGGTTGTTGACATGCACGCGTAGCATACGATGGGCGATGGCCGCAGGCACCGCAATCAAAATACCAAATCCGGTGTTGTATAGGGCAATCGAAATCCCGCGCGCAAGTTGGCCCGGATCGGTGCCGCCTGGTTGGTAGGCGGCAAATATTTCAATCATGCCAATCACCGTCCCAAACAGGCCCATGAGTGGTGCAATGGTCGCAATCATGGCAAGCGCAGGCAAAAATCGTTGCATGTCATGGGCAACATCGGCTCCCGTTTCCTGCGCGCGGTATCGGATTTCGTCGGCCTTGTGGTGGCGGTTGCTTAAGATCGTGGTGAGGACCCGTCCTGATAGGCAAGCGTGGGAAAGTTTTTCGAGTGCGTCAGGTGTGACAGCGTTGCCTCGCAGCAGTCGTTGCGCCTCGGCGGATACGCCAGCAGGGCACACGCGGCTTTCACGCAGCGCCAGCAGGCGCTCAAAAATGATAGCTAAAGCGATGACCGAAACAACAAGTAAGGGCCAGATAGGCCAACCAGCTTCAGCAATGATTGATTGCAAAATATTTCGCCTTGAATAGGTGTGACTTGGACTCAAGCGTTATGGTACGGTTTACGGCTATCCGGTGGCAAGCAGAAAGCGCTCTCAATCTATCCACAGTTTCTGTGGATAACTCGGGGAAAAATGCAAAGACATCACCGTACTGCTCATCTAAAGGTACTTTGCGCAAAATTTGATCACGAATTGAGGTCGTTTATAGAGTTATTTTTGAATCAATTGGTTACGCTATATATTTCATAAAACACATTAATATATTTTCAGAACTTGAAGAAAATTTAATTCGCTTTAGGCAGCGGATGTCGCATTGGCGCGGCCTGTGGACAGTTTATTGGACAGATTCCTTATGACATTTGAAAGTCAAGTCACAAATGACAGCGATACAACAACGGTGTTGACGGTTAGTGAGTTAAATGGCTTGGTTGCTGAGTCTCTCATGGATACCTTTGGTATTGTCTGGTTAACAGGCGAGGTCTCAGCCTTCACCCGCGCCGCCTCGGGTCATCTCTACATGACACTGAAGGACCAGGTGGCGAGTGTGCGGGCGGTGATGTTCCGCACGCGGATCGCCTATTGTGAGTTTCAGCCTGAGGTTGGCGATCAGATCCAAATCCGCGCCAAAGTGGGTCTGTATGAACCGCGAGGCGAGTTTCAACTCAATGTGCAAATGTTGCGTCGTGCCGGTCGTGGGACACTACATGAACAGTTTCTATTGCTAAAGAATCGCCTGCAAGCGGAGGGCCTGTTTGATTTGGCTAGCAAGCGTGTCCCGTCGTCACGGCCCCGAGCGATTGGCGTGATCACCTCTTTAGGCGCTGCCGCGCTGCAAGACGTATTAACGACGTTGGCAAGACGTGCACCCCACGTGAGTGTGTTTGTGTATCCCGCATTGGTGCAGGGCCCGGCGGCCCCTCGGGAACTGCGCTTGGCGCTTGCAGCCGCCAATCAACGACAAGAGGTGGATACGATTCTGTTGGTGCGTGGTGGCGGCAGTCTCGAGGACCTGTGGGCATTTAACGATGAAGGCTTAGCCAGAGACATCTCGGCAAGTCCCTTACCGGTCATTGCCGGTGTTGGGCACGAATCAGACGTCTCGATCGCCGATTTTGTGGCAGATGTCAGGGCACCGACACCCACCGCCGCTGCCGAGCTAGCCTGCCAACCCGTGCAGATGTTGCTCGAACAGTTGCAAGGCGCGGCGGTTGATTTGCAACAGGCGGTGGTGCGTAAGCTTGAGCGTCACAGCCAACAGATCGATCGGTTGAATTACGGCCTGGTGTCACCGGTGCAACGCTTGGCGCAAAGAAGACAAGCCTTGGCGCTGCTCCTTAAGCGGTTAGAGCATCGATTACCCGATGTGGGGCGTTTGCGTGACCACTGGCAGCAAAGCATGGCGGGACTAGACCGTGCGATGACGCAAAAAGTACAAAAGGGTCAGCACCAATTGGCGATCTATCAAGCCAAACTGGCGCTACTTGGCCCATCAGCGACGTTAAAGCGGGGTTTTGCCATCGTACGGGGCCCGACTGGCGACATTCTGAACAATGCCGCGCAAGTACAAGCCAATCAGGCGGTGTCTATTCATTTATCTAAGGGGACGGTTCATGCCACGGTGACCGCTACCCAAAATGATGAGTCAGAGGTTGGTTAAGGGTGGCGGGCAAATGATTCGCTAGGTCGATAAAACCATCTCAATAAATGGGATTGCTTTTTAATTGCCACTCGCTTGGCTACAATAAAACAAGCGTTGCGATGCGCGCCACGGACCGTTACGATTTCAAAGTTGTTCTAGGCGCCGTACAAGACGATGTCTGAAATTTACTCAAAGGATGCTGACTCTATGACACACACATTGCCCGACCTTCCCTATGCAATCGACGCTTTGGCGCCACACATTTCTCAAGAGACCCTTGAGTTTCATTATGGCAAGCACCATCAAACTTATGTCACCAATCTGAATAATTTGGTGCCCGGCACCGAATTTGAATCGGCCTCGTTAGAGGACATTGTTAAAAAATCTACCGGCGGTATCTTTAACAATGCGGCTCAGGTTTGGAACCACACGTTTTATTGGAACAGCTTGTCGCCAAACGGTGGCGGTGAGCCCAGCGGCAAGCTAGCCGAGGCCATCAATGCCAAATTTGGTAGTGTTGAGGCCTTTAAAGAAGCCTTCAACAAATCAGCCGCCGGCAATTTTGGTTCCGGTTGGACATGGTTGGTTAAAAAGGCCGATGGATCAGTCGATATCGTGAACACGAGCAACGCCGCGTCGCCAGTAACAACAGATGACACGCCTCTGTTGACCTGTGATGTTTGGGAACACGCCTACTACATCGACTATCGCAATGCGCGCCCTAAGTACCTAGAAACATATTGGAAATTGGCCAACTGGTCATTTGCTGAAAAGAATTTCGGCTAATGATTGGCTAATAATCGACTAATAATCGACTAATGATTTGAGAGCACGACTAGCAAAGACGCCGGCGGCTGCCGGCGTCTTTGCTTTTGTATCAAACGCGCGCTAAATTGAACGACACATAAAATCATAACGGGGACACCATCATGGCAGCACTAGACGCTTTTATCTGCGACGCAATCCGCACACCCATTGGACGCTACGGGGGCGGTTTATCTTCGGTCCGTACCGATGATTTGGCAGCATTGCCCATCAAGGCGCTGATGGCTAGGAATCCGCAGATGGATTGGACAAAAGTCGAAGACGTGCTTTATGGCTGTGCCAACCAAGCGGGCGAAGACAACCGCAATGTCGCTCGAATGGCGTCACTTTTGGCGGGGTTGCCCAATAGCGTGCCAGGCGCCACGATTAACCGGCTGTGTGGCTCAGGCATGGATGCCTTGGGTACGGCGGCAAGGGCTATCCGCGCCGGCGAAGCATCGTTGATGATCGCCGGTGGCGTTGAGAGCATGAGTCGCGCCCCGTTTGTCATGGGCAAAGCCGAGACCGCGTTTGCCCGATCGGCTGCGGTTTACGACACCACCATTGGTTGGCGCTTTGTTAACAAACTAATGAAGGCCCAGTACGGCGTTGACTCCATGCCTGAAACCGCAGAAAACGTGGCGGATCAGTTTGGTATCTCTCGTGAAGATCAAGATAAGTTCGCGATGGCCAGCCAGGACAAGGCGGCTGCGGCCCAGGCCGCTGGCTATTTCGACGAGGAAATCACTGCCGTTCACGTGCCTCAGCGCAAAGGCGATCCTTTGGTCATTTCGCAAGATGAGCATCCTCGTCAAACCAGTCTGCAAGCGCTTGGTAAGTTAAAGGGGGTGGTACGCGAAGGTGGGTCTGTTTCGGCGGGTAATGCCTCAGGCATCAATGATGGTTCGGTGGCCTTATTAGTGGCCAATGAGCAAGCGATTAAAGAGCAACAGTTAACCGCAAGGGCCCGCGTTGTCGCCATGGCAACCATGGGCGTAGAACCTCGCATTATGGGTATCGGTCCAGGACCGGCCTCACAGAAAGTGCTCGCCATGACGGGTCTGAGCATTGAGCAAATGGATGTCATCGAATTAAACGAGGCCTTTGCGGCACAAGGGCTTGCCACCTTGCGCATGCTTGGGGTAGCCGATGATGATCCACGCGTCAATCCCAATGGGGGTGCGATTGCGCTCGGACACCCATTGGGGGCGAGTGGTGCCCGTTTGGTCATGACGGCCGTGCACCAATTACACAAAATCCAAGGCCGATATGCTTTGTGCACCATGTGTATTGGTGTAGGTCAGGGCATTGCGGTGATCGTGGAGCGTGTTTAAGGTGGGTTTTGGCTTGATGTTGGCTTGATGTTGGATTGATCTTGGATTGGGCTAACGCAGCGTGGGTAGGCCCCTGATGACCATGTCAGGGGCAACGTTACGCGCAGCGAACCACCCTTGATTGACTTCTAGCGCTAGCCGCACGGGCTCTTGTGAGCAGTGGTTATCGCTTTTTAAGGGTTCCATGTCTTCAATATTCACGATTGAACCGTCGTCGCGCAAGAACGCAATGGACAGGGGCACGAGAGTGTTCCTCATCCAAAAACACTGCACGCCTGGCCGATCAAACACAAACAGCATGCCTCGCTGCTCGGCGAGCGACTGACGCCCCATGAGGCCTTGGGCGCGCTGATCAGGCTCGACCGCAAGCTCTGCCGTCAGACGGTGCATACCGGCATACAGTTCAATCGTCTGCAAAGCTGCGCTTTGAGCCGCGACGGTGCCCGCGGCTCCTAGCCAAATAGTAAATAGAGCCAAGCATTTAGAAAACAAAAAGACCGGTTCGGCGCCCTGCAGCAGCCGATTCATCGATGAAACAAACATGGGCTTGGTGGGGTTTTTAAGCCCCGTTAATTAACCAGCCGTTATATTAACTGCTTGTTTGCCTTTGGGCCCTTGAGTGATTTCATAGTTGACTCGCTGACCTTCTTTGAGTGTCTTAAAGCCATTCATTTGAATAGACGAAAAGTGAGCAAAGAGGTCTTCGCTGCCATCGTCTGGCGTCACGAAACCAAATCCTTTGGCGTCGTTAAACCACTTGACGATGCCAGTAGCGGTTGGGTTGGCTTGCACATCTGGGGCATCTGGGGCATTGGGAGCATCTGGGGAATTGGTCGGTTCTGACATAGGGACTGCCTCTTGTGTTGCATGAAAATTGCTGGGTTGTTTTATTGTGAGTCCACCCCAGCGCTTGCAATAAATGAGCCGTCTCAAATATTGCTTGAAGTATTTTTGGCATATTTGTAACAGCCGTCAAGCCTTTAGCGGGTTTTCTCTTAGTACAAAGCTGCAATACACTTGAAGTTTAAATCCACAGTGGTCTTGTTTTAAATTATGCCAAATCGAAGCGAAACGTCAGGATCCGTTGTAGTTGAGCGGCAAACGGCTAAAACCAAGCCGCCGCCAATGTACCAAGTCGTCCTGTTGAATGACGACTACACACCAATGGAGTTTGTGGTGTTGGTGCTACAGAAGTTCTTTGGAAAGGACGAACAACAAGCGATGCAGATCATGTTGACCGTTCATCACGAGGGTAGGGGTGTATGTGGGGTTTTCCCTAAAGACGTGGCGGCAACACGGATCACTCAGGTCTCACAGTTTGCCAGAACGCGTCAGCATCCATTGCAATGTGTCATGGAGCCTGTAGGGGATTAGAAAATTTTTCTCAGATAGGCATAGAATTAAACAAATTCGAATTGATCTGTTGATAGATATATAAACAGTCATTTTTAAATGGTCATTTACAGCGGTCGTTTTTCGTGAAATCGTGAAATCGTGATCACGATGAGCGACTGGTTTAGAAGCAACGGGAGGAAATGTGATTTCCCAAGAACTTGAAGTCAGTTTGCATATGGCATTCGTTGAGGCGCGTTCGGCGCGGCACGAGTTCATCACGGTTGAACACCTGCTTCTTGCTTTGCTCGACAACGCAGCCGCTGTCGAGGTCTTGAAAGCCTGCGCGGCCAACATGGATGAGTTGCGTCAACACCTACGAAAGTTCGTCAGTGACAACACACCCGTCATTCCTGAAGGCGGTGAAGTTGATACACAGCCAACATTGGGTTTTCAGCGGGTTATTCAGCGAGCCATCATGCATGTCTCTGCGGGTGGCACGTCAAAGAAACCAGTCACGGGCGCGAACGTTTTGGTCGCCATATTCGGTGAGAAAGATTCGCATGCGGTCTATTACTTGCAACAGCAAGGCATTTCGCGTCTTGACGTGGTGAACTTCTTGTCGCACGGCATCGCTAAGCACCAGCAAGCTGAGACACCTGCGACAGAGCCAAGAGGACAAGCCGCGACCGAAGAAACGCCTGATTCGCGTCAGTCACCGCTTGATCAGTATGCGCAAGATTTAAATGCAGCGGCTATTGCCGGGCGCATCGATCCCTTGATCGGTCGCGATCAAGAAGTAGAGCGGGTCATTCAAATCCTCTGTCGTCGCCGTAAAAACAACCCCTTGCTCGTTGGTGAGGCAGGGGTCGGCAAAACGGCGATCGCTGAAGGCTTGGCGTATCGAATAACGCAAGACGAAGTGCCAGACATCTTGAAAGACGCCAATGTGTATTCATTGGACATGGGTGCTTTGTTAGCAGGCACCAAGTACCGCGGCGATTTTGAACAACGCCTGAAAGCGGTCCTTAAGCAGCTAAAAGCCGACCCAGAAGCGATTCTTTTCATTGATGAGATTCACACCCTGATCGGCGCCGGTTCGGCGTCCGGTGGGACACTTGACGCCTCCAATCTGTTAAAGCCCGCTTTATCGTCTGGTCAGCTGCGCTGTATCGGTGCCACCACTTACAACGAATATAGGGGCATCTTTGAAAAAGACGCCGCGTTGTCGCGTCGATTCCAAAAGGTGGATGTGTCTGAGCCAACTGTGGAGCAAACCGTACAAATCTTGCGCGGACTTAAGCAGCGGTTCGAAGAGCATCATCATGTCAAATATTCGTCCGCAGCATTGACGGCTGCCGCTGAGCTATCTTCCCGGCACATCAACGACCGACACTTGCCTGACAAAGCGATCGATGTGATTGATGAAGCAGGTGCCGCGCAAAAACTATTGCCGAAGTCAAAGCAAAAGAAGGTGATTGGCAAGCACGATATCGAATCCATCATCTGTAAGATCGCACGGATTCCGCCACAAACGGTTTCAACCGACGATCGCAGTCGTTTAGCAACCCTTGAGCGGGACCTCAAAACCGTTGTGTTTGGTCAAGACCCAGCCATTGAAGCCTTGGCGGCGGCCATCAAAATGGCGCGCTCAGGTTTGGGTCGCCCAGAGAAACCCATTGGTAGCTTTTTGTTCTCTGGCCCTACAGGTGTGGGTAAAACCGAAGTGGCACGACAGTTGGCCTTCACTTTGGGAATTGACCTGCAGCGATTTGATATGTCGGAGTACATGGAGCGTCATACGGTCTCTCGCCTAATTGGTGCGCCACCGGGTTACGTGGGTTACGACCAAGGCGGCTTGCTAACAGAGGCGATTAACAAACAACCGCATTGCGTTTTGTTGCTCGATGAAATCGAAAAGGCTCATCCCGACGTCTTCAATATCTTGTTGCAGGTCATGGATCACGGCACCTTGACTGACAACAATGGACGCAAGGCTGATTTCCGTAACGTGATCATCATCATGACCACCAACGCTGGTGCCGAAGCAATGAGTAAGCCAGCGATTGGTTTCTCAAACGCCAGAGCCAGCGGTGATGAGATGGCTGACATCAAAAAGCTTTTCTCACCAGAATTCCGTAACCGGCTCGATGCGATTGTTAACTTTGGTTCGCTGAAACAAGAGGTTATCTTGCGAGTGGTCGATAAGTTCTTGATGGAGCTTGAAGATCAGCTTCATGAGAAGCGTGTTGAGACCACTTTTACGCAAAATTTACGTGACTATTTGGCTGAAAACGGATTTGATCCGTTGATGGGTGCCAGACCGATGCAGCGCTTAATTCAGGATCTGTTGCGCCGGGCGTTGGCGGATGAGCTCCTGTTTGGTCGCTTGGTCTCCGGTGGAGGGGTTACTTTGGATATTGATGGCGAGGGCAAGGTATTGCTTGAGTTTGACGAGCCAAAGCCGAGCACCTCGGACAAAAAACGTGATGGCAATAAGCAGTCCAAGAACAGTTCAGAGCTTGTCCACGAATAGTCT